>Ga0315310_10003269_pt1 | contig 10083 bp, 7 predicted proteins | sample TDP5_MG_FD_203630 | JGI IMG/M metagenome (GOLD analysis project Ga0315310, IMG submission 203630) | Freshwater sediment microbial communities from Lake Towuti, South Sulawesi, Indonesia - TDP5 | ecosystem: Environmental > Aquatic > Freshwater > Lake > Sediment | place: Indonesia: South Sulawesi...
CTTATTATCCTAACCTTTAACTCTAAACGATACGGGCCCTGAACCTAGTATGGTACAGGGCGGGCTTCCTGACCTTAACCTGCTTAATAAAGACCTATTTATGACGATTGCTATTTCAATCGAAGACCTGACGTTCACCTATCGTGAAAGTGAAAAAACTGCTTTACGGAACGTTCAAGGCCAAATGGAAGAGGGCGCCACCGTTGTTGTCATGGGCCATGGGGGTGCAGGCAAATCAACCCTCTGTTGCTCACTCAACGGTATTGTCCCGAGGTTCTTCCGAGGCGACTATCAGGGTCGTGTGTTGGTGAAAGGGCAAGAAGTCGCTCGGCGCAAAGTGGCAGAGATGTCACGGATCGTTGGCCTGGTGCTGCAAGATTTTGAGGCACAGCTCTTCTCCACCAATGTCGAACTCGAAATGGCCTTTGGGCCAGAGAATCACTGCTTGCTTCGTTCGGAGATCGAGCGCCGCATCCAGCGTTACCTCACCTTTGTTGGACTGGAAAAACTTCGCCAGCGCGAACCAGCCGCCCTCTCCGGTGGTCAGAAACAGCGTCTTGCCATCGGCTCGGTATTAGCCCTGGAGCCAAAGATCCTTGTAATGGATGAACCAACGACCGATCTCGACCCTCAGGGCCGGGAAGAAGTACTTTCCATTGCACAAAATATTCGAGAAGAGGGCCGTATGCTCCTTGTCGTCGACCACGAACCGGAGACAGCCACGAATGCTGATCAGGTCTGGTTAATGCGCGATAGTCAAGTGGTGGCACAAGGGCCACCTGCTGAGATTTTGACCGACGTCCCCTTGCTTCAATCCTGCGGGATCAAACCTCTGCCATTGGTAGAGCTTTTTCAGACAATGGGCTGGCCCGGAAGCCCGCTTCTTATCGAAACGGCTATGACTCTGATCCAGAAACACAACCTCGCCAAACGCCGGGAACTGAAGCTGGCGATCCCATACTTACAGCATGCCAAAGGCGCCGCCATCCTGGAAGCTCAAGAGCTGAAGTACGTCTATCCCACGTATCAGGTCGAGGCACTGCGGAGCATCAACTTTTCAATACGGGAGGGCGAATTTGTCGCCGTCCTCGGGCAGAACGGTTCTGGGAAGACAACTCTGGCGAAGCACTTCAACGGTCTGCTCAAGCCTACTTCTGGCCGCATGTTGGTTCAGGGCAGACCAACGACAGCGTATACTCGTCGTGAATTGGCCCGACGAGTGGGATATGTTTTTCAAAATCCAGACCACCAGATCTTCGCAAGGACGGTAAAGGAAGAGGTAGGTTTCGGCCTCAAAGCATTAGGAGAGGATCCTAAAACGATTGTGAAACGTGTAGCTGAGGTGTTGGAGGTCGTGGGGTTGCATGGTTACGAAGAGGAAGCTCCCTTCGCATTAACAAAAGGGGAACGGCAGCGCGTGGCTGTGGCATCCGTTCTGGCCGCTCAACCACAAGTGATCGTCCTTGACGAACCGACGACCGGCCTTGACTATGGCCATCAGCGGAACATGATGGAGATGTTGAAGAGGTTAAATCGGTCTGGGCATACAGTAATCATCATCACACATTCCATGTGGGTCGCAGCCGAATACGCAAACCGCACGATTGTTTTAAAAGATGGCTGCATCTTTTTAGATGGACCTACTCGGCTGGTCTTCGCTGACGAGTCCCAACTGGCCCATGCCTCTTTGCGTCCTCCCTCCCTTTTACGTTTGAGCAACTGGCTTGGCACACAGGGGCTTACGGTTCAGCAGATGGTAAAAGAATTAAAAGGCCAAGGTTAAGGTTAAGATGCCAGTTTAGGTAAGGGAATAAGTCAACGGGTTTTATGTTTAGCCCTTACCCTTTGACTTAATACCAAACGGGCTTCCTAACCTAAAGACTAACTACTTTAATAAACTGTTATGAATATTTTCCTCTATCTCGATAAAGGCACTTGGATCCATCGTCTCGATCCAAGAAGCAAGATGATCAGCACGTTGATCGTCTTCGCCATCTGTCTTTGCTTTAACCATCCTTTGTATATGGGGGCTATCAGCCTGGGGGTGATCGCGCTCGCAATTTCAGCTAAGGTGTTGCTGAACTTTTGGCGAGTTCGCTTCATCTTAATCCTTCTCGTCGTCTTCAGCATCCTGCTGTGGCCATTTTTCACAAAAGGGACAACTCCATTGTGGTCATTGGGGCCTCTCCATATGAGTCAGGAGTCGCTCCTCTATGGCATCGCTATGGGTCTCCGCTTGGCCACATTCGTAGCTGCCGGTCTCATCTTTCTTTCAACAACGAGGAACGAAGAGTTAACCAATGGCCTCATCCGCATGGGCATTCCCTACCCTGTTGCCTTTGCCCTATCAACGGCATTGCGGCTTGTCCCGACCTTTGCTGGTGCGGGAGCAACGATCATCCAGGCCCAGATGTCGCGCGGGTTGGATCTGGAGTCAGGATCCATCTTTAGCCGTATCGGCAAGTTCATTCCTCAGGCAGTTCCTCTTTTCGTCTATGCCATTCGCCACACGAATCTCTTGGCCATGGCCTTAGAATCAAAGGGCTTCAGTCCTGAATCTCCTCGAACCCTCTACTACGAGCCTCAAATGCAAAAGATTGATTACGTAGTCCTCGTCCTCGTTGCAGGAATTCTTGCAGCATTGATTTATCTTCGGCTGGGATTGGGACTCGGCGTCGTCATGCCAGGTCGTATGTAGAGGGTCTTTGGCAATGGGTGGGGTGAATTCGGATTTGATCACGCTGTTCCAGACAGTGCATACGGTGATACATTAAAGTCCTTGTAATCTCTTTTTAAATCGGGTATGGTAGAGACGAAACAGAAGGAGGAGAATACGGATGGCTCAGAAGAAGGTGTCAGAGATTTTGAAACTGATCGAATTCCTTAACGAGGAGGTGAAAGAATTATCGAAAAGACTGAGCCGAGTGACACCCAAAGAGGTGAGTGAAAAGTTAGGAGCCTTAGCCCTTCTCAGGGAAAGGATTCTCACCCTTCAGGTCGACCTTCCACCAGAATTGGAGAAGAGCCTTTCCGAACTCTACCCCGCCATCGAGAAGATCAAACAGAAACCCTCCTGATCTTGTCTATCTTGTTTCTCTGGTCTATCTGGTTTATTTGGTTTCTTTGACCTATTTTCTCTCTTTCATTAACTAAATAGACAAAATAGACGAGATAAACCAGGTGAACGGAGTTAGTAAAACCCGAGGCTTGCGAAGGAGACCACGGATTGAGTCTGCGGGGTAAAGGCCTGACCATATTTCAGAAGCTTGCCTTCTTTAGCCTCGAGGACTTTGAGCATCGTATAGATGGCCGGAAACCCGCAGATCCTTCTCCGGTCTCTCTCTTTTAGAATCGATGAATAGAATCCTTCTCCATCCATCCTTTCCACGTATCCCAACATCTCCTGATCCTCTTGGGCCAAAATTCTAAGACCATATTCGCTCATCCCATCCTGATCTCCGAATTGAAGCCCCATATGCGCAAGATCAGCACTGGCGATGAAACTGACCTTTTCACCAAAGGAGGAAACCGAATCTCTTAGGGCTTCGATGAACTGCAGGACGGGTTTCAGCTCCATCGGCGAAATCCCCTTTTCCAAAGCCTCATGGAACGACCCGCACAGGATGGGAACGATCCTGAGTGGAGCAGGTTCTGGGCAGAGATAGCGGAGAAAAACACATTGAAACTCAATGGAATGCTCGCTTCGTTGGCCTCTTTCATCTCTAAAGAGATCATCAGAACATCGAGATTGGATGGTATCGATAAGGTCTTTATCCACATTCAAAGTACCCAAGGGAGTCACGAAATCCTTTCGGGTGAGACAGAAGGGATGTTCCATGAAGGTGTGACAGGTTCCAAGGATGACGAAGCAATCAGAGGAACTTTTCTCCCATATCTCCTTGTGGGCAAAGGCATAACAAGTCCCTCCCCTCTGAAAATCGACGTGAGGCGCAATCACTCCTTTCAATCCATTGGCGGCCTCTTTATCTCTGAGAGGACCTGGTCCCTCTGGTCCAACAAAGTATTCACTCAGCTTGGCCTTCAATTGTCCGGGATCACTCTCATAACTCTTTCCAGCAAATGCAGCTTCCCTGACGGAAGCCTTCGCGAAACTCTCCTCTTTCTGCCTCAATGCCTCTTGGAACCGATCCCCTTCCAAGAAAAGATTTTCCTCCAACTCACTGACAATTTCCTCTATCTTCTCCGTGAAAAGAAACTCCCCGAATCTCCTCATATATTCGGCCTGAATATCCAAGATCGAATGTTGCCCATCAAAAAGGGAGATAATGAAATAGAGGGGAGAGGGAAGGAAGAGTGCCTTTTCGCTGACGTTCTGTGGATCCTGAAGGCAGATCAAGGTTTGGCCCGACATTTGAACCGGAAAGACATTGACATTTCGGAGCTTCGGACCATCCATAAAATCTAAAAGATAAAGTTTAATAATCGTGACATCTTAGCTCTTTGAAAAACGCCTTGAAGGAACCGGCCGGAGATGTTGAAAAAGCTTTATGGCGGAAACCTTTTGTTGTCCACAAACTGAATAGGTTCGACATACATGATCGATGTACCGTTGAGTCATGTCGTGCCTCTCCCGTAAACCCTATACCGACCGCCTGATAAAGCTTTGGAAACATTTCTGGCCGGTGACCAATCAAAGATGAAATTTCAAAGTGCTAACGTATTACCAATAATCAAATTCCAATTGACAAAATTTTTGGGTAATTGGTGATTCTTGCCTGCCCTACCTACCGCAGGCAGGCGGCAGCGGAATTTATTCCTGAACCTGTCAGTAACAGGTTTGGTAATTGGCAATTGATGTTTGGAATTTTAGCAGATCACTGGTGTCTGGGGGCTAAGCTCTCATCCCATTGCTGCACTGACTACCTCTTGCACTTCGGGACGCGCTTCTGCGGATTTCAGGGCCAACTCGATGGCCTCATCCATTCGCTGAATAAATTTGAAATTCATCTGATTCCGAATGTGCTCAGGGATCTCTTCCAGGTCTTTCTCGTTCTTCTTTGGGAGAATGATCGTCTTAATCCCTGCTCGCATCCCCGCCAGGACCTTCTCCTTAATGCCCCCAACAGGGAGGACTAAACCCCTCAATGTAATCTCACCCGTCATGGCCACATCGTTTCGGATAGGTGTGTTTGTCAACAGGGAAGTGAGCGCCACAAACATGGTAATTCCGGCCGAAGGTCCATCCTTCGGAATGGCCCCTGCAGGCACATGGATGTGGATGTCGTTCCTTTCAAAGAAGTCTTCTTCAATCCCGAGCTCCCTCGATTTGGAACGGACATAGGCCAATGCTGCCTGGGCAGATTCCTTCATCACATCTCCTAATTGGCCAGTCAACATCAATCCCTTCTCTCCCCTCATCTTTGTTGCCTCCACAAAAATGATGTCGCCTCCAGTGGGTGTCCAGGCCAAGCCCGTAGCCACCCCTGGTTCAGAGGTTCGTTCTGCCACTTCGGGGAAGAATTTGACCGGCCCCAAGAATTTGTGCAAGATCTCAGCATTGATCACCGCCTTATCCTTAATGCCTCTAGCTACATCCTTGGCGACTCCTCGACAGATGGCTGCGATCTCTCTTTCCAGATTTCTAACCCCTGCCTCTCGCGTATACGAAGTGATGATCACCTGAATGGCCTCATCCTGAAATTGGATGAACTCTCCGCTCAATCCATGCTCGCTAATCTGCTTGGGAATGAGAAACTGCTTCGCGATCATCATCTTCTGGTCTTCACTATACCCGGGAAGCTCCAGAGTCTCCATTCGATCCCTGAGGGCTGGAGGGATGGTGTCGAGCACATTGGCTGTGGTGATGAACATCACCTTTGAGAGATCGAAGGGAACATCGATATAGTGATCCGAAAAAGAGAAGTTCTGCTCTGGATCCAATACCTCTAAGAGCGCAGAGGACGGATCTCCACGGAAATCCATTCCGATCTTGTCTACCTCATCCAGCATGAAGATCGGATTGTTTGATCCCGTCTTTTTGATCCCCTGGATGATCCGGCCAGGGAGAGCTCCGACATAGGTCCTCCGATGCCCTCGGATTTCGGCTTCATCCCGAACCCCGCCTAAGGAGATGCGAATGAATTTTCGGCCCATGGTTCGAGCGATCGACCTGCCAAGAGATGTCTTTCCAACCCCTGGAGGGCCAACGAAACAGAGGATCGGTCCTTTCATGTCGGATTTCAGTTTTCTGACGGCCAAATACTCCAGGATTCTTTTTTTCACCTTCTCCAGATCGTAATGGTCTTCATCCAGCGTCTTTTGGGCATTGTCGATATCGAGACTATCTTCTGTCGTTTCAGACCATGGCAGTTCAGCCAGCCAGTCCAAGTACGTCCTGGCCACCGTATATTCTGCAGATGCAGGAGGGATCTTAGCCAGACGATCTAATTCTTTCTCTGCAGCTGCCAAGGCCTCCGGAGGCATCTTCGCTTTCTTAATCTTCTCTCTCAGATCCTTAATCTCTGTGGAGTGCTCATCCAGTTCTCCAAGTTCTTTCTTAATCGCCTTCAACTGTTCTCGGAGGTAGTACTCTCTTTGAGTTCGATCCATATCCTCCTTCACCTGAGATTGGATCTTGTTTCCCAATTCCAATACTTGAACCTCCTTATTAAGAAGGAGATGGACTTTGGTCAGCCGTTCTCGAACATCGAAGGTCTCGAGGATTCCCTGTTTTTCCGTAGTGGAAAGATTGAGATTGGAAGCGATCAAGTCTCCCAGGATGGAGGGAGACCTAATGTTGCTCACCATCGTGCCCAGTTCGGCCGTGAGGTAAGGAGCCAATTCCACGGCCCTCTGGAAAAGGTTCTTCAGATTCATCATGAGGGCCTCAATCTCCACGCCCTGAGCAAAACCCTCATCGATGGTATCACATCTCACCTTAAAATAAGGTTCCCTCTGGATGTATTCCCTCACCTTTACCCTCGAGATCCCCTGGACAATGACCCGCTGACTTCCATCGAGCTCCCGGATCATCCTCAGGATGAGTGCAGCGACGCCAACGGAGTAAAGGTCGCTTTCCTTGGGATCTTCGGTCTCAGACCGTTTTTGCGTAACGATTCCAATAATGCGGTCTGCATCCATTGCATCATCGATCAACTTTACGGATTTCTTCCTTCCCACCATGATGGGCAGGATCAGATCGGGGTAGAGCACAGTTCCTCTCAAAGGAAGGATAGGAAGTTCGTTCGGGACAATAATCTTGTCATCCTTTCCCTTCTCTTCCTTGTCAGCGCCTCCTCTTGGCAAAAAAATCATCATAACCTCCCGGCACGATAATCGAAACAGTCTCACTATATCATAATCACTGCTCTTCGAAGTGTCAATCCACCCTATCCTATTAATTTATCATGTCTTTTTAAAAATTGTCTTCAGAGAAAAAATTACGTTCGTATCAGCCCTTGGCTGTTCTCCTGCTCTCTAATAAGACCTAATAAGATGTCCCGAGGTAAGGTTTCCCGCAAATGTTACAAGTCCCATCCTCATTGATGACGCCGATGCAGTTTCCATCACTGCATAATATGCGTTGAGAGAAATCAGTTTCTTCCTTCTCCATCTCCACCGGATTTCCGCACCAGCAACAAAAAGCACTCTTCTCCGGTATCTCCTTCTGGCACCCTGGACAGAGCATAAAGGGGAATGTTTCACCACAATGAGGACACTTCATCTATTCCTCCTCAATATGGAGACTTTTGATAAAGCGATCGATATCCCGCTTGTTCCTTTTCAATTCGGAGAGGAGCTTTCTGGTCGCTTCATCGGGAAAGAGCCGATTCAAATCGTAGCCCTTCCCCGGAAAGAGAAGATTGAGATCCACTGCGCTTTTTTTCTCCTGTTTAGGATGGACATCTGAGGATTGATCACTCTCCTCTTCAATATATGGACTTTGGGATTTGAAATTTGACATTTGTATTAGGCCCCATTCCTATATAGGACAGCCTTCCCGTTTTGTCAACCCATGCACCACGTAGGGTGCATGGTAGCCCTGAACCTGACATGGTTTAGGGCACCCGCCTCAATTTCGGATTGCAGATTGCGGAATGCGAAATTAATATGCGCCATCTTTATTCCGAAATCCGCAATTCAGTGGGTGCCATATTGCAGTTGATAAAGTCTGAAATAGAGACCCCTTTTTGCCATCAATTCCGTGTGGGTCCCTATCTCACGAAGCCCTCCCTTGTGGAGAACGACGATCCGGTCCGCATGTTGGATGGTGGAAAGACGATGGGCAATGACGATTGCTGTCCTCCCCTTGAGCAATCGAGCCAAGCCCTCCTGAATCAGCCGTTCCGTTTCAGGGTCGACGTGAGATGTCGCCTCGTCGAGAATGAGGATGTTTGGATCGACATATAAGGCCCTTGCGAAGGCTAACAATTGCTTCTCCCCTGTAGATAGGGTCTCTCCTCCTTCTCCCACCTTCGTATGATATCCTTGAGGTAATCGCTCAATAAACTTCTCTGCATTTGCCACTCGCGCCACCTCCCTCACCCTCCCGTCATCTATTTTCCGATCTCCCAGACGAATATTCTCCTCCACGTCTCCAGCAAAGAGGAAGGTGTCCTGCATCACCAGACCGATCTGGGATCGAAGATGAGAAATATCCCTTTCCCGAATGTCAATCCCATCGATCAGAATGCTACCTTCCTCCATCTCATAGAACCGCTCGAGGATATGGAGCAGCGAGGTCTTCCCAGCTCCGGTGGCACCGACAAGAGCAACGGTCTCCCCTCCACGGACAGAGAAAGAAACATTTCTGAGAACCTTCTCTTCTCCATTATAAGAAAACGAAACATTACGAAACTCGATATTGCCTCGAATCTCCTCTTTCTTAGGAGAGCGGGGCTCGGAAACCCTCTCATCTTGGTCGAGCAATGAAAAGATCCTTTCCAGAGAGGCCATTGCCGATTGTTGAATGTTATATTTTTCAGAGAGGTCTCGAATCGGTTGGAAGAACATCCGGATATAGGAGAGATAGGCAACGAGAACTCCCAGGGTCATCCTCTCCTGGACCACCCTCCCCCCGCCGTACCAGATGAGAAGGCCGATGGCCGCCGAGCTCAAGATTTCGATGAGAGGAACAAAGAGGGCGTAGATTCGAATCTGTTTCATATTGGCCAAGTAATGCCCTTCGTTAATCATCTGAAACCGACGATGATTCTCCTCCTCCCTCCGAAAGATCTGAACGATCTTGATCCCGGAGAGGCTTTCTTGAAGAAAGGCATTCATCTGTGCGATCTTCAGACGGATCTCCCGAAAGATATCCCTGGCCCTCTGGCTGAAGAGAAGCGTGGTGACGAAAATGAAGGGGACGGCGGAGAATGAGACCAGGGCGAGTTCTTGGTTCAGGTGAAGAAGAACGAAAATGATCCCGATCAGGAGAAGGATATCCCTGAGCAGATTAATGAGAATCGAAGTGAACATCTCGTGAACGTTCTGGATATCATTGGTCAACCTTGTGACCAATCGTCCTACCGGATTCTTATCGAAGAAGGAGACCGAAAGGTTTTGGAGATGAGAAAAGACCCTCATTCGAAGGTCATGCATGATCTTCTGTCCTGCAATCTCCATGACATAGACTTGTACGAAATTCAAACTGAAATGGACGATCAGGATAAAAACGACGAGGAGGGCAATACGAAGAACTCCTTGCACATCGCGCGCCCTCAGGGTCAAGAGATCCTCCTTCGTTAGCTCCTTCATTCGGTCGAAGGAAATAAACCAATGAGAGCCGCTCCTTTCGAGCCAAGAAGAATATCTTTTTAATACAGTTTCGTCCTCAGGCCTCTCAGGGACAAAGAGGTAATATCTGTTTTCTGAAAGAAGGCCAGATTTTTGAAAGAGGGCGATCTCCTTCCGATCCATCGATTGCCATATCTCCGGGGGAAGGAGAAACCTCCCTTTTTCCTTTTTAGGAATGAGGGCCTTCCCATATCGATTCCAGAGACGTTCTTCCGAAAGCGACCCGTCACCTCTCAGGACGACTTCTCTTGCAGAAGTCACAATGTACCGATCGATCGCTTCTTTGGTTAAATACGGGACAAGGAGGTCCAAAGCCGCCATGATGGA
>Ga0315310_10003272_pt1 | contig 10081 bp, 7 predicted proteins | sample TDP5_MG_FD_203630 | JGI IMG/M metagenome (GOLD analysis project Ga0315310, IMG submission 203630) | Freshwater sediment microbial communities from Lake Towuti, South Sulawesi, Indonesia - TDP5 | ecosystem: Environmental > Aquatic > Freshwater > Lake > Sediment | place: Indonesia: South Sulawesi...
ATCGGCTCCAAGGTGCTCCTAAGGTATCTGCTACTGTTTGTGCCAGTGTTAAGACCTGTTGGGCTGAAGGGAGCTTGGCCTTCCGTCTGGCGCGGTCATAGAATGGTGCTTTAGTCCGTAGCGAACTCCAAGCTTGCTTTTTTGGTGACCGCAAGGCATTTCGTTCCTCTCGTTTAAATTGGGCAATAAGCTCTTTGATCGTTCCCGATTCGAGTTCCTGATAAAGGCGATCGAGGAAATCAGGGCTTTGAGTGTCCCAGTGTGGTGAACCTTGGATGAGACCCAGAAATCCCTGGTCCGAAAAGGAAAAAAGCGAATATTTATCCACTTGGCATAAGCGGAGCGCATATTCAAAGGGGATGGGATCTATTACCCAGAGATTTTTTGCAAAAATCCGTTTTTTTTATAAGAGATTTGCAAGCTGAATTACCCATAAGCGACACGAATATTGTCGGAAGATTTAAAGCCAGGAGAAGGGGAAGCTTTCCGCTGGAGAATTATTGGACAGGCTCATAATGACATAATTCAAAAGTTATTAGAGTATCTGAAAAAAAATCCTGAATCAACTAAAACAAATATTATCACAAACATAAAAAAAATCAAAAATAAATTTGATTCTTATTTAAGTTACCTTATTGAAAATAAATTAATAATTAAGGTAAAAAAAGGGCGATGGGATTACTTTTCTATAGCAGGAGAATTACCAAAGGCTACAGAGATCGAATTACCAAGAGTAGAAAAGAAAATTGTTTATGAATTAAATGAAGAATTATGGATTAATATAAACAATAAAATTAGAAATGAAATTGCAAATTTTTTGGGTCCTTACATTAAAAAAGTCGATGAGCTTTGGAATAATTATAAAAAAATTGATTCAAGTAAAATTAATTTTGATAATTTTAGAAATGAATTAAAAAATATATATAATATATTAAACCGCCAGAATTTATACGGAGGATTAGTCCCTATACCCAATATAAAGAATGAGTTGAAAAGGAGGAAAATTTTAATTTCAAATGAATTAATTGATAATTATTTAGAACAATTAGAGAAAAATAACACAATAAATTTAGTTGTTGCTAGTGATCCTTCTAGATTAAAAGATAAAGAACTAGGAATTAAAAATTTAAAAAGAGGCTTATTATATTTCATAAAATGGAAATAGGAGGGGACAAAATTGGATATTAGTTTAAAAGAAATAAACAATTTTATAATTGATTACGATAACCCTTTTAAAAATTATATTGTCAATGACATGACAGAAGATATAATTGATGTAGAAAACATTAATAAAAGAGAAACTGATAGTTTATTAGACCTAATGAATGAAATAGATTCAAGTGGTAATTCAAAAATCTTAATATTTTTAGGAGAAGCTGGAATTGGGAAAACTCACTTTTTATCGAGATTAAGGAAAAAGGCATTTATAACAAAAATATTTAATTTTGTAGGTATCACAACAATCGCTGATATTTCAAATATCTACAAAGAAATTTTGAAAGGAATTATTCGAACTTTTAAAACCACAATTGTAAATGAAAGACTTTTTATTGAGAATTTAATTTATGAAATTTTATGTGATTTAGCTATAGTTTTACCTAAAAATAATGAAAACAAAAGAATATTAAAATTTCTTAAAAAAGTCCAAAATAAACCAGAAAAGTTTTTTGATATTAAATTTCCTAAGATTGAAAAGCAATTAGATGAAATAATTTATTTATTAAAAGAAAAAGAACCAAATTTTGATACACATACACTAAAAATTCTGTTTAAAATATTAAACCCAGATTCAAAATGGCTTTGTTTGGATTGGTTAGGCGGAATTACCCTATCTGAAAGCGAATTAAAACTATTAAATATAGAATATTCAATTGCAACTGACACAGAAGCATTACCTGTATTAAAAACAATTTCTTTGTTACTAAGAAGACCTATTCTGCTATGTATTGATCAATTAGAATCAATTGATGAATATTTTCATGAACATAGAGGTATTGAGAAAATTTTTACAGTTCTTATGGATTTAAGGGATAGATTTAACAAATTTGGAATCTTAATCATGTGTCAAGCTCATATTTGGCCACTAATTATAGAAAAGTTATCAGAGGCAGAAAAAGATAGATTGGATTATATTACTAGTTTTGAAAATCCTACGAAGGAGGATCTGTATAAGATTATCGAATTAAGACTTTCCTTTTTCTATGAAAATATAAAAAGAATCCCACCATATCCTACATATCCTTTTACTAAGGAGTATATATCTTATGCTATTGGAAGCGGAGAACAGAAAACACCTAGAAGTACTTTACGACATTTTTCGGCTCTAATTGATGAAATTAAAAAAGATAGAAATGTAAAAGAATATTTTCCTCCCGATTATGCCGAAAAAATCATTGAAATAATAGAGGAAAAAGAAATAATAACTAAAGTTGTCGGCACCCCTGTGGGTAGTATTGAAGCCATAGAAATTAAATTGAAAGATTTTATTTTAAACGAAAGAAAAAATTTTTTTAATAATTTTGACACGGAATATGCGAATGAGAACCCTGAAAATTATGAAAATAATTTAAAATTGAGTATACATTACATTTTGAAAAAAATCGAAGAGCAAAAATTAAAATTATTCAGTTTGTCAATATACGATGTCGATCTAGTTATGAAATCCAAGCGTTCTATCAATATAAAATATAAAATTGAGATAGAGGATACAGAACATGAAATTTTTATTGAAATAAACAATTCTAATAATGCGAATTCTGTATCTGCAACACTAAGACGATTAAATACTAAATTAAATATAGAAAAGAAATATTTTTCTTTTTATCTTAGGAATAATAGCCTTCAAATACCCGATAGTTGGACAAAAGTTAATGAGTATATTAATTCACTTAAGGAAATGGGAGATCTTATATATATTGATAAAAATTCTCTACAAAATTTTATTTTTATTAAAAAATTTATTGATAAATTAAGTGCAGGAGATTTAGAATATCCACGAGATAAATTAGATAATAAAGGGATAATATTAAACCTTTTAGAAATTTTTAATGACATTAATGTTATAAAGAGAATTACAAAGAGAATTGAAACCGAGATTAAAAAACCAATTAGGGATTTGGGTCAAGAAGAAAGACAGAAGCCAGATGAGATTACCGAAGAAGGGAAAGTAGAGGATAACAACTTATTAAAATTAAAAAAAATTAAAGCATATGAAATAATTGTCGATGAAAACTTGATAAGCCTAGATAAATTAGCTTCCAAATTAGAAATCGAAGATGATACATGTTTTAAAATTGTCAAATCTTTGGAGATCGATAATAAAGTAATTGTTAGTAAAAATCCAGCAGATAATGACGTAATAATAATGAAAAAACAATAATAGGAGTAAAATTTCTTGAATTTATCAAAAGTTACAGTGACAAATATTCGAGATGCAGCAAAATGTTTAAGATATTTTATCTTAACTAAAAAATATAATTTAAAACCTAATTTTAAATTACATACGAATGCATTGCTAATAGGTAATACAGTTCATAATTTGATAGATTTTTTTGTTAAAGATATTAAACAAGATAAGCCATTTTATAATGAAATTGAGATTATTAGTAAAAGCGGTGTAAATTCACAAAATAAAATTTTAATAATCAAAATTGTAAAAGATCATTTTTTCAAAATTTATAAACCCGTATTAAATAAACTCATGAAGAGGTCAATTCAAAATTGGGTAATATTAAGAATCTGGGAATGTATTAATGAAGTATCAAGGGTATTTTCAGATCTTATTTATAATGCAATAGAAAAATATCATAACATTAAATATGTTCAAAATATATTCCGATATAGTGAGCGAAATTTTGAAGAAGAGATTAAAATATTAGATACAAAAATTAAATTGACTGGTAAATTGGATTCTTTAATATTCGATATCTCAAAAAATGAAATTTTAATTTTTGAATTTAAAACCGGTTTAAATGAAGGGTTCCCATACGATATAATTCAAATCGCGTTATATTCTTATTTACTCCAAAAACAATCAGGAATAAATTGTTCGGTAAAGATACTGTATCTAGGGCAAGATAAAGTCAAAGAAATAGAGCTTTCACCTAATTTAGTTGAATTAAATCTAAATAATGCCTTTAAAATTATTGAAGATATGGTTAAATTTCATGATAGGGATGAAATACCTCCAAAAAAGCAGTTAGAACATATTTGTTCATTTTGCTGGCTCAAAAATAAATGTGATACAATAAATTAAATATTTTAATCTCGCTCCTGAATGCATCAGGGAGGACCATCCCGATGCCTTTCCCCTCCAATATGGATAAATAAAAGGTCTAGGTTTTCCCTGATCCGTTTGGCAATCTTTTTTTCATCCAATCTTTTTTCCATTTAAAAACCCTTAAATGTAAATGTAATCCTTTTTTTCTATCATAAAAAATAATAAAAACTGCTCACCTTCCCTTTATTTCTTACTTACATCACCCATCCCGGCTCTATACCTCTAGATGGATATTCAATTCTATTAGCATTTCCTTGTAACGATTTCGGACAGTAACTTCAGTGACATGCGCTACAATCGCGATTTCGATAAGAAAATTTATTTGATTTGATAATCAGAGAAATTTTGCTGTTGTTTCTCCTGAATTGCATCATATTTGCCCGAAAGATCATTGAATTTATTGGCATCCCCTAAGAATTCTGCGATTTCAAATAAATTTTCAAGTAATAGTAATGCCTTTGCCCAATTCTCTAGTTTATATAATCTATTAAACCTTAAGATTAAGGAATCCCAAAGGTTTTTCGCTTCTCTCTCTGAAAGATTGCCGCTAATACTATTAAAAACATCCGGCCTCTCTTCATCTTCGATTCCATGCAACTCCGTGCGCATTAATTCTTTCTCATCCTCTGAAATTGGAAGCTGGCTTATTTGATCTTCTACTTCAAATAATTCCGTTGTAAGCAATTTCCACGGTTTTCCTTTCATTTTGCCTAGTGGCTTGATCGATTTTTTCGTAATGCTTGCTTCAAGGCTCTTCATTTTTCTGCTAAAATGAATAAGATAACCTGAAGCCCCCAGTATCACTCTACCAAATAGAAGAATAATGATCAAATTAAAAGTTTGGTCTCCATTTCCCGAGACATAAACCATAGCAATCACTTCAGCTGACCAAGAACTCTCGCCCATCGCATTTAACGCACTGATCGTATAGTAATAGGTCTGACCATTAACCAAATTGGTATCCGTAAAGCTAGAAATATTGCCAATAGTTACGAAATACGTCTCATTGTTAGACGAGGTCCCACGATATATTCTATAGCTGATAATAGGGTCCCCGCCATTATTTGATGGCGGATGCTAAGAAACGACGATTTTCCTATTCTTCACAATGATGAGAAGATTTTGAGGCGCATTTGGCACCGTAGCTGGTTTGGCATGTACCTTTACTGATAGATTTCCTTCCGCTATTATGTTTACCGCACTGACTTTATAATAATAGAGTTGGCCGTTGGTCCAGCCTGAATTGGTATAGGTGAGGATATTGCCAATGGTGGTGAGGTATATTTCACTGCTTGGCGAAGTGCCTCGATAGATTTTATAATTAATGATAGATGATCCGCCGTTGCTGGAAGGGGCTTGCCAAGTGAGAGTAATTTGCCCATTTCCTGCAATTGCTTGGAGGTTCTGGGGTGAAGAAGGCACCGTAACAGGCGTCCCACTCGCTTCATTCGAGAAAGGCCCTTCGCCGACCCCATTCATTGCACTAACTTTATAATAATAAATCTGCCCGTTAGTTAAGCCTGTATTGGTGTGGTTTTACTTTTCAAAAACCGACAAGAACGATTACAGATATAATGGGATTAACAAAACGCGGCTAATAATATTTATGTGTAGTGAAATTAATAATATTTATTCCTGCTTCCAATAAATCAGATTCAATATATCAGATCCAATAAATCAGATTCAGATTCAATATATCAGATCCAATAAATTAGATTCAATTCACCACCCTCACACATATCCAAGAATTTTATGAGGCTTTATTATAGGTTCTTATTCTTTGTTCCCTATCTGAAAATATAAGAAAATAGAACTAAATTCTGGGGAATCGACCAGTGCTTGGAAGGACTCTTTTAATTGCCGAATTTGTTTATCAATGTATGCCTGATCCTTCTCAAACAGGTTGATCTCCCGCTTGTAATGCTTGATATAGTCGTAGAGGTCAGCGCAGAACTGGTCAAAATGCTTTGATATATAAAGTGCTTTGATATAAAAAACCAACCCTTATTTTTTATCTGTATAATAAATTCTAATAGGAATTATCTCTAATATCGACAATTTCTTTCGCTTAATACCCATCATTCTCGAGGAATACATCCACGGCGGTCCGCACCACGTCCGCGATGTTCTTCCGTCCCTTGGCGCGCCCCTTCTCCGCGATGTACTTCTCGATGCGGGCTACCATCTCCGGGTCGATGGTCACGGGGGTCACTTTCCGTTTGGTCGGTTCGGGCACGGTTTCACCAATCCTCACTCAGACACATCCTAGTACGGGGGTCGTTTTATATAGTTTTGTTTTTAAGTCACTAGAAGACATATAGTCATTGACAAGCGATCAACTATAATTCCTAGAGCGGATTAACTTCACTGAAAACTTTTTAAAAAGAACCTTTCACCGAACCCCTTTCGATGGCATGGCGTGACGATGCGCAATCTGAGGCACTCTCAAGGATGATCCGACGGAGGTGCTACAGATGTCAGTTGTCAGTTTAAACGACGGCAGTTTATAATAAAGGCGCTGCCTTGAAGGCAGTACAGAATTGAAGAGAGGTATCAATATGGAAATGAGCGGATTAGATGAGGCACGGGAGTCCTGGCGGGATGAGCTCCCCCAGTACCTCTTAGTCTTCGAGGAAGGTGAGATGGAGCAAATCCTAGCACTGATTGCGAGATTCCAGCTAACGAAAGAGCAGATTATATATGTAAAGGACCATATAACTTGTAGAATGATGGGTCGCGACCGCGTCAGCCAGATCCTGCCTGATTTAGAAACCATTCTTACCCTTGAATTGAAGGGAGGTGCTGGCATATAGCCACAGGGTTTTTGGGTGGGGCGAGAGATCGGAGGTTCGGGAGGGATTCTTGTGTCCTGGGTTGAAATCCTCGTTTGGACGTTGATCGTAACACTTGTTGGGCTTGGAACTGGGCTCATCGCCTTCCTCTAGAATCCTTTGCATCTAGTTTCTTTTATATGTATAGATAATCCTTTAACAGATAGCTTTAAAAAGGGACACATTTACCCCTAAAAAACCATGGTTTTACAGCCATACGAAAATCGCCCTGTAGCGATTCCAATCGCCCCGATGGAACGTAAGGGCCAGCAAAATAGGATTAAACGGATAAAAAATAAGGGTTGGTTTTTTATATGCGCATCACAATAAAATCAGCTTACGCGAATTCGAAGGTGGAAGGTATAATGGGAAAAAGAACCCTCCAATTCTTACTACTTATCTACATCATGCTCGGAAGCAGCCTTGGTGCTTGCCCAATAGGTAATTACCAGAGCCAAGGAGGCATTACATCGGGAAATCTACTTATTAAAGGGGATCAGAGAAGTATTGCTCCAAATACTACAGTAGTGAAGGCGTTCCTCCAAGGGGATTCCCTCAACTTGCTCATTGCACAAGTAACCAGTAAGGAAGGCAAAGTACTAAGGCAGTATCCGCAAATTAATTTACTCTTGGCGGAAGGATCACCTTTTCTATTGAAGGAACTCTCGAACTCAGGAGTTAATATTTACCCTGATCGAATTTTCCATGGGTGCCTCTCCAGCAGCGTCCCCGTGATCAAACCGCCCGCGCAGTGGAGCCTCCTCGAGAGCCAGTTCGGACACGCAATCAACGGGACGGGGACCAATGTGTCTGTGTTGGATACGGGGATTAACAGGTTCCATTGGGATTTAACCTATCAGGCTAACTCTGATACTCCTAAAATCTTGGCAGAGGTGAGCTTTGTGACTGGGCACCCTTCGGCTATGGATGATAATGGTCATGGAAGTCACTGCGCCTCGATCATTGCGGGGACGGGCAATCGTTCGAGCGGGCTCTACACGGGCGTGGCGCCGGGGGCGAGTCTGTTGAATTGCAAGGTGCTCGATAGTTCTAATTCCGGGCAGGAGGATTGGATCATTGATGGCATTTTCTGGTCGGTGGCGCACAAGGCGCACGTGATCAACCTCTCCTTGGCTTCTCTGGAGTCCGGCAATGGGACCGACCCCCTGAGTCGGGCGGTGGATTGGGCGGTGCGGCAAGGGGTGGTCGTGGTCATCGCCTCTGGCTCCAGCTCGGGGTTCTACAAGGTTGGTAAGCCCGGCGTGGCGAATTTGGGGATTACCGTAGGGGCCACTAACGATGCTGACGGAATTACGACATTGGGCGGGTTCGGTCCGACGCTGGACTTCCGGCTGAAACCGGAGCTCTGCGCGCCAGGGCAGAACATCATTGCGGCGCGAGCTGGAATTACGCCTGATTTGACGATTGGCACTCCGATTAATGATTACTATACGGAAGTCAGTGGAACGAGTCAAGCGACAGCTCATGTGTCGGCGGTGGTGGCGCTCCTTTTGCAGGGGCACCCGACTTGGACGCCCGCAGAAGTGAAGGCGGCGCTCTTCGAAACGGCGAAACCCTTAGGAGATGATGTCTACAAACGGGGGGCAGGGCGCGTCGATGCGGTGGCTAGCACCAACAGCTCATTGGTAGTAACCCCGGCAATCTTGGATCTACAGGTATTTGGGAGTATTACGGTCCATAGGAAGCTCTTAATCCGGAATTTCAAGTCCCAGCCGGTCAGCTGCCAATTCACGGCGGGGGCGAGCATTGCACTTTCACCGGGCGACTGCATTATTCCTGCCTTGGGAACGACCTCGATTAACCTTACCTATACCCCCATTGGTTGGGGCGGGTACCACCAGGAACAGGTCGTCCAAATGGCTTATGAGGGGAAAAGGAGCCACCTTCTCATCTGTCATCTCGCACCGAACTGCACCTCCAAGAGTTCCACTGCCGTAATCCCCTATGCGGGCAGTTTCAAGGTTCAAGCGAATGTGACCATGGATCAATACACGCAAGTCAATTTGGTAAATCTCAGTCTCGAGGTGGGGGCGGGCCCAGTCCTCCTCGCAACGCGCCCAATTACCACCTCAGTCCTGACCACCTATAATTTCACGAGCCTCCATAGCACATTGCTCTATCGCGGGAGCCATGCGCTCCAGGTGCGGCTGCTCCAGAATGGGGCTGTGAAAGGCGTGATGCAGATGCCTCTGACGGTGCAGGGGTGGAGCTCCACGCTCCAGGTAGCCCCAATGACGGGAAAACAGGGGTCGACGCTGCCGCTCCGATGGAACTTGACGGATGCCCATGGTCTCTTTATCGGGATAGTCAATGTCTCGATTCAAGTCGAATCCACGTGGAGATGGATTGGGGCAAGTAGTACCAGCACGCTTGCTTTTAATCTTACCCTGCCTCCGGGAACCTATTCTGTGAGGCTGGAGTTCGTCGGAGACAAAATACATGAGAGCACGATCGCCTATAGCACTCTTCAAATACTACTTGGAGAGGCTCCGCCCTCATGGTGGGAGGCGTATAGGTGGTGGGTAATTCTGGGGGGAATAGGAGGGATAATAGCCCTCATTGTGACGGTAGCGATTCGCCGTGTCCGGCATAGGCCGCCAACCCTGACCTCGAAACAGAAAATGCAGCAAATCCGCGAGCTGGTTCGAGGGAAAGCAAAGGCGATCAGGGAACCCATACCTGAAAAAGGGAAGAAAAGGGAAGTAGCGGTAATAGCAACAGGGCATCCTATGGAAGAGAGACTGACAGAGGCGGAGCAGGAGCAAATTGACCGGCAACTGCGCAGTCTTGTAAAGAGTGCCCAAAATTTCCGAAGTGCAAAGGACTATGAAAAGGCAGCTACGGCGTATCATGATGCGGCGAAATTAGCCGCACAGCTTGGGAAATTTGAAATGGCGCGGGTCTACGCAAAGAAAGGTGAAGAGATGCAATCGAGAGGGCAAGGTGAAGG
>Ga0315310_10003273_pt1 | contig 10079 bp, 6 predicted proteins | sample TDP5_MG_FD_203630 | JGI IMG/M metagenome (GOLD analysis project Ga0315310, IMG submission 203630) | Freshwater sediment microbial communities from Lake Towuti, South Sulawesi, Indonesia - TDP5 | ecosystem: Environmental > Aquatic > Freshwater > Lake > Sediment | place: Indonesia: South Sulawesi...
TCTTCTCCTGAAGGCTTCGTTACAGATGCCTTCTTTGCCGATTCAACTAGCCGTTTCATGCCTCTTCATCAGAAATACGCCGCACAGAGCTTAAAAACAATTCATTCTCCTTCATGATTGAGGGAACTGTTCAGATTTCACTCTGATGCTCGAAGAACTCGTTGTTGCGCCAGTGGCAATTGAACACGCATATCACATTTACAAAAAAGCAAGTGGACTAGTTGTCATCCACCTAAAGCAAACTTAGCGACAAGAGGCCCAAACACGGAAGCCACAAGAGACATAACAGTAATCATGGTGTTGAGAGAAGGACCCGCCGTGTCCTTGAAGGGATCACCAACAGTATCGCCAACAACTGCCGCCTTGTGCGCATCGGAGCCCTCACCGCCAAAGCCTCCTGCCTCAATGTACTTTTTTGCGTTGTCCCAAGTTCCTCCAGCGTTAGCCATGAGTAAGGCGAAGATTATGCCCGTTACTATGCTTCCAGCAAGAAAGCCGCCCAACGCTTCCTTTCCTAAGACAAATCCCACGGCGATGGGAGCGATTATGGAGATAACGCCTGGTGCAATGAGTTCTCCTAACGCTCCTTTCGCGGCTATGTCAACGCATCGAGCATAATTTGGCTTCGCCTTTCCTTCAATCAACCCTGGGATCTCTTTAAACTGCCTTCTGACCTCCTCAACCATTCTAAACGCGTTTCTTCCAACACCCAGTATCAGCATTGCCGAAATCAAAGGCGGCATCATAGCGCCGAGGAAAACCCCTGCGATGACTCTCGGATCAATCAAATTGATCGCGTAAAACCCAGTTCTGGGGTCTATTGGAATTTCTACGAGTTCAGCATATGCAACAAACAGAGCTAGAACAGTCAGCGCAGCAGCGGCTATTGCAAAGCCCTTAGTAATAGCCTTTGCCGTATTTCCAGCTGCGTCTAACTTGTCAGCTACTTCAATCATTTCTTTCCCTGAGCCTGCTTGTTCAGCAATGCCCTTGGCGTTGTCAACGATTGGACCGTAGGCGTCGGCGGAGATTATCATCCCAACTATTGATAGCATTCCAACAGCTGAAACAGCAACTCCGTAAACCGCGAACTGGGTTCCATGCACTCCTGCTAAATACCAAGCGGCTATAGTTGCAGCACTTATCCCTATCATCGGCGGCACAATGCTGATGACGCCGTAGGAGAAGCCCGACAGGATGTTAATTGCTGCTCCCGTCTTTGCGGCCTCAGCCGTCTTCATAACTGGAGCTCTATCAATTGAAGTGAAAAAATCGCTTGTCATTCCAATGATAACTCCTGCAATTAGACCTGCAAGAGTGGCGTAGAAAATCCCCATTTCGAGATCAAGAAAATAGACCAGTAAGAACGCAAAAACCGCGAACACTATTGTCGTTGCAAAGGTGCCTCGGTTCAAGGCAGCGCCTGGGTTACCGCCTCTCACCCCAATCGGGACGAAAAGCATTCCAATCACAGACGCAAAAATACCGACCGCTGCCAGAAGAAGCGGCAGAATCAAGTAAGTTGGATTTGCATTGGCTAATGTTACTCCAATAATCATGGCAGCGACGATGCTGGCGACGTAGGAATCGAAAAGGTCGGCGCCCATGCCCGCGACATCACCCACGTTGTCGCCCACATTGTCCGCGATAACCGCTGGGTTTCGTGGATCATCCTCAGGAATGCTGAGCTCAACTTTGCCGACCAAGTCAGCGCCGATGTCCGCTGTTTTCGTGTAGATGCCTCCGCCAGCCTTTGCAAACAGCGCCAGAGAGCTTGCTCCAAAGCTGTAGCCCAGAACGATCTCTGGGTCTTGAAACACATAATACAGCATGCTTACTCCGATGAGTGCTATTCCAACCACTGAGAGCCCCATGACTGCGCCCCCGTAGAATGCTATAGGAAAGGCCTTGTTCAGACCTTTTTCAGCGGCACGAGATGTCCTCACGTTGGCTCTTACGGCCACGTTTAGTCCGAAAAAACCAGCTAGAGCAGAGAATATTGAACCCATTATATAGGCCATTGCCATCTGGTAACCCAGTGCAATCCCCAGAACAACTGCTACTACTGCGACGAAAATTGCCAATGATTTGTTTTGTCTCTTGAGATAGGCGTTTGCTCCTTCATTTATAGCCTGAGAGATTTCTTGCATCTTAGAGCTACCGCTATCTTGTCTTTTGACGTAAAAATACAGGTATACGGCAAACATTACAGAGACCATGCCGGCAATCGGTGCGATTATGAGATAGTCCATGACGCAACTCTCGCTTGCACGCCAGCTTATTTTCCAAAAGGTTATTATTATTAAGTATATAAAGAAAATTGCTTTCAAAACGCTTATATGCGCAGTTCAGGCTTTAGTTGAGCTTCAACACAGAGTGGAAGACTGAAAATGAGCGAGAAACTTGCCAACCCTGCGCCACTTGGACTGTTAGGTTTCGGAATGACCACGGTTCTATTGAACCTGCATAACGCGGGCCTGTTTGAGTTGAACAGCATGATTCTAGCAATGGGTCTGGCTTACGGCGGGCTTGCCCAAGTGTTGGCTGGAATAATGGAATACAGGAAGGGCAACACGTTCGGCACGGTGGCATTTACATCATATGGCTTGTTCTGGTGGTCATTGGTTATGTTGCTTGTCTTCCCAAGAGTTAGTTTTTGGAACGCGGGCTCGCCCTCTCCGCTTCAGGCATCGTCTGAAATTGCGATGGCCGCGTACTTCTTCATGTGGGGGTTATTTACCTTCGCAATGTTCTTCGGCACATTGAAGACAAACCGAACTCTTCAATTCGTGTTCATGAGCCTAGCAGTACTATTCTTCCTGCTGTCGATACGAGACGCCTTTGGAGTCACGGGAACGTATGCTAAGGCCGTTGGTGTCGAAGGCATAATCTGCGGCTTCAGCGCGGTCTATCTGGCACTTGCAGAGGTACTTAACGAGGCTCATGGAAAGACTGTTTTGCCCATTGGAAAAGTCGTGAAATGAGCAAGCCTTAACCATTCTGAAGCTATAGTGAGCAAGATTTTTCCAACTTTCAATATTTTCCAAAGACTTTATTAGTCAACCTGACCTTTTCATAGAAAATCTTAAACGGGGCTCACATATGTCAAAACCGATCAAATGGGTCAGGGAAGATTCACATAACAAGCTCGTTTTTTGGCCGACTGAAGAGATGAAGAAGCGCGCATGGGTAAGTGACGAAAACATCTACAAAGAAGCAGCTAAAGACCCTGTGACTTTCTGGGCGGACAAGGCGAAGGAAGGACTAGACTGGTTCAAGGAATGGACAGAAGCATACTCGTGGAACCCACCTTACTTCAAGTGGTTCGTTAACGGAAAAATCAATGCTTCCTACAACTGTTTGGACAGGCATGTGAAAGGGCCGCGTAGGAACAAGGCTGCAATAATTTGGGAACCTGAACCGCCTGAAGAACAGAGCAGGATATTGACATACTACGACCTTTACCGCGAGGTTAACAAATTCGCCAATGTGCTCAAGAGCCTAGGAGTTAAGAAAGGCGACCGTGTTGGCATTTACCTACCCATGATTCCAGAAGTTCAAATAGCCATGCTCGCCTGTGCCCGCATAGGAGCGATTCACAGTGTAGTCTTCTCAGCTTTCAGCGGGCAATCGCTTAAGGACCGCATGGAGGACGCCGAAGCAAAAGTTCTGGTCACTGCTGACGGTTACTACCGCAGAGGAAAAATCACTGACCTCAAGGCCCAAGCTGATGTAGGCGTCGAAGGAACGACCATCAAGCACATAGTGGTCGTTAAAAGAGCTGGCAATCAGGTCAACATGGTGGAAGGCAGAGACCTGTGGTGGCACCAGCTGATGGAAAAAGTGGCGTTGTACTGCGAACCCGAGCCCATGGACAGCGAAGACATGCTCTATATCCTCTACACAAGCGGCACAACCGGCAGGCCCAAGGGCATAGTGCACCACACCGGCGGTTATTTGACCGTTGCCTACTGGACGACGAAATGGGACTTCGATCTACACGATGAAGATGTCTTCTGGTGCACGGCTGACATAGGCTGGGTTACTGGACACACATACGCCTGTTATGGCCCACTTCTGAACGGCGCCACGATCCTAGTTTACGAAGGTTCACTTGATTACCCCGGCTTCGACAGATGGTGGACAGTAATAGAGAAATACGGAATCACTGTCTTCTACACCGCGCCCACAGCCATAAGAATGATACTCAAGTGGGGCGAAGAATGGCCTAAGAAACATGACTTGAGTACTTTGCGGTTGTTAGGAACGGTTGGTGAACCAATCAACCAAGATGCTTGGATGTGGTACTTCACCCACATCGGCGGCGAAAGATGCCCAGTGATAGACACTTGGTGGCAGACCGAAACTGGTGCAACCCTCATAAACGCGTTGCCTGGAGTAGGCCCGTTCATCCCAACCGTTGCCGGCAGAAGCTTCCCTGGCACCACTCATGACATTCTTGATGAAACTGGAAAACCCGTGAGTGTCGGTGAAGGCGGATACTTGGTGCAGAGAAGCCCGATCGCTCCTGGCATGCTGAGAACGGTCTACAAGGACCCCGAACGTTACAAGACTCAGTATTGGAGCGTCTACGGACCAGAAATCTACTACACAAGCGACGGCGCCATCCGCTGGGACGAGATGGGAAACATTAGGTTGACAGGAAGAGTCGACGACGTTATGAAAGTGGCTGGTCACAGACTGTCAACGGCTGAAGTCGAAAACGCATTGACACAGCACCGCGCGGTTGCGGAATGCGCAGTTGTCGCTGCACCTCACGACATCAAAGGCGAGGTCCCGGTGGCCTTCGTCACTCTCAAAGAAGGCATCAGTCCATCTCTTGAACTTGAAAAAGAACTTGTTCAACAAGTGGTCAAGGCTATCGGACCCACAGCCAGACCGGAGAAAATTGTCCTGACTGAAGCCCTGCCGAAAACGCGAAGCGGAAAAATCATGCGGCGCATACTCAAGGCTTTAGTCAAGAACGAACCCGTGGGGGACACGACGACGCTGATGAACCCAGAGGCAGTCAATGAGCTCAAAGAAAAAGTGAGCACAAAAGCGTGAGCCCAAATCCTTACTTTCTCGATTCTTGAGTCAAGTTTCAAGCAGATGCAAAGTATAAAATATAGATTTTTATAGATACAATTACATATAATATAGTAGCGAACTTACTTAGGGAGAGAATCGAATATTTGAAGTGCAGATTCTACAAGCAGGAAAAAGGTGAAATCAGGAAGAATCTCTGCATGGCAGAAATGGCAATACTAGGCGTTGCAGGAGAAGCTCGCACACTCTCTGATGTAGAAGTCATCGACATCTGTCTTTCCGACGAAGGCTTCAAGAACTGTTCACGCTTCCAATGGGTCGAAAGAGAAAAAGACAAAGAAACACTGAGGAGCACATTCTAGTACTCTTCGAAACTATAATGCAATTCTTCTCCAAAGTCACAGTCCTCCCGGCACGATAGAAGTCATGGTTCAATGCTTGAAGCGTGCTACTATTGTCTCTAGCAAAAAGAAAAATTTAAGGGAATGGTTCTCTTTAAGCATAAGGGTTCATTTGAACGTTGGGTATTTAGATGAGTTCAGCATGGCACTCGATGGATAAAGACGCGGTTTTTCAGACCCTGAAAACCGATTTGGATGGTTTAAGCAGCGAGAATGCCCAACGTCGACTAAGCGAATACGGATACAACGAATTAAAGGAAAAAAAGCGAAGAACAGCCTTTCAGATGTTTCTGGAAGAGTTCAAAGACATATTCATTCTTTTGCTTATCGCAGCCACAGTGTTCTCGGTCATAATCGGTTATTACGAGTTGTTGCAGAACCCAGAATTGGGATTCCTTGAGACCTATGCAGATGCAATAGTCATCGGCATAATCGTCGTGCTTGTAGGCATCGCGGGTTTCATTCAAGAGTACAGGGCTGAGAAAGCCATTGAGGCCTTGAAAAGACTGGCCGCGCCCAAAGCTCGTGTTTTGAGAAACGGAAAAGAGACTATGATACCGGCAAGGGAAGTTGTGCCCGGTGACCTGTTAGCCCTGGAGGCAGGAGACACCGTTCCTGCTGATGCGCGAATTGTTGAAGCCGTTGAGCTGAAAACAGACGAGGCGGTTCTAACGGGTGAATCTACACCCATCGACAAGAGTCTCGGCATACTCGCACCTGACACACCTACTGCCGACAGAAAAAACATGGTCTTTATGGCGACTCATGCAATCTACGGCAGGGGAAGGGCGATTGTTGTCTCAACAGGCATGAGCACGGAGTTCGGGAAAATCGCCGAGTTAGTGCAAACTGCGGAGGAAGAGGAAACCCCTCTTGAAAGAAAACTTGACAGTTTCGCGACCAAGATAGCAAAAGTCGTTGTTGCAGTCTGTGTCCTCATTTTTGCTCTGGAAGCCTTCGACGTGATTGCCACACGAGTGATAGAGGTTGAAGGCTTCATCCGAGCATTCCTGTCCTCTATATCCTTAGCCATTTCCGCTGTGCCCGAAGGGTTACCTGCGATAGTAACTATTACACTTGCCTTAAGCGCCCGAGAGTATGCGAAGCGAAACGCTATCATTAGAAAATTGTCTTCAGCAGAAAGCCTAGGCGCCACCACAATCATCTGCTCAGACAAAACGGGAACCTTGACCAAGGCCGAAATGACGGTTCGACAGATCTACGCTGACAAAGTTGTCGAAGTAACAGGAGTCGGATACGAACCCAAAGGCGAATTTCATCATGCCAACAATACAATCAACCCTAAAAGCGATCAAGATCTGGAGCTTCTTCTGAGAATAGGTGCCTTATGCAACAATGCACAGCTGGATCAGAACGAAAAGGGTTTATGGAGTGTAATCGGTGACCCCACCGAGGGAGCACTCATCGTTTCAGCGGCAAAGGCGGGATTCGAAGAGAAAGAACTCGAAAAGAATTTCCCGCGCATAGGCGAAGTGTCGTTCACGTCGGAAAGAAAACGCATGACTACAGTGCATTCAACGCCTGATGGAGAACACGTTGCCTACATGAAAGGGGCTCCTGAAATAGTCCTCGAAAAATGCAACTATGTGTTGGAAGCAGGCGAGGCAAAGAAGCTTTCGGCGGTGAAGAGAAAGAGGATTCTTGAAACAAACGAAAATTTCGCCAGCGAGGCCCTGCGCGTGCTTGCGATGGCCTACAAGAAGCTGCCTGAGACACTAAGTGAATTCAATGAAAAAACAGTTGAAGACGACTTGGTTTTTGTGGGTTTGCAGGGAATGATCGATCCTCCAAGAGAGGAAGCTGTAACCGCGAATGCAACATGCCTGAAGGCTGGAATAAAAACAGTGATGATAACCGGAGATCATAAGCTGACTGCCATGGCTGTTGCAAAAGAGATCGGGATGCTGAAAGAAGGAAGCATGGTCCTAATAGGTAATGAATTGGATCAAATAAACGATGAAGAATTCGGTAAAATCGTAGAGAACGTTGCTGTCTACGCCCGGGTTTCGCCTGAGCACAAGTTGCGGATTATCAAAGCTTTGAAGGCGAAAGGAGAGATCGTGGCTATGACAGGAGACGGCGTGAACGACGCTCCAGCCGTGAAGAGCGCCGACATTGGCGTGTCCATGGGCATTTCCGGCACCGATGTAACAAGAGAAGCCTCAGATCTGGTTCTCACAGACGACAACTTCGCCACGATAGTGAGGGCGGTTGAGCTGGGCAGAGCGAGTTATGACAATATTCGCAAATACGCAAGATTCCTCATTGCCTGCAACTTCGACGAATTACTAGTCATAGGAACCTTCGCTGTACTTGGCGGATTGTTTGGGCCCACACTGTTCCCGTTGCCGCTCCTTCCTGCAATGATTTTGTGGATAAACTTGGCAACAGACGGCGCTCCGGCTGTGGCGTTGTCCATGGATCCACCGGACGAGGATGTTATGAAAAGAGCACCAAGAAAACCGACTGAAGGCATACTGCACGGGATGGGCGCGTTCATCATTGCGTCATTCTGTCTACAATCCATTGGAACAATACTTGTCTTTACCATAGAATACTATCTGTTTCCGGCGCATGGTTTCGGGACTGCTGACACGTATAAAGAGGCCACAACAGCAGCGTTTGTTCAAGCGGCTCTCTTTGAATTATTCGTAGTTTGGAACTGCAGATCGGAGACGCGTAGCGTTTGGAGAATGGGAAAAGACAGTTTGAAAAACAAATACTTTGTAATAGCTGAAGCAATCTCTATCGCAGCAACGCTTGGAATATGCTATATCCCCATAACAGCACGCATGTTCGGTCTGGTTCCTTTGACTCCGACAGATCTGTTCTGGGTCCTTTTCGTGGCAAGCTGGGGTCTCTTCGTGTTGCCAGAGCTTTTCATGGGAAGAAAGCTGTGGCGTTGGAGCTGAGTGAGAGAAAATAACAGCTAGATTAGCTCGTTTCGATCACGTTGAAGCTCGCCGCTCTTCTCAGCCTGTTCATTATCGCCAGTCCAAGGCCTTTTGTAGGTATTCCTTCTGCGATGATTATGTCTACCCCGTCCTTGTCGAACTCTCTTAAGGTTTTGAAAAGGTTTTGAGCGATTGCTGTCACTTTCTTTCTACTTCCAAGAGACTTGACGACGTCGGCTTTATAGTCTCGGCGGGTTTCATCTGTTGCCAATATGCCTACTTTTTTTCCCTCAGCCATGTATAGATAGGCCAATCCTTGGATTCGTTTTGCAACAAGGTCTGGTTCTCCTTCAACTATGGTCATTTGAGCGTTTGGAGCGTAGTGCCTATGCTTCATTCCGGGTGAGCGCGCTTCTAGAGTGCGCGTTTTTTTCTTTGTTGCCGCGGCTTGGTGTAGCTGAACATCGCCTAGTGTGCTTTTGAGCTTCTCGTACGATGTTCCTCCCGGTCTCAGAACGAGAGGCGGAGACACTGTCATATCCACGACAGTTGATTCCACACCTATTTTTGTGGGGCCCGCGTCAAGAACAACGTCGACTCTTCCCGCAAGGTCATCGATCACGTGTTCAGCCTGTGTTGGGCTGGGTCTGCCGGCTAGGTTGGCGCTCGGAGCCGCAATTGGAGTTCCCGATGCGTTGATGAGGGCAAACGCGACTTTGTTACTGGGCAATCGAATAGCTATCGTGTCCAAGCCGACGACGGTTATTTCAGGCACTAAACTTGAGCGCTTCAGGATAAGTGTTAGCGGTCCCGGCCAGAATTGCGACATCAGTTTCTCTGCTGCACGAGGGACTTCGCGTGCCAACTTGTAGACGTCTTCTTTGTTGGCGACGTGAACTATTATCGGGTTGTCGGGGGGACGTTGTTTCGCCGCAAAAATTTTAGCCACTGCATCTGCGTTTAATGCGTTGGCGCCCAGTCCGTAGACGGTTTCTGTTGGGAAAGCGACCAAGCCGCCTTTCTTGATCACTTCTGCTGCAATTTGGATTTTTTGGATTTCGGGTTTTTTCGGGTTTACTTTGAGCAAAAGCGTGCCTTCGACTTTCTTAGCTGTGCTTGGCGGTTTCGATGCAACAGTGCGCCGAGAATTTGGCATGCCTTGTTCAAGCTTCTCCGTGAACGGATCTTGTTAGGGGTATGATCTCCTCGTCGTGCGCGGGAAAGGAATGGTGTCCATTATGCTTTCTAGGTTGAGCATCCAAGCTAAGAGGCGTTCAACTCCCATTCCGAAGCCCGTGTGGGGCACGGTTCCGTAACGTCGAATATCTATATACCATTCGTAGTCTTCGGGGCGCAGGCCGAAGTCTTGAAGGCTGCGTAACAGTTCTTCCTTGTCGTCAACTCGGGCGCCTCCAGTTGAGAGTTCACCTATTCTTGGAACGAGGAGATCAGCCGACATGACCATGTCTGGTTTGTCTGGGTAAGCCTTAACGTAGAAGGCCTTGATTTTCTTCGGATAGCGGTAGACGAATACTGGTCCTCCAAACTCTTCTGTTAGGGCGCGTTCGTCGTTGAAGCCGAAGTCTTCTCCCCATTTGATCTCGGAACCCTTCTTATGGAGCGTCTCAATCGCCTCATCGTAGGTGATTTTTGGGAATGGTGCCTTGATCTTGGCTAGTTCTTTTGGATCGAGTCCCAAGGCTTCTAGATGCCT
>Ga0315310_10003274_pt1 | contig 10077 bp, 9 predicted proteins | sample TDP5_MG_FD_203630 | JGI IMG/M metagenome (GOLD analysis project Ga0315310, IMG submission 203630) | Freshwater sediment microbial communities from Lake Towuti, South Sulawesi, Indonesia - TDP5 | ecosystem: Environmental > Aquatic > Freshwater > Lake > Sediment | place: Indonesia: South Sulawesi...
AATAGTGAGGCCGCTCTCTTATACCACCAATCCGGATCCTCCGGGGGCCTCTCCTTGTGAGCCCCGGTTTTGGCGTATAGGGCCCATTGTGGGGGCTTCACCTGTTCTACGCTACTCCTCAGGTATTCTGCCAGATGCTCGATGAGAGGACCGGCAGGCACGTCGTATACGGTCGGCAACCTTTGCACCCAGATGCTTCCTCAAGTCGCGCGTTCTATGGTATTTAAGCACTAACTGGCCTGACTGGCGATGTCCTGGGTCACCGTATCCGGGAATGGCAACACAATGTCGGAGTATTGGGGCAGAGGGGGATGACATCGAACGGCGGACATCATGGCTGACTTTGAAGTTTCACCGATATCCTGGGACCGTGAGGATTGAGGTCCCAGGATAATCTTCGTTTAAGGTCCCTTACGCTGTCTCTTATGATTTTATCAGCCCTTTCCTTGCCCTTGCTCCTGGTCGTAATGTGGATCTCTATAAGAGGCACTCCCTCCGACATCTTGGGATGCGACTTGAAGTATGCATAGGGGTTTCTCCTTCTGACCCCATCGAGAATGGGTGCCAATGCCGATTCCGACAGGCCCTTTACCATCACGCTTACATCTTTGAAGACAAGCCCCGCCGAGGATTTTGAGATGATCGGGGCGATGCTCTGGGAGAATATCGCCTCCATCTCGGATGGGACGCCGGGCAAACAGACGACATTCACCCCATGAACTTCCATTAGGCAGGCTGGCGCTGTTCCGATGGGATTGCTGATGGCCTTGGCACCCCTTGGGAAGTGGGCCATCTTGATCCTGGCCGGTGTGAGTTCGAATGACATTGACGCATACTTTTCTCTGACCATCCTCATGGCCTCGGCGTTGTCCTCCAAGGTGACACCTAGGGCCCTGGCTACGCCCCCCAAGGTCATGTCGTCGTATGTGGGGCCCAGGCCGCCTGTCGTTATGATCATGAATGGCTTTCGATCTAGGGCCGACCGCATGCTGTCCGAGATCTCATCGAGGTCGTCGCCAACGACCGTCATCCTGCCGACACTCCCCCCCGACTCAGTTATCCTCTGGGCCAACCAGCTGGCATTGGTGTTGACGACCTTCCCTATAAGGAGCTCATTGCCGACGCAGATCAGCTCGATGTGAGACGCCATGTGCCTCCCCATGTGCTTCACGATGTTGGATTTTACCCTTTTTCACGTCATGGCAATCGAGATCCTCGAGGTGTTACAACGCCCCATTTGAGAGTGATTCGACGCAAATGTTTATGACTGGACGGATGTATATCGAATGCAAGTGGGAATAGCGTCTCAAAAGGCGATGCCCGATGACCGGGAGGTTGCGAGCCGTTCTAGTTGAATGCCGAGTGCCTGGCTATGTCTCCAAGATGTCGGAGGTCAAGTCCCTCATGATGACGATGGGCTACGATATCGTCCAGTGCATATATCAGAGGAGGGGGGATTACGAACCTGGGCTATGCATAGGTAGAGGGAAGGTCGAGGAGATCAGCGAGATCGTGCATCGAAGGAAGGTGGCGGCAGTCGCATTTGCGAACACGCTTACTGGGGGACAGGTGCTGAGGATACAGAGGGAGATGGGTGAAGCAAAAGTCCTAGATAGAAACCTCGTGATACTCGAGTTATTCGAGAAACGCGCCTTGACGTTGGAGGCGAAGTTGCAGATCTCCCTGGCCAAGCTGCTCTACACATATGGCTGGGGGAGGGAGGTGGTTAGGAGAAAGGGCATAGAGCGTGAACAGGTTGGCGTCGGGGGACCCGGCGGGTATCCGTTCTCAGTCTATGAAGCTGACGTCAGGAAGAGGGTCAGCAAGCTGAGGGACGAGCTCCGGAGGATCAGAAAGCACAAGGAGATGCTCAGGGTTCGGAGGGAGAAACTCGGATTCCCGGTCGTAGCACTGGCGGGATATACCCAAAGTGGCAAGACCACCTTCTTCAATGAGGTCGTGAAGGAGTCGAGGGAGGTGGGCCTTGGCCCGTTCACGACCCTTTCGACGAGCGCGAGACGCCTGAGGCTTCGATCGGACAGGGACGTGATACTGGTCGATGCGATAGGATTCGTGGAGGACATGCACCCGTTGATCTTGGACGCTTTCGGGACAACCCTAACGGAGATATCGAGTTCCGACCTGATATTGCTCTTCATCGACCTCAGCGAGGACGACGTCTCCATAAGCAGGAAGGCGTCTGCATCGAAGGAGATCATCCACAGGGTCGCTCCCTCAACCCCGATTGTGGTTTGCGCGAACAAGCTCGACCTTGTAAGAGGCGGAAAGGAACTCGGCTCCAGGTTGAATGTGATCCGTAACAAATTCGATGAATCGGTGGTGCCACTGAGCGCCAAGACGGGGGAGAACGTCACCCTACTGCTCGACCTCGCTGACGAACTGGTCCATGCCGGTCGTCGATGGAAACCCGACACGCTAATGGAGAATGCTTATAATTTATCTTCGCGAGTTCTAGTGCCCGAGGGTGAGCATGGCTCAAGTAAGGTCTAGGGGAATCCTCATCATAGTATTGGTCATCATCCTGGCAAGCTCCTTAATATTCGGCTCCATGTTGATGTATATCTCGGGCAGGGGATATGTTGGGATAATCCGCATCAGCGGGTACATTCTGACGGAACAGGATAGGGACTTGGTCGTAAGGATGCTGGACTATGTGGCCAAAAATGACAGCATCAGGGCCATCGTGGTAGAGATAGACTCGGGCGGGGGTTGGGTTGCGCCCGTCGAAGAGATCTACTACCGACTGCGCGCCCTTGGGGAGGGGAAGCCAGCGGTTGCGGCGATAACGGGAATGGCTGCCTCTGGCGGGCTCTACATAGCGGTAGCGGCAAGCAAGATCTTCTGCCTATCATCCTCGGACATAGGGAATGTCGGCGTCATAGGTTTCATGCCCCCCAAGGAGGAGGTTGATGCGGTCCTCCACGACGAGTCCGTGATAATAACGGGGCCATATAAGATACGGGGTGGATCGGAGAAGACATTCACCTGGACGGTGAAGGGCCTCCTCTCTGGATTCCTGAAGGCCATAGTGGAAGGGAGGGGTGAGAGGCTCAAGGCGAGCGAGGCCGAATTATCAAAGGGCCTCGTTTATTCTGGTAGGGAGGCCCTCGAGCTTGGCCTCGTGGACGAGTTTGGCTCGACTGTGGACGCGGTGGAGAGCGCGGCTTCGTTGGCAGGCCTAACCGAATACGAGACCGCTGACGTCCTAAGCGCGGTCTCGTCGCTGGGGAGCCAGCTCAGCTACTCGAACTCAGGCCAAATGCTCGATCTCCGTGAGCTCAGGGAGCTCAACCAGTCCCCTTGCCTCTACTACGTTTACTCCGGCTGGGTGGGATCGAGTGAATATTATGAGGAACTTGAGCCATATGGACAGAAGGCCGGTTACTCATCCTGGCCATCCACGGTGGAAGGAGGAGGTTATGTGCTGTTCGATGCTAGCCACCTGAATGCCTATTCTCAGGACGAGATTATCCCACTTTTGGCTGAGATAATCTCACGGGGACATGGAGTGAGTTACCTTGAGACACGGGAGGGATTGAGTGAGAAGCTTGGCAATGCTGAGGCCTTCGTGGTCATATCCCCCAGGGAGACCTTCGACGAGGATGAGATATCTTCCATCGAGGGCTTCGTTGATGGAGGGGGGAGGTTACTGCTGGTCATGGATCCGACCAGGGCTTATGCTAGGTACATTAATCCACTTGCGGCCGAATTCGGAGTGCTCTACGCGAATGGATATCTCTACAACGTAGAGGAGAATTATGGCAATTTCAGGAACGTCATCGCCACCCCCAGAGGCGAGGGCAACAACATAACCGAGGGTGTCGAAAGGCTTGTATTCTATACTGCCACTCGCATATATTCGAGCCATGGCATAGCCTTCGTGACGAACAACACCTTCTGGTCGGAGGCGGAGGAGGTTGGGGATTTCCCGGTCATTTGTCTCCTCAAGGACGGGGGGGTTTTGGCAATAGGTGATCAGACCTTCCTCATGGAGCCATATGTGGAGGCGGAGGATGATGCCCGCCTAGTCTCAAATATCGCCAACTTCCTCACGAACTCGCCTGGGTGAACTGTATTCGCATTTCGAGATGCCCATCGCGTTATCGATGGGTGACACATCGATGTGATGTGATTACGAGGGACGATATCGACAAACTTTGAGATTATATGCTTAAATACCATATCAATATCGATATCACTAGCGACAAGACTTTGTGCCCGAGGCATCGATTATAGGGAAGCTGATAAATATGTCGATGGCAATTGAAACCGAAAACCTCGTCAAGACATACTTGACGGGGAAGGTCGAGACGCCGGCCCTCAGGGGCATTGACCTTCGTATAGAGCGGGGGGAATTCCTGGCGATCGTCGGTCCATCCGGCAGCGGGAAATCTACGCTACTCAACCTGCTCGGCGCGTTGGATAGGCCTACATCAGGCACCGTTAGGATAGATGGCGTGGACATATCGAAGTTGAACGATAACCAATTGGCCGAATTGCGTAACCAAAAAATAGGATTCATCTTTCAATCGTTCAACCTGATCTCGAGGATCAGTGCCCTTAGGAACGTCGAGATGCCGTTAATGGTTTCGAAAATCCCAGAGGATGAGATCAAGTCCAAGGCGTTGAGCATGCTGGAGTCTGTGGACCTGTTGCAGAAGGCTGATCGGAAGCCGCTTGAGCTCAGCGGGGGCGAACAGCAACGCGTTGCAGTGGCGAGGGCACTTGTGACGGAGCCGTCCATTCTCCTCGGAGACGAGCCGACGGGCAACCTCGACACCAAGAACACAGCCAATATCGTGAACCTCCTCAAGGAGTTGAACGAGCAGACGGGGAAGACGTTTTTGATGATCACCCACAATATGGACGTCGCAAGGGCCACTCGGAGGATCATATATCTCAGGGACGGCATTATCGACAGGGAGGAGAGGCTGGGGGGCGAAGGCGCATGAGAAGGGAAGGCCTCGGCGTCCTGCTCGCACTATTGGTCCTTTTTGCCCCAACGGTCTCGTTTTCGCAGCCTGAGATCGATGTGGTAGACGTGACGTGGGGGGCCCTGCCGAACCGCATCGGCGTAGGACCCGGAGACAGGGCTGTGCCCTTATCGATCACCGTGCAGAATCTCGGGTCCGACGTGGTCTCCGGCATCGTCATGAAATTAAAACTGACGCCGCCATTCAGCAATCTCACGGGAGGCGAGATCGCCTCAAGCTACGTCTCCATCTCGTTGCAGCCCGGCCAGGCCGGTTCAGCACAGTTCATGCTCAACGTGGCCGATAACGCGACGATCGGCGAATACACCATGCCCCTGACAATAGAATATCTGACTGTTAAACAGGTCACAGCACAGGGATCGCATTCAACGCAAGACACATCCAGCTCGAGCTACACTAGCTCTTCATCAAGCAGCAAGGTTGGCGAATCATCGACATCGCAGAGTCAGACGAGCAGATCCTCGAGCGACCAGATCACGAATTCGACCTCTACGACGAGCTACACCGTTCGGAAGATGGCAACCAACGCGGAAGTCGCGGTCTGGCTCCCCGGAAAGACCATATTTGAGGTTGAATCACAGGTCAGCGTCCTCACGGCGGGCCAAGTCAACTCCTTGCCCATCATCATAAGAAATGTCGGAACCGGCGTGGCGAACTCGCTCTCGATCAGCGTTTCCCTTCAGGCCCTAAGCGCGACAACTGGCTCAGCGCCCGTAGTCATAGAGGGTACGGATGCAACATGGTATGTGCAAAATCTCAATGCGGGCTCAAATGTGACATTGGATCCCCAGGTCTTCGCCTCTACGGACGCCATGGACAAGGCATACGTGGTTCAGATCTCCTTGAACTATAGGGATTCCGTGGGCACGGTACGAGACGAAGTCCACAGCATCGGTTTTAGCGTTCAGGGCTCGATAATCATCGTGGTGCAATCGGCCTTCATCTCACCAATTCCAGTGGGAGCTGGCGGGAACATAACGGTCTCGGGGAACATCCTCAATGAAGGCAATGTCGCCGCCATGTACACGAATGCCACCGCGATCGTCGAACCGCCATTCGAAACACTGGACGGCTCCAGCATCTACTTGGGTGAGCTTGACCCAAACACCCCACTTCCGTTCAGCCTCATAATGGGGATAATGAGCGACACCGCCAATGGCACGTATCCATTGAAAGTCTTGTTCTACTACAAAGATAGCTTCGGGGACACCCACAGCGTCGAGAGGGCATTCAATGTCACCGTGTCGGGCGTTTACGTGCCGCCAAAGCCGCAGGTGAGGCAGGTGTTCTTCCTCTTCACGCCGCTTGGGCTTTCCATGACGATCGTCATGGTAGTGGCGATCATCATCGTCGCATATGTCTTCATTAGAAGGAGGGCCCATGGGAAGTAAAGGGGATGAGGGTTGAACCTCACCGATCTCTTCAAATTGGCATTCGCATCCCTCCGCGATAGGAAGCTGAGGTCATCTCTCACGATCCTGGGCCTAGTGATAGGCCCTGCTGTGATCGTCGCCCTCGTCAGCGTCACTCAGGGTTTCTCCGATTCCGTCTCCAAGCAGTTCAGCAAGATGGGGGTGAATACGATGATGGTTATGCCATCGAAGCAGACGGTCAAATTAGCCACGAGCGATGTGCAGCGAATCGGCCAGATGCAGGATGTGGCGGAGGTGTTGCCGTTCTACAGGGTAGTTGCGACGCTGAAATACGGGGGCAAGAACACAGCCGTTATAATAATGGGAATCGATACGGGGAGGCTGTCGTCCCTATTCCCAGGCATATCGATCGCTGAAGGGAGGGCGCCATCTCAGGCTGACATAGCGGGCGCGGTCATCGGATATTCGCTGGCCAACCCGACCGACCCCGAGGCGATGCCGATCAAGGTCTTTCAGCTAGTCACGGCCCAAATGTCCTCAGGAGGGCAAACGATCTCGAGATCATTTCTGGTTCAAGGAAGCTTGGCAAGTTTCGGCCAAGGCATCTTCATAAATCCCGATGAAACGATATTCATACCCCTTACCGCCGGGAGGATGCTGACGAAGTCGATATATTACGGGGGGATCTTCGTCGTTGCCACCGGTCCGGATAAAGTTAATGGGGTCATCGACAGCATAACAGATTATTTTGGCGATGACGTGAGGATAGTCGCGGTCTCATCCATTCTAGGCGTAGTGCAGACGATCACGGGGAGCATCGCCGTCATATTGAGTTCGGTGGCCTTCATCTCCGTCATCGTCGCCTTCATAGGCATAATGACCACGATGTTCACGACCGTGATCGAGCGGACGAGGGAGATAGGCCTCTTGAAGGCCCTTGGCTTCAAGGCGAGGGACATAATGATGGTGTTCATCTCGGAATCGATCCTCACGGGCGTCATTGGGGGCATCATAGGCATAGGCCTGGGGTCTGCCCTCTCATACGGCATAATCGCGTTCTTCAAGGGAGGGGGTTTTGGATTTCAAGGGCAAATAAGCGATACGAGGGGCCTCGGCGGCATGAGTGAAGCTGGAGGTTTCAGTGGCGGCGGAGCGGGTTTTAATATGCTCGACCTTGCGCCCGTGATCAGTCCAGAACTCCTCTTGCTGGCCATCCTCATGGCCATTGCCGTCGGGGCCATCGCTGGCTTGATACCGGCGTGGAGGGCCTCAAGGCTCGATCCAGTCGTGGCCCTCAGGACGGAGTGATTCTGGCGAATCCTATTCCTCTTCCTCAGCGTCGTTGATGCCGTCTTCCGTTATCCTGAAGAGGCATTCCCCTTCTGGGCGGTCCAGGCTCACCACGAGCCTCGCGACCCTGTTTCCCTTCCCGCCCGCGGCCTTCCTGAGGAAGATCCTGGTATGGCTCCTGTGCGCAACTATGTGGCCGCCCACGGGATACGCGCCGAAGCCGAAGAAGTCATCGGGCCTGCTCATCACCTGGTTTGTCACAACTGCCACCGCATTGAAAGCAATGGTGAGCCTCTCGAGCCTGTGCAAGTGGCTGTTCAGCTTCTGCTGCCTTGCCGCGAGCGACTCCCTGCCTAGGTATTCGCTCCTGAAATGGCTGGTGAGGGAGTCCAATATTATGAGCTTCACGTTGTGCGCCTTTATTATCTGATCGGCTTTCTCGAGTATGAGGATCTGGTGATCCGAGTTATAGGCTTCGGCTACAACTATGTTGGATACAACTTTATCCGGATCGAGGTCGATCTTCCTGGACATCTGCACGATCCTCTCCGGCCTGAAGGTGTTCTCTGTATCGATGTAGAGGGCGTTGCCACCAAGCCCTCCCTTTCCGGGGGGGAGCTGCGCGTTGATGCAGAGCTGATGGCAGATCTGGGACTTACCGGTGCCGAATTCGCCGAAGAACTCCGTTATGGTCATCGTCTCCGATCCTCCGCCAATCATGTTGTCGAGGTTCTTACTGCCCGTAGACAATCTCTGAATGTTCGCTCGCCTCGCCAAGATCTCCGAGGCTGGTACGAATTTAATCTCGGTCGCATTTCGGGCAAGGGACACGATCCTCATTGCAGCCTTATCGGACATACCCGCCCTGACGAGCTCATTGACGGCGGCCGTTGCGAGGGACTCGACTGTGGCATATCCCATCTCCATCAGTTTGCTTGCAGTCGCGGGCCCGACCCCAGGAATGTCTTCGATGCTCTCATATTTAGGAAGGGCGTCCCTGGCTACCTTGTCCTCTCCCACCTCCTCTTCTTTCCTCCTCCTCTTGTCTACATCCGTTGTCCCAGATCTGGGATTCATGGCGATTTACTTACTTCGATACGGGCTCTTCTCCTATTTATCTATCAAAGGTAACCCCGCGACAGGGGAGAGGTCAGTGAAAATGGAAATGCTTTAATTTGGACAGATTTTGCCAAACCTTATCTATCGGATAGCTCAGCTAATAGAGAGTGAGCTGTTGGTCGCCACATTAGAGAACGAGCAGAGACTGAGGCAGGCCGATAACGTCATCTACTACATGAGGGCTGGGGGAAAGGAGTCACCCGTACTCGGCAGTTTGATATTGACAAATCTCAGAATAGCATTTGCAGAGGTACTGCCTCGAAAGAGGGGGTTCCTCGGTATTTCGGTAAGTGGCGAGAACCTGAGGCCACTTATAAATTACAGGATCACAAGACTGATACGGGCAGATGTCGAATCCAGACCCACGATAAGGCAGACGGCACCGGGGGGATCTGTATCTACCGATATGCAAGAGCTCCTGGTCATTTACCTGAACACCCCGACTGGCATGGATGACTTCGCGTTCGAAGTGCCTAACCCACGGGAGTGGTCTTGGGCGGTTAATGACCTTGTGCCAGCCGAAGTCGAGAGCCTGCCGCCGCGATCGCCGGCCGATGACATGAGAGGCAATGGAACCGTAATGGAGGGTGCACAGGTAAAGGGCTCCGTTAAAGCAAGGGCGGCGACTGCCAAGGTGAAGTTCTGTCCAGAATGTGGTAAGGAGTTGGAACTCAATACGAAGTTCTGTTGGGAGTGCGGTGCGATTCAACCCGACGCCAAATGAGTCATGTTACGTTAGGCCATGAGGGCCGACTCATCCACCTTGTAGATCGATAATACCCTCGCGGCAGCCGGAACCACTTGATTCCCCACGTAATAACCATAATCTGGTTCGAACCCCTTCATGAATGCATATGGCCTAGCCCTTTGGTAGAGTTTTCCGTCGCCCTTCACGACGACGTAGCCGATCTTGTCGCCCACATTGGGCTGCCACCCCTTCTCCTTCATGATCTTCGCCGCCTCGACGTGGGGGGCCTTGACCTCATACTCCTCCGTGGGCTTGGTGAGCGTCTTCCATATCACCAGGTCCCCCTTCGGCACATCTCCCTTCAAGACTTGGGCAACATACTGCCTTATAAAGGCCGTTGCCTTATCGACGTCCTCCTCCCTGAGGATGATCTCGTCCTCCAACTCAGGGAATGCTGAACAAAAAGCCTATGAATGCTCGTGGCAGCCTTCCTGTGTTAAGTTGACAAGACCCACCGGGTTATCCCGATCCGTTAGCAGACCGGCTGCTGTCGAGAGGTGTCGGGCTAGCCGTAGGAGGAATGTGGGTCTAG
>Ga0315310_10003276_pt1 | contig 10075 bp, 10 predicted proteins | sample TDP5_MG_FD_203630 | JGI IMG/M metagenome (GOLD analysis project Ga0315310, IMG submission 203630) | Freshwater sediment microbial communities from Lake Towuti, South Sulawesi, Indonesia - TDP5 | ecosystem: Environmental > Aquatic > Freshwater > Lake > Sediment | place: Indonesia: South Sulawesi...
CCAACCATTTCCCTGGTGCCAGGTCCGACCCATATTCGGCGTTCAGAAGGCCCTCCTTGACCTTAGCGATGTTTGGGCGAGGCAAAACAGCTGGCGTGGTACTGATGGTCTTCGTCACCAGGGCACCCGCGCCCCCCTTAGCGGCGGCGACCAGAGCATCGCCATTTCGCACAGTGGGGCCTGCCGCAGGCATGACCGGATTTCGGAGCTTTAGCCCGCGGATCTCGACGGCTAGGTTCACCAAGCGATTACCTCCCTATCGCCCCGAGCTTCTGCCAGAGCTTCTCGGCCGACTTCCTAGCGATCTTGACCACCTCATGCTCGTCCAGTGTCAAAATCCTGCGATCTCGCATCACGGCCCTTCCACCCACCATCACGGTTTCGACATCCCTACCGCTGACGGTGTTGACGAGATGTCCTAAGACGCTCTCAGGCCTCACCGGGGTGGGCGCGGTCGATGGGTTCACAATTATGATGTCAGCGAGCTTCCCAGGCTCGAGCGAACCGAGCTCGTTCTCGACCCCGTAGAGCTCCGCCCCCCGAATTGTTGCCATCTCCAGCACCTCCACTGGCGAGATGACGCGGGGGTCTCGAAGGGCAACCTTTTGGAGGAGGAAGGCCGCACGGATGTTCTCAAATTCATCGAAGATGTATCCATCGTTGCCCAGGCCTACTGAAATTCCCATCGCCAGCATCTTGACCACTGGGGCGACGCCAACTGCGTTCAGCATGTTGCTCATCGGATTGTGGGCCACCTTTGCGTTCGCTTTTTTTATCATCGCGAGCTCGTCGTCGTTGACATCGACGCAGTGGGCGAGCACGACATCTGAGGCAAGTAGACCGACATCCCGGAGGCGTTCGACGGTGCGCTTGCCGAACTGTTCGTAGTTGTGATAGACATCTGCGGGACCCTCCGAGGTGTGGATGGTCACGGGAACTTTGTAACGGCTCGCGAGCTCTCTGACGTAGCTCAGGAGTTCATCGGAGACCGTGAACGACGCGTGAATGCTGAACATCCCCCTGACCTTAGTCGAGCGCGCCTTCTTTACCTTCTTGATGAAGCGCTCGTTCTCCCGTACGCCTCTTGCCCCTTCGGCATGCGTTCGACGCTCGGTGGCCTCGAATGCTGTAAAGCCTCGGATGCCGGCCTGCTCGACAGCTGCGGCGATGCGGTCCAGCACCCCGGTCATCGCGTTTGGGCCGGAGAAGGTGTCAGCGAAAAAAGTCGTGCCTGTCCTAATGAACTCGAGGCAGGAGATGAGGGCGCTCGCATAAGCATCCTCCCTGGTCATCGCCTCATCCATTGGCCACCAAACTCGCTGCAGGATCTGGGAGAAATCCGTGGGAGGCTCGATTTTGAGTGGGGCGCCCCGAAGCAGCATGCCGTAGAGGTGGGTGTGAGAACATATCAAGCCGGGCATGATTATCTTTCCCTTGGCGTCAATGGTCTCCTCCGGCTTTTCCTTCAACTTGATGCTCCGTCCGATCTCGACGACTCGACCATTTTCAATGGCAAGGGAACCCTCTGGGATGATCCTCCTGTCTTTATCCATTGTGACTATCAGGCCATTTTTTATCAGACAGTCGACCAACCTATGCCCCCTCGCGACGAATTTGGCATGATATGGTTTAAACTTAGTGACACACAAAAAAAAAGCAAATAAACCTTCTTACGGTGTTCGAGTTGTTGATAAATTCAAATAAAATTTATTTCATTAAGACAGAATTAGTTTCCCTAACCTGAAATTTCCAAATACCTTCTATCAGTTACAACTGGTGGTACATTAGTAGCTTTAACGACGCTTGGCGTTTAGAATCTTAGGCGAAATGAAGACAATTATATCCGATGATGTCGATTACCGACCTAACTATCAACATACTTGACCGGTAAGCAAAGGCAAATATACCCTTGGCACCTACCTCGAGTTGGGAAGGTGAAGATGCCTGAATTCCCGCTGGCGACAATGGACAGGATCATCCGAAAGGTGGGTAAGGTCAGGGTTTCAAGGGGCGCCGCGATGGAGCTCAGCGCAGTCCTCGAGGCCTATGGGATGGACCTGGCCAAGGAGGCGATAAAGCTGGCTGAGCATCGCGGGGGAAAGACCGTGACCGAAGTTGACATCAGGGCTGCGGCTTCTAGGATACGCGCCTGATATTTGATGTTTCGTCATGAAGTTACATTGGATGAAAAAGCACGTTTCATTCCTTTGTCCTACCAAGGACTTGCCAATATTGATGAAGCGCCCTCAAAGCTCGCGCCGCCTTCTCAGGCAAATCATAGGTTGGAATTTCCTTATCCCTTAGCACCTCGCGAACTAACACATGATCCCCGCCACCTACCACCACATCGACTACAGGCTTTTCCTTGGACTTCCTCGCCGCCTTTGCCACGACCTCGACATCCTCGGGCTTGAGGAGGCACGATTTGAGCATGTTCATCACCATGGCCCCATCGACGTTGGGATCAGCCAGGACCCTCTCGAGGATGAACTCGTAATGCTCTGCCCCAGCACCCGCCGTCATGTCGATCGGGTTCGTCACATCGATGCCCGGGTAGCGGGCGTTTATCGCCTTCTTGACATCGTTCGAGAGCGTCGCGAGCTTCAGGCCCTCCCGCTCGATCGCACCCGCGGCTAAAATCGCTGGCCCTCCCGCGTTGCTCATGACCGCGACCCGATCGCCTCGCATGGGGGGCTGCAGGGCCAAGGCAGTTGCGATGTCGAAGAGCTCTTCTATGTCCCTCGCCCGAATTGCTCCAGCCTGCTTGGTGGCTGCGTCGAATATCTCAGCTCGCTCGGGCCCTTCACCGACGCCCCTCAAAATGCATACGGGCTTTCGCTTGACTGTTTCCCTGATCGCCTCGGTAAATTTCCTCCCCTCCTCGATCCATTCCACGTAGATGCATATGGCCCCAGTATCACCGTCCTGCGCGAGGTAGTTGAGGAGGTCCACTTCATCCACGTCGACTTTATCGCCGAGGGAGGCGAACTTGCTCAAACCTATGCCGTGAAAACAGGCCCAATCGAGCATCGCTGCGCCTAGGCCTCCATCCTGCGAGATCAAGGCGACCCTGCCTCGCCTTGGCATGAGCCCTCGCTCGAACGTCGTGTACAGCCCATTTGAAGTGTTGAGCACGCCCATGGCTGCATTTGGACCGAGGACCCTGACACCCCGCTTGACCGTGGCCCTGACGAGTTGCTCGAGCTGGTCCTTTTTATACCCTCCTGCTGGGATGACGATCGCCTTCACTCCCCTATCAACGAGCTTTCTGATGTGCTTCAGCGCCAGCTCAGGTGGAGGGGTGAGCACGGCTAGGTCCTGCTTCTTCGGCACATCCTTTGGGCTCTTGATCGCGCCGCTCAACCTTCCGCTCACGTCGAGGACATGTGCCTTGCCTTTGTAAGAACTCGACATGTTGGAGACGATCGACGTGAAGAAGGCTGGTGACATCACCCCGGGCCTTTCCTTTATTCCGGTGGCGCCGACGAGGAGGACTGACTTTGGCTCGAATATGGCCTTGATGCCCTCCTCGGCCATCATCCCCCCTCCTTTAGGATAATTCGGGCATCTACGGCGATTGCACCCTTACCTCGATCAAACACAAAGATTGGGTTTATGTCCATCTCCACTATCTCGGGGAACTCGTGTGCGAGCTGGCCTGCCTTCTGGAGGATGTCCACGATGGCATCTATGTCTGCCTCCGGCTCGCCTCGGACGCCTGCTAGGATCGGGTAGCCCTTTATCTCGGAGATCATCTCCCTGGCGTCATCGGCCGTCAGGGGGGCTAGCCTGAAGCTCACGTCCTTCAGGGCCTCGACCCAGACCCCACCCAAGCCGAACATCACCGTGGCGCCGAAGGTAGGGTCCTGTAAAGTGCCCACGATCACCTCCCGCGCATGGGGCACGTACTCCTGGACCGTGACGCCCAAGATCTTCGCATTTGGCCTGTAGGCGCGGGCATTGTCCACGATCTCCTTGAAGGCCTGGTGGACCTCGAGCTCCGAGCTCAGGCCGACTTTGACGCCTCCTGCATCGCTCTTGTGGATGATGTCGGGCGAGGAGATCTTCATCACGACCGGATACTTGAGCTCCCTCGCAGCCCTGACCGCTTCGGCCGCATCCCGGGCGAGTTCGACGCGCGTCGTAGGTATGCCCCATGCGGCTAGGACCTGTTTTGACTCGTGCTCCAACAGCTTGCGCCTGCCTTGTTCCCTTATCGATGAGAGGATCTCAGCGACCTTCTTATGTGCTGCCATAATTGTCACCAAGGCAGGCTACTTTACCTACAATTCACACTATAAAATTTTCCCCCACAACTTTACTGGTGTAAAGTGATATCTTAGCTTGGACATCTCCAGGAAGGCGAAAAATCACCGAAAATATTCGAACTCAACGAGAAAGTAACACCCAACAGATGTTCAAAAACCTAACCCTTGCCTTCATGGGTGCGGAGCTTGAACCTGCGCTCCACGGGCAGGGCCTCCCCCACAGCCACGGCCCCAGCCACGACCTCGTCCACGCTGTGCACGACGCCCCCCCGCTCCTCTATCGCGGACCGGACGGTGCCGTAATCGAGCTCTCCTTCGATGGTCACCTTGAGGGTCTCGGTATCCCTGTCGATCTCGATGAGTGTCACATCTACCCCGTCCACGCCGGGGATGGAGCTCAGCTTCATGGCGAACTCAGGTAAGGTCGGGCTGTGGGGCTTGAGCACATCGAGCACGAGGCGCCGGAGCTTCGGTTTGGACCTTCTCGCCATGAAAATCATCACTTTTATATATTCCGAAAAGCTTATAAATAGGTAATAAGGTCTTGGTTTAAACTTTTGGGGATCGAATGCGCAGCCTAGGAAAAGTGACGCATGTGACGAAGCGCGGGCTGGTATTGCGCGCTGGGGAGCCCCTCGAGCCCGGAAATGTCGTGTACGACGGTGGGCGGAGGCGCGTGGGGAGTATCTTGGATATCTTCGGGCCCGTCGACAACCCCTACCTAGCCATAAAACCAGCCCATAGCATGACCCATGAGGACCTGGCTGCGCTTGTCGGAAAGGAGCTATATATTATGGGGGAGAAGCATGGAAGAAAAGCTGGAAAAGAGGCGCACGTGCCCGGAGTGCGGGAGCGCAAAGCTCGTTCGAGACTATGAGCGGGCGGAGCTTGTGTGCGCAGGCTGCGGCTTCGTCATCACAGAGAAGATAATGGATATGGGGCCTGAATGGAGGGCCTTCGATCAGGAGCAGCGCGAGCGCCGAGGTAGAGTTGGGGCCCCGATGACATATACAATTCACGACAAAGGCCTCTCGACGATGATAGACTGGAGGGACAGGGACAGCCATGGCAAGGACCTGACTCCCAAGAAAAGGGCGCAGATCTACCGCCTCCGCAAGTGGCAGCGCAGGATCAGGGTCTCGGATGCCACAGAGCGGAACTTGGCATTCGCGCTTTCCGAGCTCGACAGGATGGCATCGCACCTAGGGTTGCCCCGCAACGTGCGGGAGGCTGCGGCGGTCATCTACAGGAGGGCAGTGGAGGAAAGGCTGATCAGGGGGAGGTCCATCGAAGGAGTGGCTGCGGCAGCATTGTACGCGGCCTGCAGGGAGTGCAAGGTGCCCCGCACGCTGGACGAGATCGCGGATGTCTCCCGAGTTGGAAAGAAGGAAATCGGGCGTAGCTACCGCTTCATCGCCCGGGAGCTGCTCATCCACCTTCGCCCGACCAGCCCGATAGACTACGTCCCTCGATTCGGGAGCGAGCTTGGGCTGAGCGGCGAGGTCCAGTCGAAAGCCATCGAGCTACTGAAGGAGGCGGGCAAGAAGGGCTTGACATCTGGGCGGGGGCCTACGGGTGTCGCGGCAGCCGCGATATACATAGCTAGCGTGCTCCAGGGCGAGAGGCGGACGCAGAGGGATGTGGCTGATGTGGCGCGGGTTACAGAGGTCACCGTGAGGAACCGATATAAGGAACTCTGCGAGAAGCTGGGGCTAGATGTTGAGCTTTAGAGCTCTATTTTTCCTCCTTTTTCCATTTTGACCAAGAATTTTGCTCTTTCGCCCGATTACTTTCGGTGACCTCTCTCCCCCAAAGCCACTTAAAGCTAAGAGCAGAGAGCCGCGCGGAGGTGATAGGTTGGACACCACTAGAGATCAAAACGGAATTATTTTGAGCATATTCGAGGTGATGCCAAGCGAGATTTCCGGGAGAAAAGTCCTTGCCGAAAATTTAGGCAATAAGGTGGTTTTATACCTGCCAGCGTCAGGGAAGTGGGGCGGAGGTAGAGAATCTAAAAAAGTTATCGTTAAAAAAACCATGGCTTTAGACGAGCTATTCTTTGAGGGGCTTGGGCTGTGGCATGGCGAGGGTGCCAAGGGCAAAGGGATATACTTCAGCAACTCGAGCGCGCAAATTGTAAACCATTTCTTGACTTTTATCGAAGAAAAGTTGGGGTTGTCACGGGTTGAGTTTAAAGTTACGGTCTGTGCCCCGAACGACGATGAACCTGATGAAATAAGGAAAAGATGGTCTGAAGTGCTGAGAATCCCAGCGGACAATTTTACGGCGGTGTGCGTCGATCCCAGAATAAACAGGGAAAATGTACAGGTGTACTTGAACTCAATTGTGTTGGTTGAACTACTGATGAATTTACATGAAAAGTTGAAACCGCTGATCGAATCAAATACCAAATTTGCAGCTGCTTATTTACGCGGCATATTCGCTGGAGAAGGGTCTGTTCTATTGAAAAAGTCTGGAGTCCTATTCCATGTTGATTTTGCCACAAAAGACGCGGACTCGGTCAAGTTTTACAAGCAATGCCTTGACTTTCTCGGGATCACGCATGGCGAGTATATGGCGCGGAGCCTAAAATTTCAGGTTTACGGTCGCAAAAACTTTCAACGTTTCAAAGAGCTCGGCATCCACACCCTGCATCCCGAAAAACGCGCGAAGTTCGAGCGCGGATTCGCAAACTACAAACGCACAAATGTGTTGGATGGCGAGGAAGCCCGTGCGCTCATCCTCGAGCAACTCGCCTCTGGTCCTAAGACCTACGACGACCTAGCGGCGGCCCTCGGCAAAGCACGAACGACGATCCAGGCCCACCACATTCCGATCCTGGAGCGGGAGGGCAAGGTGAGGCGCGTCGGTAAGCGCGGCCATGCTTCGCTCTGGGCCATTGCGGAAGGCACAATAAGTCCCACTCCAACATTTAATCGAGCCCCATGCGAGGAACCTATGTCCTGCTCGTGCAAGTCCCCTACGACCTCGCGGCAAGCGTTGGCGAGCTCGGCACCCTGAACTTCAAGGCGGGCTACTACGCCTACATCGGCTCGGCGCTGGGCGGCCTCAAAGGCAGGGTGGGGCGCCATCTCCGCGAGGAGAAAAAGCTCCGCTGGCACATCGACTACTTGCTGGCGAGGAGCAGGGCTGTGGATATCGTCACCGCCCCCTCCCGAACGCGGAAGGAGTGTGCGATCGCGGGAGAGCTGGCAAAAAGTCTCCAAAGCATCCGAGGATTCGGCTCCAGCGATTGTACCTGCCATTCACACCTTTTCTACAGCCCCGACTTCCCCCGGCTTATCACGCAAGTCCTTCAAGCTTTCAGAGCGTGCAAGCTGAAGCCCGCGAAAATTTAGAGCTTTGATCTCCCTGTAAATTTCATCCAAACGTTGGTAGTTCTTCTTCAAAGCGGCTTCTAACGCCGAGCGATCAGTTCGGAACTGCCCGCAAGTTTTGGTATTTTTCTCTAACAAACACAAAGCTTCGAGAATAAGCTCCCGTTGTCCACGCTTGATCACGAAGTCGAGTTTGGGCAGGATTCTCCTCGCCGCCCGAACTGAAAACCCAACTTCGTAACAGGGCTTCCACTTTCTATTACCCCACCTCTGGGTTCGAATCCAACAGCTACCGAATCGTCCGACTATGCTAAAAATCTTCTTGCAGAATTCGAAATTTGTATTACGAACATGAAGTCGCACCTGGTACGAATAACCTATTATGCTTCGATAATGGGGCTTTCGATACCTAACCCGCCGAGTCCTAGTCATCCCTATACATCCCTCTCCGTCCACCGCTGCCTCTAAAAATCCTCGCTCATAATCAGTTAATTCATCCGTTGTCTCGTAGTGAGCTGGGATTTCGACCGCCTTCATTACCCTCATTTCATGCCTCCAGATGTTCCCCTCCACCTGCTTTTAAGACACTTTCGGGGAGAGGTAGCCGAAAGTAACTTATAAACTATTTAAAGCCCATCAACGCGCGTTACAGCTGATTACACATATAAACAGGCCCTTTTCCACCGCTTGCATGTGGGGTCACCGTAAGATTCGGCGCGGGTGCTAATTGCTCAAATTTCCAAAGAGAATTCCGCCGCCGCTAAAGTTAAGGCTTACGACATGAAGTTACTGAGGGAAGTCAAACATGGGCAAGTTACAGCACGATCGGAAACGCGAGCATTTCTACAGGATGGCGAAGCGCGTCGGCTACCGAAGCAGGGCCGCATTCAAGCTCCAACAACTCGACCGCCGTTACGGGCTGCTGCGACGTGGGGGCGTCGTAGTCGACTTGGGCGCTGCACCGGGAGGATGGCTCCAGGTTGCCCGCGAGCGAGTCGGCGATGGGGGCTTCGTGCTGGGCGTCGACCTCCAGCAGATAGCCAAGCTGCCCTACGACAACATCATCACGCTCGTATCCGACATAACCAACGAGGCCACGCCAGAGCTAATCCGAAAAAAACTGCCCAGGGCTGCGGACATCGTGATCTCGGATGCATCCCCAAAGATTTCCGGCGTATGGGATGTGGATCATGCGCGCTCGATTGAACTGGCCCGAGCGGCGATGGCAATTGCAAATGCAGTTTTAGCCCCGGGAGGGAAGCTCCTCGTCAAGGTTTTCCAGGGCGACATGTTCGATGATTTCGTCTCCGAGGTGCAAGGGGAGTTCAGCTTCGTGAAGGTCTCGAAGCCGGCGGCCTCGCGCAAGGGGAGCGCCGAAGCTTATGTCATCGCCAAGGGGTTCGCCTCGCGCTGACGGAAAATCATCTGAGTGCAGAAATTATCTCATCGAGGGGGGCATCGGTTCGCAGGCCCGTGCCAGAGAAATGAGTTCGAGAGGCAAAATAGCCCCGCCCCCTGAGCCTGGCTATGACATCGGCAATTTTAGGCGGTTGGACTCCTGCCCGCCTAGCGATCTCATGCATCTCGTAAAATGTAGGCGGGCCATCCGCTTCCTCGATGCACCTGCTCAACAGCACGATCGCCTGCTGGCTGAGCCTGAAGTTCCTCCGCGCTAAATCGCTTGCCACCCGCTGGACGAAGCCCCTGTCCATGATCCGGCCCAACCACATCGGACCCGCGTGGCCCAGCTTCTCCCCGCATTCACATTTGCTCGGCAACTCCGCGGCGATTCCAAAAGAGACCACCCTACGCCCGCATGCCCTACAGTGCGAGACATAACCCTGCTGCGCCAGGAGCTCATCCACGCGCTTCGGGCCCATCAGCGCCCTCATGTAAACCCTGAAGTAATGCCTGGACGCATGCGCGAGCAACGGGGTCAGCGCCATCTCGTGCCTACCTGCAACGCGCTGGCAGAAACCCATCAGGATGCGGATGCCAATCTCGTGGCAGTATTCAGTCCGAAGGGGCTTTGCGCCGTACCTCCTGATGCACGCCTTCGGGTGGGTCCCCGAGAGGGGTGCAGTGTCGGTCGCGGTGAGCATTAGCATGCCATCTCGAGCCAGCGCCGCACATGCAGCGTCCATGAATGGAGCCGGGGAGCCGAATGGGTCGATGTCGACAGCGTGAAACCTAGGCCTATGGCCCCAGAGAAGCACATTTGCATCCCCCTCCAGCACCTCGACAGACGATGACAGCCCATTGAGCTCGACGTTTCGCCCGATCAGCTCCACGGCCTCCCGCGAGCGATCATTTACCACCACTTTGGCGGCTCCCCTGACCTCCTTGGCGTAGCGCAGCCCCCTTGCGCCCACCCCTGCGAGCGGGTCGCATATGCGGATGTTTCCAAGCTCATCTGCTAGGACCTGGAGGGCTGAAACAGAGATGTCGCGGCACAGCTCCATGAGGGGG
>Ga0315310_10003277_pt1 | contig 10073 bp, 16 predicted proteins | sample TDP5_MG_FD_203630 | JGI IMG/M metagenome (GOLD analysis project Ga0315310, IMG submission 203630) | Freshwater sediment microbial communities from Lake Towuti, South Sulawesi, Indonesia - TDP5 | ecosystem: Environmental > Aquatic > Freshwater > Lake > Sediment | place: Indonesia: South Sulawesi...
GATGGAGTTAGGCGTGGAACCCCTGAGAGCGCTCGGCCACACTGGGCGCAGCGTGAAACACCGATTTTTTCCCGCTTATAATGGGTTTCCTCGCGACCTCCAGGCAGTCGAAGGGGGCGGCGTTTCCTGCTTCTCGTTCTTAGAGAGGGCTTAGGCATCTACTCGGTCGCCTCCATTCCTAAGCCAAACACACGCGAAATGAGGATTCCAGCGGCAAAGGAACAGATTACATACCACGAAAAAAGATTCAGAGGCATGGCTCCGCCAAACCATGGGAGATAGGCAACGGTCTCTGCACCACTAAAAGGGGCATCCAATAACTGCCAGTAGAGTAATCTGCCGGTTAAGGGTAGCCAAACAAGAATAAAGAGAACCATAAAGATGGGGAAGGTTTTCATGGACTGGAACGACTGCGAAGCCACCTTCATTTGGAGCTGTTTGATTCTTTTTTCCTGTTTTTGGACCTTTCTAAGGAGCTTCTTGTCGCCGGTTCGTTTTGCCTTATTAAAATCAGAGGTCCATGCGCTGATCTCGCGTTGCCAAGCTCTAAGTTGTTGAAGTTGTTCTTTGCTGGTAAAACGGCGGTTGATGAAGGTTGTGATGAATACCATAAGTATGGAGAGACATAAGATGAAGATGGTTGAGGCGGGAATAGTTGCTAACCAGTCCGGGAGCATGTGACCACTACTCCAACAGTTTCAGGACTTCCTTCGCTGCTTCCACTTGTTTTCCGTTCGGGTTTTTAACTATTTTCACAGATGCACCAGTCAAAACCGAGCAGGCAGCCGCTATAAGCCTTGAAAAGAAGAGCTCTTCCGCTATTTCACTCTCCAAAGCCTCGTCTCGCCTCCGGGTTACGTCTTTCAGTCTGCGAAAAAGCACCTCGGGGGGTTCTGCCTCAACGAGAACAAAGGCGTCGGGGTTCAGGAGCTGCAGGACGTGAGAGGGCAAGCCCGCCCAGTACCCATCAACGGTTTTTATGGACATGTGAGTGTCAACTATGACGTCTCCCTCAGCCTCTGCCGCTCGTCGGGATATGGCCTTGGCTGCCTCGGCTTGAAGGTCACGCTGAAGAGGCAACTTCGATTTTCTCAAATCGTCCCTGTGGAGGGATCTTCCCCGCTCTTGAGTCAACTCAACCATGATGGACCCATAATTTATCACCGTAACCCTTCTCCCGGACTGCTCGGCGAGCTTCAGAAGCTCCTTGCAAACGGTGGTTTTGCCGGTTCCGGGGATCCCCGTGACGACCACAACTCTACCCATTTCTCATTCCCCTAGGAGACGGCGTACAGCGGGATACATTTCCGCAACGCGCTCCCGCATCAAAAGCTCGTAATACTGATACAGAATGCCCACGGATAGCAAGACGCCCATCCCTGACCCAAAAACTCCGAAGAAGTCTGCAACTGCGGCGATCAACCCTACAATAAAGCCTCCAAGGATCGTGACCGTGGGGATGTAGCGTTTAAGAAGCAACTCGATGGCTCTGTCGGACCTTCGAAATCCGGGAATCTGCATCCCAGCGTCAACGAGTTGTCTCGCAACGGTTCTCGGTCCCAAACCACCAACCTCGAGCCAAGTGAGGGAAAAGACAACACAAAATGAAGCCATGATACCTGCGTATGCAAGCGCCCGCAGAGGATTGTTTACGACGTCTGAGAAGTTTCCGGGTGAAAGCACATAGTACACGAGGCCACCAACGGGTACGGGACCCTGCCCTCCCTCCGGAGTGTCATATTGACCAATGAGATCAAGCCAAAAGTTTGCGCCGGGAGAGGGGCGGCCGAGGTAGCTCCAGAGGAGCTGAGACACAAAATATATGTTTGCGAAGAGAGCGGAGGCGAAGATCACGGGTAAGTTGGACACGTACAAGAGCTTGATAGGGTATCGCGCGCGATACCCTCGATATTGAGCGTAGGAGATGGGGAGCTCCACCCTAACCCCCTCCACATAGATCACCACGAGGAAGACAGCTATCGTGGTGAGAAAACCTAACATGGCAGGGAGGTTTCCTTCCCTGATCAACGTGTTGAGCAGAGGCTCTCTATTCAAGATCGTTTGAAAGAGCGCGACTAAAGCCCCATGGCTTTTTCCGTCCGGAGACCCTCCGGGAAAGGGATCCAAGCTGTCCCACAAGACGCGTTGAGCCACCCCAGCCATTATAAAGAGGCTGATCCCGCTTCCGATTCCCCAACCCTTTTGTAGCATCTCGTCCAAAAGCATTAACACTAACCCAGCGGCTAGGAGCTCGACGAAGATGACGATGGATTCTCTCGGGTCCAGAGGGCCGTAAACCCCCCCGATGAGGTACGCGGAGGCCTGAACCCCGATCATGATGATGGAAAAGACTTTGCTGGCAGAGGTGAAGAGGCTTCGATCCTCAGGGTCAGAAAAGTCGCAACCTATCATCCCAGACCCAGCGAGAAGCTGTAGGATGAGGCCCGCGGTTACGATGGGGCCGATTCCCAACTCCATCAGAGAGCCTCGATTTGAGGCGAAGATCACGCGAAGGTACGTAAGTTCCCATCCTCCGCGCAATCCGACGCCGTATAGCGGCACCTCAGACATGATCAGGTACAGAACTAGGGCCATGGCTGTCCAGAAGAGCTTTTCGTTAAACCCCACCCGACGCTCAGGGGGGGTAACCTCGGGCACGAACCTGGAAAGGGGCTTAAACATCGTGAGGAATCTGCCTGCCATGGCTAGGAGTCCACCAGCCTGTAGTAATCCATCGGTATCTAAAATTAAAGGAGAACTAATAAACTTTGCACTGTGGTTAAAGAGAGAGGCACTTAGAGGATTCTACGATTCTAAGGAAACGGAACCGCTTAAGGCATCTGATGAGGTATAATGACAATATCTATGATTCTGGGAGGGTACATGATTTCATTCTCTCTAAAGACTGTTTTAATGGAGTTAAGAACAACTTGGGCTATGCATATGAGGACTATCTGGAATTCAAGGGTCTACCATTCAGGTGGAAGCAGTTAAACTATGAATCTCCACTACCTTTTGTACCACTGGGGAAGGTCATAGAACAGTTGATCTCTGGATTCAATAGGAAGTATGCTTCATGGCTAACACTGTTAAAGGGGACAGGGTGTAGTCCATTAGAAGGGTACAGGTTGACTCCTAAGAACTTCAACTTGGATAAGCAGAGTGTACAGATCAACAGGCCAGTAAAACAGCATGATGTCGTTACTCCTTAATGTAACCCGAACTTGTATACGTTTTGAGATATCTGGATATCCTAAAGAAGATAGAAGATCAATAAAATATAAAAAGAGGGATTAGGGGTACTCGTAGCCCAGCTTTGTCGCAGATTCGCACTTGAATAGTGATTTTATAAATGATTTCTCTGTATTCTGAATAAGTATACTATGTTCTTAACACATAAATGTGGAATTTCTGCCCTTCTAATCGAGGTGTGCTTATGTCACTGAAAGTTGAGGATGTAATGGTTGAAGACGTTATAACGGTGGCAGCAAAGGCAACGGTGATGGAGGCTGTGGGGCTCATGAACGAGCATGAGATAGGGTGTCTAGTCGTGGTGACCAGAGAAAGACCCGTTGGAATAGTGACGGAAAGAGACTTGTTGAGAAGAGTATTAGCCGAATCAAGAGATCCAAGAAAGACTAAAGTTCGACAGATCATGTCGAAGTCTCTCATAGTTGGGTGGTCTCATATGGACCTAGAAGATGCTGCAAGACTCATGTTCAGGAAGAAGATCAAGAAGCTTCCCATAGTGAATGAGGGGCGGCTCGTCGGCTTAGTCACCTTAACAGACATCGCCGTTGCACACGTCGAGCCAAAAATGGTCAAGGTAATAAAGGAACTCAGCAACGGTGGGTGGCTCCCTCCAAGGCGGATGAAGAAAGTCATCGATTTATATTTATAGCCTAAGGTTTATCCGTAATCTGATAGCTTCCATATTCATTGAAACCAATTCTTTGATTATTAGATTTAAGAGTTAATCCAATGACCACAAGAACATTTCATTTTAAGCTTTCTAATTACGATATCACTATAGGGAAAGATACTCTAAGGTTCTAACCGCTATAAACGAATTCACCAGGAATTTTGAATACGATTCGTTCACATAGGGTTTTTACAATTCAATAGGAGGTGAAGCAAGTATGGAGGGTAAAAACAAAGACAATATAGAGATGGAAAGGGGCTTGAACATCCCGAGGAATCTGCATGCCATGGCTTGCTTCACCCTTTATCCGTAAGGCAAATTACCATCGGGTGGTAATTAATTTTTAGCTTGTGAGCTGGGCGGTTTCCTCTAGGATCCTTCCGCCCGCTTCCTCTATCTTTTTGGCTGCAGCCTTTGAATGGGATGCGATCTTCACGAGGAGGGGCTTGGTTATGCGGCCCTTGGCCAAGAGCTTGTCGTATCCCAGCTTGTCGAGGTCTAGGAAGGCTTTCCCCTCCTTCTTCTCTAACCTTTGTTCCATGGCCAGTTTGTCGGCCAGCTCCTCAAGTTCCCCCACGTTGAGAATATTAACCCTTTGGCTTAGGCTTCGAGGAGAAGTGAATCCTCTCTTTCCAAAGTAGTTGGGCTCATACTTTACCACGTAAGTCCATCCATGCTTGTTAAAGCCCGACTTTCGTCTACCCTTATGTCCCTTCCCTCGATGTTGCCCGATCTGGCCGTAGCCGTGGGTTCTGGAGCCTCTTTTCTTTCGGGTTTTTCGAAGTTTGTGTGGCATGAGCTCTCCTCATGAATTTGACAGTCTACGAGCGGTTCAACTTTTCCTTTTCATCACTATGGTTGGGAGGGAAATATTTAAGCTACTCTACGAAGACCCCTTCGCCTGTAAACCCTTTTTCGACGAGCTTTCTCAGGCGCACCTCAAGGACTCCGTTTTTGTACGAGGCCCTCGCGGACTTGGGGTCTACCTTTGCTGGAAGCTCCAGCTCTTTGTGATATTTTCGTTGAGACGTGTCTACAGATATGGTCAAGTTATCCTTGGTGGTTTGAAGGTTTATGTCGTCTTTCTCCACGCCGGGGAGCTCGGCCACGATGACCACGTCTCTTTCTTCCTCCATGACGTCCACCAGAGGCTCCCTTTCCTCTCGAACCCGGGGCCCGGAGCGACTCGACTGAACATTTCCAAACTCGCGGATCACCGGCTTTCCGTCGGGTCCAATGGACATGGAGAAACCATAAACGTAGGGTCTAGGGGTCCTCTCTTTTTCGGAGGATGTTTCGAAAGCCTGGTTCATCATTTCCTCCATCATTTCGTCAAGCCTATCAAAGATGTCGAACCATGGATGTGGGCGCTTTCTTCTCCTCCACCAGTCTTCGCTCAACATGCTCCCTCCCTAACAAGGATTGTGCATGAAAGGGTGACTATAAAAGGTATCGCTAGACCATCGCTTGTAAAGTCGCTAGGTGATACGCCTGAAGCTAAGTCATTCTTTTTATAAGGTCGTTGATGGCTTCCCCCCTGTATCCCGTTGCTCCACCAGCGGAGTAGCTCTTTTTCACCGGTCCCTTGTACCCCTTCTTTGGTGGGTGGAGGCGGAACAGGGGCTTTATGTTTGGGAGTTGACTAAACTCCACCTCCAGTTTGTGCAGAGCCTCTGCCAGGGCGTCTAAAGATTCGTAGCCCACCTCTTGGGCGTATTGGTCGGTTAACCTCTTGTTGCCGATAAGGCGCCCCTTCTTTTTCAGGAGGAGCCCTATGGTCTCTTTGGAAACCTCCCCCCAGGTTACGTGGTTTTGAGCTTTACGTAGCATGCCGAGGTAGGAGGGTCGGTCGTCAATCAGGGTGGCATGGCAGTTGCGATTCAGGTGAAGCATCTTCAGCGTTTCGTTGATCTCTCGAAAAACGTCGCTGACCCCTCGGACCCGAACAACCGCCAAGCACCTTCTCCTCTCCTCCATCTTCATCCCACCCAGTCCCTAGGTGTGACAAGCCTGTACGTTTTTCGGAGAGCATCAAAGATGGCGTAGGCGAAGGAGGGAACCGTTCTGGTGGAACCATAACTCCTCGTCCAGCAATCCTTGATCCCGGCGAGCCCAAGGATGACCTTGGCCGATTCGCTGGCAACTATTCCTAGTCCTCGGGGACCCGGGACGAGCACGATATCTACCCCTCCACACTTGCCCCGAACCTGAAAAGGGAGAGAATGGGGCTTCCCACACCCACACTCCCAGCTTCCACATCCCCGACGAACAACCGTGACGTTGAGGCGCGCGTCCATGGCCGCCTTCTCAATGGCCGTGCGCACCTGCCTAGCCTTACCTGAGCCAAGTCCCAAGTAGCCGTCGCGGTTACCGACCGCCACGATGGCCCTGAATCGAGACTTCTCCCCCGCGTCGGTTTGCTTTTGCACCAAACTTATATTGATAACCTCCTCCTCTAAGCCTGGAAGGAGAACGTCCACGATTTCGGGCTCACGTATTTTCATTCCCTCCATAAAAACCTCTTCCATGGAGGAAATGCGACCCTCCATGATCATCTTCCCTAGCCTGGTGCGGGGCGTCCAACCCTCGATCCTTTCCCTCATCCTTTCCTCATTGGAAGTCACGCTTTCTCCCCCTCAAACGAGGAAACTATCTTTTCCTTTATCAGAGAAAAGTGTTCGGAGAGTTGTTCAGGGCGCAGCCCCCTCGATAGATACTTGGAAAACCTCTGCTGATAGGCGTCTGGGTTAGAGGACAATCGGTTCGCATAATCAACAACGTGTTCTCCTCGTATTCTCTTTTCATTCGGCAGCACGACATCGCTATGTGGAACCGCAACGCCCGCGTCGAGAGCCCCCTTTAGCGCAGCAAAAACTCGCGCACCTCGGGAAGGCGACTGTAAGCCTGTGTCTAAAACCGCTCTCTCCACGCCACGGGCAACCGTTCTATAACCGCACAAAAGCCCGGTTAGATAAGCCGCTGAGACGTTTCCACAGTCGCCTTTCCAACCAAAGGCTTTCATCAATTCACGGGAGTGGGCAGAAACAAGGACCTCATCACCCTTCGCCTTGGCTTCGACGACTTGGACGATCACGTGCCTTATGGTCCCTCGAACCACCAACCGGGGCAGCCTGGACAAAACAAGGGCTCTTCTTGACTGGTAGTTGGTCTTTCCCTCCCTTCTTCTGCGGAAGGGAACACGATAGCTGGGTCCTTTCGCCATCACCGCCTCCTCCACAAGCCCTGCGTCTCGATGTAACGCTCCAAGTCGGCGGTTGACTCGAAAACGCCGCCGCCCGCCATTTCATAGAGCTGACGATAAACGCTTTCTGTGATGGCTCGTTTGGCCTTCAATTCACGCAGCCTCTTCCGCAGCGTCCGAATCTTTTTCATCCACGCCTCCTTTTTGGAAACCCTTGCTCGAGGCGACCCGCTTTTTTTCCCGGGGCCCCGCCTCAACCCCTTCCTTTTCTTTTCTTGCAGAGCACGCGCGCGATCGCGGCTCACCCCCTTCTTTGAGAGAGCCTGAATAGTCCCCTCGTGAATTAGCCTTCGAATCTCCTCTCGAGTGATAGCCGCTTCGACATCGTCAATTCGGTCGGGGTCCATCCAAACTCGACCTTCACCCACCTTGAGAATCTCTGCCGCTAGGCGGCGTTGGCTTCTGAGACTCAACTCTCTTCACTCCTGTTTACGCTATTCGGCCTCCCCTCTTTTCCCTCTTTTTCCTCTTCTTCCACTTCTTCCCCGAGCTCCTCAACCTCTTTCGGGTTTAGAATGTATATTCCTCTCTCCTTGGCTCGAGCTGATATCTCCACCCGTTTTCTCGCCCCAACCGTGCGGGCGATTCTGGCGGCTTGGGTTTTGGGGTCGATTTGGTCAATGTCGTCCACGTTCTGAACCAAAACTTCTACGTATCCGGAGGGGTGAAGCCCCCTCGCCTCCTTGGGACCACGATAACCAACCTGTGGGGACCTGGGCCAGCCCTTAACCTTCTTCCGCATCTTACTGTCTATGCCGCGAGGTTTCCTCCAGTTCTCTTTCACTCTCTTGTAACGCCAGCTTTCCTGTCGCCTGAACTTGGGCTTCTTGCCTTTAACACGTTCTCGCACCTTTAACGCTTGATCCTTTTCAGGCGCTGGCCTTTCCTCGCTTCTCATGCTTCCATCCCCTTTGCCGTTCATAAACGTAAACTCTTGCCTTCTACGTCATTCATGGCAATACTTAAATATACCTTTCGTTTTCCCCAATCCCACTTAAAGCCAAGAGGGGTGAGCTAAAAAATAGAAAGGAGTGATAAAGAATGAATCTATATAAAATTTGGAACAATATAAAAGAACACAATGTAAAAATGATCTAAAAGAATATAGCGCATTTTGTTATCACTTTGGTAAACCAATCAAATTTCTTATCTTTAAAAATAGTCCTAAACAAGTTGGAGATAATTATTGTATTGAATGTTAGGAGAAAAAGGTTATAAAGTATTGGAAAATAAAAGATTACTTTAAATTCTTGTAACAAGAATAAGCTAGGTTTCTTTCTCCTCCTCTTCCTTCATTAAATGGTAAATGGCATAGTCTAAGGCATGAGACACATTACTGAATTTCTTTTTCCGAATCTGTTTATTAATCCACTCTAGAGCTTCTTTACTTAGAGTTACTGATCTCCTTACCTTTCTCGACATAGCTTTTATAGTTTCTTTAACATCATTTTTAACTCTTAGTATTATAATTGCTTTCTATTACACCACAAATATTAAAAGCGGTGTAGGAGTTTTAAGATATAAACGGTGTTTAGTATGTCTAAGAGAATCCTCGATGTAACAAGTGTAACTAGAAGGTTTCAAACAACAGTACCTAAAACAGTTAGAGAGATCTTGAACGTTTCAAATGATAACGATAGAATAGTCTGGGTACTGGACAACGGAGAAATAAAGATCAGGAAAGCCTAGCTAAACCTTCTTATCTTTTTCCTTCTTTTCCTTCTCCATAACTTGATAAAGGCAGTATTCTACAGCATGAGACACAGAACTAAACCTCTTCTTCTCGATCTGCTCTTCTATCCATTTTATTATATCAGCATCAATGGATACGGTTGTATGTTTTTTCTTCCTCTTAGACATGTTTTAAAATATGGAATCCACTTAATATAATACTTTCTGTTCCATATTAATACGATTGAATTTTTTTACTATTATTGAAAAACATGATAATAAAGGAGGGAAATATCCTTTATTATCCAACCTCAGAGCTAAAAGAGGCTCAAAATAAGCCTAAATTACATTCCTACAGACCTTTCATAAACGTAGATGCCGTCGAGAAATACTCGAGGGTCCTTTCTTTTCACCTTGGTTGCCCTTTCGATGTTTGCGGCGGTTTGGCTGACGTCTTCGATGTTGATTCCCTGCACGATGATGTCTTCACCCTTTGCCACAACCTTGGCGTCGCCCATGATCTTGGCTGTACGAGAGCTTCGCTCTCCGGTGAAGTTTTCTATCACCACGGTTTTCCCCTGTACCTTGACGGATATGGGGAAGTGGGAGAAAACGATCTTTAGCTTGTAGGTGAACCCATCGGTCACTCCCACTATCATGTTTTGGATGTGGGAGCAAACGGTTCCCACGAGGGCTGCCTCCCTTTTTCGAGGCCACTTCGCCTGAACCTTCACCTCGTTTCTCTCCAACCGGATGGATACGGGAGCATGAGAGAAGTCTCGAGTTAGGTCACCCTTCTCGCTCCTCACAGTGACAACTCTTCCCGTCACTTCAACCTCCACGCCCTCCGGAATTTCAACGAATTTAACCGCCTCCACTGCACGCATTTTTAGCTCTCCTAATAGACAAATGCGAGGAGTCGCCCTCCGGTTTTTCTTTCCTTAGCCTCCCGATGAGATAAGACCCCTTGGGGGGTGGAAACAACCAGAACACCCACGTCTTTAGAGGGGAGAAACCGTTTTTCCCAGGCTTCAAACTCGTGGGCCTTTACGGAAAAGTGTGGCTTTATGGCGCCACACCTGTTCACCCTCCCGAGAAGTTGCACCTTGAATTTTCCTGAGCGGCCGTCATCCACGAACTCAAATTCCCCAATGTATCCGTTTAGCTGCATCACCCTCAAAACTCTTCCCAGAAGTTTAGAGGCTGGGCTAATCACGC
>Ga0315310_10003279_pt1 | contig 10072 bp, 7 predicted proteins | sample TDP5_MG_FD_203630 | JGI IMG/M metagenome (GOLD analysis project Ga0315310, IMG submission 203630) | Freshwater sediment microbial communities from Lake Towuti, South Sulawesi, Indonesia - TDP5 | ecosystem: Environmental > Aquatic > Freshwater > Lake > Sediment | place: Indonesia: South Sulawesi...
TGCTGGGTGTTTCAGTTCAATCCAGCAATCTACAGATGGTTTGACCGGAAAAAGGAAAACGGAGAATCTGAACAATGGTTAACGAGCCAACATGCTAGAGCCATTCACAAGAGAGATAAGGTGGCAATTTGGGCGTCCGGAGATCAGGCAGGAATCTACGCCCTAGGCGAAGTTGAATCGGATCCAAGCAAGAGGCCTCTCAGCCCAGAACAAGAGAAATACTATATCGAAAAGGCAGATGTCCACAAATTCTTGGAGAAGAAAAGCGTAACGATAAGTTATCTGAAAGTAATCATCGATAGACCTCTTCTTGAAGACACATGCAGAAGAGATTCTGTACTCTCAACGATGGAAATTTTCAAACATCCTCAAGGCACAAATTTTCCGCTCACACGTGAACAGTGGAATAGAATCTCAGAACTGATTGAATAGCCCCATAAGCTGCATCCGCACAAGCCGCAGCATGAGATGATATTTTCGTCGAGAGCTCCCTCTGATAGGTGGGCCGGGCAGGACTCGGACCTGCGACCTGCGCCGCGTGAGGGCGCCGTCCTACCAAACTAGACTACCGGCCCAAACCGCACACTCAAGCATTCCATAACTGAAGTTTCAAAATAAAGATATTGTCATACTGCAACAATGGTAAAAGAAGGCTAAAGGGACTTGCACCCTTCTTCTTCTGCAAACTCTCAGTTTTGCGGTTTGAGCATTGATATACCATTTCCTCAGTCAGTTCTCGCGGCTTACTTAAGCAGCAATAGTATGGCATCCTCTGCTTGTCTATTTGACTGCCGTACTGCACTAGAAATTCGCTAACGTCTAAGTCTCTAACTGTTTCTAGCCATTCTTTCCCTAGCCAAGCCTTTGCTTTTCTTAGGTTGTTGTCTCCGTCTAGCTTACCGAAATAGTGCAAACCAGAAATCTCTATTAGATTCGTGTCTACACTAGCAAGCCTCTGAGTTATGGCAATGTAGCTTAAGCCATAGTTTCTGCCTTGAGTCACAAACCTTGAGACTTCACCGAATTCGCCGCTTCTCAATGATCCGCTAGGAATCAGGTTTTGGCATTCTTCTAAGATGTAGCATGCTCTGACGTCAAAGCCTAATTCATCAAGTCTAACATAGTCTTGAAAGTCAATAGTCATCATGCCACTAGTGAAAGCTCTCAATTCCTTGACAGTCAATTTGCTTACATCATAAATGCAATTCCAAGCATTTGGAAGATTCCAAACAGCATGGTACTTCGTTAGTGTTGGAGAAGGCACAGTCACGTAGTACGGTACGATTGACTTCTTTAGCCAAACCCTAGAGCTGTCAACAACCTTCACTTTTACACCATAAGCCATGAGCCTCGAAGTCAAATGCATTACTAAAGTTGACTTTCCCGATCCTCTTGCTCCAGTCACGAAACAGCCTTCTCTAAGTATGGCCTCGATATAGTCAAAGTCTGGTCGCGTTGGTTTCTGTGGTTGCGGTTCCGTCCTTTCGGTTTTTAGGAGTCCCAGGGTTTGCGGTATTTCTAGGATTTCTAGACATTCGGCATGTTTTCGCGCTTCAGAATACATTAATTCGCTTGTGGCAGAGGAGATGTAGCCGGATTCGAGTAATTCCTCGTATTCTGGATTTGTCATTATGTGAGGGTTGTCTCTGTGGTATTGTTCACAAGCCTTTTCATAGATTTCTTTTCGCGTTGGTGTAGTCAAGTCTCTCGCTCTCTTAACGTGAAGGGCTTAGGCTGAATAGTGTTGTATTGATAGAATTCTACAGGGCTACCGTGTTCAACTAAGATATGCGTTAGAAGCCTTGAGTCTTCTCTTGATCCATAATAGATTTTGATTTCCAAGTGCTTGTTTCCGATTTGGTGTTTGCTTGTTCTCTCAGATTCCACAGTTGCGAACAGTTTAGCCAAAGCAGTCACCTCTCTCTCGCGTTTCTCCTCTAAACAAAGTCTTCATACATTGCACCTCTGTTTTTGTTAGTCAACCTTCCTTGATGCCCAGAGGCCGCCTCTGTTCGAGGCCTACGTGCTCAAGTGCACAAACTAAAAACTGTCTGTGACTTGTCACCCTCGTGAGTCGAAAGGTTGCCAACAGAGACCTTCTCAATTGTCACTTAAATACCTTTCGATTTAGCCTTCTATTGCCAAAATAAGCCATTTTTGAGGCGTTTGTTAATAAACGGCGGCTTTGAAGAGAGGAAGCCTAAGAGGTTTGGCAACCTAACGACTCTTTGGGCTTACGCTCAAAAAAGTCGCTCCTAGGCTTCCTCCAAGATTATGATGAGCCAACGCCGAAGATTTATTCCTTTGCTTCAATAAAGGGCGACGAAAGAGAAGGTTAAGAGGAATTTTGCAAGTCTACCAGAACATCGCGCGCTAGCCTCGCGAAAAGCGATTTCGTTATGTAGCGTGAAAGCTTCAGCAAAAACAAGGTCGGGAAGAGGGAATACCTGAACAAGGTAATGACAACCGACTTGGTGCGGAAACTATACCGTTATTTTGAGTCAACGGTTGACGTTTCAAGAATAATGCACGGCAACCGTCAAACCCTTGAAACCTTGATTAGTGAAGAGGCTTTGCTGTTTGCTAAATTCCTTAGGGATGAACGTAAGGTGTGGGTTCCTCGTATCGCTATTCCTTGACATTGCACGTATTATTTAAGAAAACACACACATAATAATGCCTGAATGCGAAATGTCAGAGGATTTAACAATTTTGGAAAAGATAGCAAAAGAGTTCAAAAATGATTTTGACAGTATCCGTGAACACCATTACAAATCCAAACACGAAGGGGTATGACTATGAAGACATAGTGGAGGAGTTTTTCAAGAAATATCTGGGAAACTTCTTTGACTTCTATAGAAGAGTCCCGATATACGACGCAAATCTTGAATTTAGAAAGCTCTTTAAAGACGAAGAAAACGAATTTGACTTGGTTGCCGCCTACAAGAATGCTCTGCCAAAAATTGTCATGAGTATCCACAAAAGAGCGGTCATATCCTATGACGCGGTTGCCTTCGTTACTGAGGTTAAGCAAACACTGACAAAACCACATCTAGAAAACGACATGGATAAATTGCGCAGACTTTCTTTGTTGAAGCTGGGACAAAATGTTTTCATTCCTCCAATAAGAACTCCGTTTAGTTTGGCAAGGCCTCTGAGAATTCTGTTTTACTTCGAAAGGGAGATTGATGAAAAACTTCTATGGGGCAGTTTAGTGAAATCAGAGCATTGGTGCGATTTTCTAGTTATCGCCGATGAAAATAAGGTCTTTTTGAATCGCCACCTTCCAATTACGAAGCAGATTGTTGCTGACCTGAAGAGACAACCCGAAAGCTCAGTGCTTCAACCAACTCACGCTCTCATGAAATTGATGTATTATCTAACAATGACGGTTCAATATCCCATGTTAGTTAATGCTTGGGGTATATTCGAAAAGTTGTTCTCCAAAGAGTAAATGCACAGCGCTAAGCTTGTTTCATGGCTTTATATAGTGTGCTCTCTGAGTCCGTCCGTCTCTCTGTGTCTAACTCTCTAATATGTTTGGGTTTGGGATAGAAATTCTATACAGCGCGCACGTACTATTCACGTACAGCTATGACCTTTCCGCACTTTTCACACTTAGCCGTATCCTGAACCGCAATCCGCTTATCAATGACTGGAATGAGATTTAGGTGGCCACACTTGCCGCACTTCACCTTTAATGAATCCAAGTTCCTTAGTCAAGCCAGCCTTCATCCTCAACGAGCTTCTTCTGCAGTCGCCAACTAGGCAAATACTTACTTAGACACTCCAAAGAGCAAATATACGTTTTCACAATCGCACATTTGAAAAGAACCTTCTCGGTTTCTCGGCCACAAACCGCACATTGACCCAAATTAACAACTCAGTGACAAGGATATATGCTATCTTCGCGGAATAAAAAATCGATGTGGACAAGATGAGAGGCTTCCTTCCATGAAGTCTGATTTCGATTTTGAGCAATAAATAGAACTTTGAGGTAGTGTTTTTCACAAGTCTTAAGTGAAAATCGAATCGTTACTAGATGAGGGAATCTCTGAATTCGATTGGTTTAGGAGTTCCTTTCGTGCCGAGTGTGGGGCACGTTAAATGTACCCAAATTAAGAGGAGAGGAGAAAGTTGCTTAAGATTCATCGCAAGAAGCCAATATTGCTTGTGCTTGTCTTCATGGCGATTGTCGTTTTGTCTGTGTTGTCTGGTCCTGTCTTGGCTTGGAAACCGAATCAACATGTTGGTCTTGGTCACATACTATTAGACGACTTGGCTGACCACATGGTCAATATACGAGGAAAAGATTATTCGGCAAACAATTTGATTGCTGACGCCATCTTGACTTATCCACAGTATTACCTGATGGGCACTATAGGTCCAGATGCTTATCCTGATATTCTGTTTGGTCAAACGGTCATTCATCCGGACACAGTTAGCGAGGGCGGTGATCGTGTTTCCTATTCTTACGAATGGCTGGATCATTTGCTTGCTTCTGCTTCCAATTATTACTCTACCGATCAAGGAAAATCGTTGGCGTTTGCTTATGGATTCCTAACTCATGCAGGGGGTGACATGTGGTGTCACACGTTTATAAACAGGTTTGCAGGAGGAGTGTGGCCGCCGCTTGGTCCAAGTGCCGATTTGAGAATCCCGGCTCGCCATGTAGTTGCTGAAGCTTACGTTGATGACTTTACACAGTGGAGCAGTATCAACCCTTTCAGCGATTCAACTCAATACGAGCAGTTCTTTAGTGACAGCACATTCCATAGAGGGTTCCTTTATTCCACTTTCATTGATAACGACTGGGCTAAGAGCCACGGCAAGTCGCAGCTCTTTGATCTGTTCTTTGGATTGAAAGACTGGATAGATGAGACTCTGGCAAGTTGGGATTGGTGGGATGGGCCTTGGTGGCAAGTCTGGTATCTGGGGGTGGGAGACATTGTTCATCCCTACCTCGAAGCTTGGAGAGACGACATAGCGGACGGGCTCAAAGCTTGGACATTAGTCAGCTCGAAAGTAGCCTACAATCTCTTCATAGCGGACAACTTTGACCAAGCTGTTGAAGAGCTTAAGGAATGGGCTATTAACCATTTTCTCAGCATGATAGGTCTGCCAGACGGTGTTGGAGCAGTAATCGATGTAGTGGGCGACATCGTGGACTTCATTGTGGGTCTCCTTAGTAACCTTCCCGGTTTGAAACAACTCTTTCAATTCTTTCATAACATCAAGGATATGATCGTTGACTGGATCTTCGAGACTGTTTTCGGTGTATCAATCAGTGAACTGAAGAGCATGCTTACTGACCCAGAGAAATGGTTGAGCGGCGAAATTCCATGGATAACAGGCGAAGCCTTGTTTGAGAACGCGCCGTACGGAATGCAGACGAAGCAGCGGATTGATGCTGAACTTGCGCCTTCTCTGTCAGGCGGCTCATTTGACCCATACAAATTTGATATAACCTACAATTCCATTATGATATCCAAGCTTATCGTTCTGGATGGAGCTGGTCTGAACCAAGTGCTCAGTGACTATGGAGTTCAGCCTCTGTACACACCTGTTTCTGCAGACACTCCAGACAAACTCGCATGGTCTGGCATGTCCATCATGCAGGGTTTCATGAAGAGCCTAGATGCCAACCACCAGTGGATGACCACGGCACCAGATGGCAAAAGCTACGGTGCAGGCATGCCGTTGTGGGAAAACATCGAAGCCCGAGAAGGTGCGTTCAAGAAACTCTTTCACATAGGCCTTGACATGAATATGCAAGCACTTCTCGACATAGTGCCCGGTGACACAGGAGTATTCTCGATAGAAGTCATAAACAATGGAAACCTACCCGACACGTTCAAGTTCGCACTGGAAGGGTTGCCCGACAAATGGGAGTATCAATTCTCGGCAAGTGAAGTTGTGTTGGACTCTGGGGCCTTCACGTTCGTGCAGCTTTCAGTCAAGCCATATCGACATTGGAGCACTGCGCCAGGCGACTATTCATTTAGCGTTACTGGCACCAGTCAAAGAACGATTCTGCCCCAGCACGAAATCGTGACTACAAAAACGGAGAAATCCATAGTTCATGTCTTGCCTTTCTATGAACCAAGCGTTTCAATAACACCTGAAACCCTTGCAACGGGTCCAGGCGGTACTAAAACCTATTTGATTGAGGTCAGGAATTACGGCAATGTTCAAGACAGTTTTCAACTCACCTTCAGCTTCACAGATCTTGGTGCATTGTGTGACGCTTTTCCAACGGCTATCCAAGCCCAGTGGACGGTTGTCAGCAAGACGTCTTTCACTTCAATGAACCCGGGGCAGTCAGATTTCGCTACCATAAGCATAACGATTCCCAGTGATTGGGCCGGAATGGAGAACACGCCTTATGAGTTTACAGCTATTGCCACAAGCCAGACTGATCCGTCAGCAATCGGAAGCGATTCAAGCACTTTGGTTGTTCAACCAACGAAGGAAAGCAAGTGCAGGTACATTGACCTTGAGCTTAAATGGCTTGCAGACATGGTTCGGAATTCAGGACTCGAACCGTCGATCGTAGCCAGTTTACTTGATCAGTTGAACGCCGCGATTTTGAAGGAGCAACAAGCGCTTGACTACGTGCTCGTAGGCAAAATCAAAATGGCGAATAACATGCTTAGGGCTAGTGGAGAGATTTCAAAGGCTTTCATAGATTTAGTTCTAGCTCAGCGGGGCAAATATATTCCAGAAGCTATTGCAGACTTATGGATAGCGCGGGCTCAGGAAATCAGAGTGCACATTAGAAACGCGATATCAACACCATAACTTCCCTTTTTTTATTTGCGAAGCTCATTCCGCGACTTGAAGAATCGGACACAACTTATTCCTGCGCGAGCGGACTACATCACTTCAAGTCACTTCGACTCTCTAGGGCATTCATGCGAATATGCCCGAAATGAATTATCAAACAGTGTCACTTGCTTAATGCTCGGCTAGATTTATGCCTCTATTCACGGTTAAGAAGTCTTTGAATGATAGGGAAGTGCTGCATGATGAGAGGCCTCAAAATCCAAGACGATGGCCAAAAGACAATGGAAGTAAGAAGCCTCTACCTTAAGATCAAACACCACGCATTTACCCAAATCTGGACAACCCAATGACAAAGATATATGCTATCGCAGAAATAAAAAACGATGTGATGAAGTTTCTAATGGTTCACACATTGGAATCATGACCTTGACTTTAGGCTCTGGAGAAGGTTGTTTTCTATCGAAGATTGTTTCATAAGGCATAAATGAAGATTGCATGTAGTTAGTTAACTGTGCTTAGTCTCTTTCTGTCTGGGCAATGAAGCATAATGGAATGTTAGAGGAGGGAGAATGAAATGTTGAAAAAAGTGTCTTTTCCTACGATGTTTCTCTGCATATTAGTGCTGACAACCTTGTCGGTGCTTCCTGTTTGTGCTCAACCTGGAGACGTTAATGGCGATTCGACTGTCGACATCACTGACATATGTATAATCGCTAGAGCCTACGGAACCAACTCAATTCATTATCCATGGGGCACAGGTTGGGACCAATATAACCCAGCTGCTGACATATATCCAACAAGTGGTCCTGACGGATATATTGACATGAACGACTTGAACCTTGCCGTTAGCAACTTCGGATCTGGTGTAACTGCTCTAACTCCGCAACCTCAATCAGGACCCACATGGGTTGAAGGACCAACCCCGCCACCAATTTTCGTCAGTGCGAACACTTACTTTAATGTTGCTATAGAAATTTCTGGAGTAAGTGGACTTTCCCAGTATCAGTTTATGCTAAGCTGGAATTCCGTCTACATCGAGTACGTCAGCGTGACTGAAGGGCCCTTCCTGAGCCAAGGTGGCACTTACCAAACGTGGTTCGCCTATAAGGACACTTACTTGCCTATGAATCGTCTACTAGTTGGCTGTTCACTCTTGGAACCTGTGACCACGTCTGGTAGCGGAGTCCTAGCTACAGTCACTTTCAGATGCAAGCAACAGACAACTGGAATGGAAACCATTCACCTCGTATCAAACCTCTACGACATCAATATAAATGGTATAGACCACCATGATAAAAATGTCATAGTGAAACAAACCCCATAGCCCAAAAACACTCCAAAACCACTTTTTTTCTACAATGGTTCATACGAGGGAATTATAACTTTAACTTTAGGCTCTGGAGAAGGCTGTTTTCTATCGAAGATTGTTTCATAAGGCATAAATACTGATTGCATCCATTTCATTTAACTGTGCCTAGTCTCTTTTTTGTTTAGACGATGAAGCATGATAGAATGTTAAAGGAGGGAGAATGAATGTTGAAAAAGATGGCGCTTCCTATGATGTTTCTCTGCATACTAGTGCTGTCAACTTTGTCGGTGCTTCCTGCTAGGGCTGATGTTAATGGTGACGGAGTATGGGATATCGTGGATATATCTATGATGATTAGAGCTCTTGGAACCGACAAGTGGGACTATCTATGGGACGAGACAGGGCACCTCTGGGACTACTACAACCCACACGCCGACCTCGACAGCAACGGGTACGTCGACATGTTCGACTGGTATATAGCCGAACAGACATTCAAATTTGGTGATGGTGTGACTACCCTAACTTCGCAGGGTCTTGGACCCGTAAGGGTTAATCCGCCACCTATCACCTATATTGGGCCGGTTGGCGTGAATAACTACTTTACTATCAATGTGGTAATCAACATACCGCCTAATCAGCCTGAGCTTTCCCTATATCAGTTCATGCTATTTTGGGACCACACCAAAATCCAATACGACAGCGTAACGGAAGGTCCATTCTTGAACCAAGGCGGCACCTACTATACCACCTTCCGACACAAGGACACCTATATGCCTATGGATCGCCTGCTAGTTGGCTGCTCAGTAACGCAACAAGTCACGGTATCCGGTAGCGGAACCTTGGCTACGGTTCGCTTCAAATGTATTGCAACTGGTTCTACATTTATTACTCTCATTTCGAACCTCTATGACAACAACTTATACGGTATAGATCATCTTGATGGTATCCCAGCCAACGGCCGCATCGCACTAGTAAATCAATAGCCTATTTAGAAAATTACTCTAAGCCCCCTCTCTTCTGTTTTTGTCAACCAATCGGATTCGAGACTTTAACGAAGGCGTATGTTCAGAGTTCTAAGAAAATGAACTCCAAGAAAGCCGTGAAGACTCGGGTGACAGCAAAAGAAACGAGAGGGAAAACCAACAATAGACACTATGACGAAGAATTTCAAAAACATTAAAGTTATCGAGATGAATTTGGACACTTTCAATGGTGACGTGACACCATTTAAGCCAGACATGATAATAGCTGGACCGCCATGTCAGGATTTCTCACACGCTGGGAAACGAAATGAAGACCTTGGAAGGGGAAAACTAGCTGTCACTTTTGCTGAAATTGTCACGGCCGTTAAGCCTAAGTGGTTCGTGATGGAGAATGTTGATAGAATACTGAAAACAAGGAAATATAAAACTGCCAAAACCAGCCCAGCTTGCAAGGGGCAACATGAACTACTTTACTATTTCTCGCTTCTTGTAGCGCAGATTCTTGCTGCGGCACTTGCGACATTTAACAGCCGACATAGCGTTTCTGGCTCCACAGTCTCGACAGATCTTCATGTACAGCCTGTGCTGCTGCGCAATGGCCTTCTTAAACGGATCGGTAATCGGCATTAGGTCTTCAACCCGCAAACCGTAACGTCTCACACATCACACAGACAAATAACCTTTTCCATGACATCGCGTTCCTTCACAATCCAATTGAAACATGCCCGAACATTTGGAAACCATTGGCAGTTGTTAGTGCCACTAAGGAAGTCTAAACACTAACACGCACACAAAAAATCCAGCCGCATCCCCTATATTAGTGAGCTCGTCTTCACTTCCCCAATTTCTTGGCCAAGAGCCTAGCCACATCGCCCGGCTTCTCCGCAACCAGCACACCAGCCTTCTTGAACGCTTCTATCTTGCTGGCTGCGGTTCCGCTACTGCCCATGATGATGGCGCCTGCATGTCCCATGCGTTTGCCCGGAGGCGCCGT
>Ga0315310_10003282_pt1 | contig 10066 bp, 8 predicted proteins | sample TDP5_MG_FD_203630 | JGI IMG/M metagenome (GOLD analysis project Ga0315310, IMG submission 203630) | Freshwater sediment microbial communities from Lake Towuti, South Sulawesi, Indonesia - TDP5 | ecosystem: Environmental > Aquatic > Freshwater > Lake > Sediment | place: Indonesia: South Sulawesi...
TGATATTCCTGCTGTGCCCGAAGGAATGTTAAGAGCTTCATCGCAAGGTAGACTTGTTGTTTTCATAGGGGCGGGTGCCTCTAAGATAATCGGTTGTCCTTTGTGGGATGAATTTGCACAGAAAGTTTTAAGGTATTTATATGAAAATAAATGTATAAACTTCCATGAATTTGAAAATCTCTGTAAATTAAACTCACGAAAACTACTTTCCATATGTAAACAGATTATCTCTGATAAAAAGCCAAATCCACCGCCAAATTTCAGAGGAATGCTATCCTCAGATGAAAAACTAATGGAGAAATATAAGATATATGAGAATTTATATTCTTGGAAAGCTATTTATGTAACGACTAATTTTGATAAATGCTTAGATAAAATAGCCTTAGAGAGACAACCCATCGAAATTACACTTGAAACTTTAGAGGGGAAGACGCAATCAAAAATAGAACCAGGAATTTCACCAAAAATAATTTCATCAAAAGATGAATTATTAGTTTCAAATCTTAGCCAGGGTAATGTATTACACTTACATGGAAGCGTAGAAGATGAAAGTAGTTTAATAATAACTACATCAGATTATTTAAAAAATTATATAGTAGGCTCAAAAGCAACGATATTATTAGAAGAAATTTTTAAATCCTACACTGTTCTTTTTGTAGGATATGGATTAGAAGAATATGAAATTCTAGAGTATTTAGTAAGCAAAACACCACCTATAAAAGGAACATTACAGCACTATATGCTTTATCCAATGTTTAAGGAAGAAGGTAACCTATTTGAGTTTCAAAGAAAGTATTATAATGAGCTAGGAATTGTATTGGTACCCTATCCTATAGGGGAAAATGGTTACGAGCATCTAGCTACAGTAATCAAAGAATGGGCAAAAGTCATTGGTCCTATGTCAAAACCGCAAGGATTTCTAGAGAGGATTAAACTAATTGATGAGGTAATTTAATGCCGATGTTAAGTCCAAAAGAGGAAGCGGCCTTACAACTTATTTCGGAAGATCTCACCTATGAGAATTATTTCTTTAATAAGGTATCAAATCTTAAGTGGTTCTATCCACTAAAAGAAAAGGAATATTTTTCACCTGAAAAAGCGCCGGTTCCTAAAGAAGCGGAACAAAAGGGATACTTTATAATCCCGCAATGGAATGTGTTGCCATATTTAGAAAAAGTATCCCAACAAGTTACAATTGCGGGCAATGAAAAATATTCGGATGAATTATTGGGAATAATTAAAAATGTGACAAAATATTATATTGGAAAGGATAGAAAATTAGATAACTATCGCACTTGGTGGTATTTCGTTAAAATCCTCATCAATATTCCTGATGACAAAATAATCAAATATCTCAAAGAGAACAATATTAAGATAGGACAAGACTGGATTAAAGAATGGGTCACCTCAAGATTTGATAACTCATTACCTGCCAGCGATATTGCTACTAAGTTAATACCAAAATTCTTAACTAAAGAACAAGAAGATATCGAGATTGCTGAACAGATAATCAATGTTATTACTGATATGAAACAAGACTTTTTTGAGGAAGAAGCTATACAAAAAATAGGAATTTTTGAGAAGAGAAAAGAACCCAAGACTACCATTGATTCTTACTGGTTATTAGAATCTTTCAAGAAAAATTCTCAGAAGATAGGTGAATTATGTAGTGAGAGGGTAATTTATGGTTTGGCTGATAAATTGAAATCGATTTTTAATAAAGAGCATGAAGACCATCAGGTTTTGATTGAGTTAAATAATAATACTTATCGAATATATGCGAAACGAAAAGAAAATTTTGATTTCGAGGTCAAAATAGAAGTTTTAAATAAGAGTGAATTAGAGAAATTAAAACCAGAGGATAGATATTTCGGGATATTGAAGGTTAGTGGTGAAATACTACACACTTTCACATTATCAAACATTCGTAGTAAAAAAGATTTTATTAAAGCCACAAAAGATGAAATAGCAAAGAATGATATAGTTTCTTTTCTAAATTCATTTGATGAACTAGGTAAGAAAATTCGAAATTTATATGATGGTCTTTACAGCGATTACTCTTTTATCTGGTATAAATCTCTTACTTTAGGTCCTGATGTTGGTATTATTAATGCAAACGAGGTCCTCACTTCTATTTTAAGAGATGTGCTGATGTCGAAATGTAAATCTAATCCACCCATAGGCAGGACCGTCCTCAATAAATTCTTAGGCAAAGAATACCAGTTTCCTCTTTTTAGACGTTTAGTATTATTTGTTATTAATTCCAATTGGAGTGAATATAGGGATTTATTCTGGCAATTTCTTGAGTGTATTCCACACGCGTTTGATGAATCAGATTATGAAGTAGAACTATACAAATTATTGCAGCAAAATGTTAATCAGTTTACTCCAGAGGAGAAAGAGAAGGTAAGAAATATGATTAGTAGGGGACCACGATGGTTACCGGATGAAAAGCAAGAGGTTTATACTGCTTATTGGAAGCAAAAGTGGTATTTCGCGATGCGAGAAGACCCGTATTTCGCTGAACTTTATGAAGAGCAGAGAAAAATTTCTAAGATAGAAAAAGTTGAACCACCATCAGAGAAAGGATTAGTTGAGGTTCACTGGGGGGAAGGACCCTCTCCCTTGAGTAAGGAAGGAATTTTAGCAATGAGTAACTTAGAGATTGCCAAATATCTTAATGAATTTCAGGAAAAAGACAGGTGGGAGGGGCCGACAAGAAGAGGTTTAGCTGAAGCTTTAAAGGCTACAGTCAAAGAAAATCCTAATAAATTCGTAGAAGATTTAAGTCCCTTCTTGAATGTTGATTATCTATATGTCTACAACATTCTTTATGGTTTTGAAGGTGCTTGGAAGGAAAAGAAAAGTTTTAACTGGGGGAAATTATTCAATTTTGCTAAGAAATATATAAATAAGGAAAATTTCTTGGAAGAGAGCAAGAAGGCTCAAGGCGAAGACTGGCATTCAGACCATATCTGGATTATTAATGTTATTGCTGATTTGATACAAGAAGGCACGAGAGACGATTCTTGGGCATTTCCGGAGGATTATTTTGGACAGGCTGAAGAGATAATTGATATTTTATTAAGAATGTTAGAAAAGTTTCCTAAGAAAGAGGAAGTAACCCATCGGGATTTCGTAACTGAAGCTCTCAATACTTCATACGGAGGAGTAATTATCGCGATTATTCTATTTTCGTTACGCAAAGCACGGGTTGATGATAAAAAAGGTGTCAAGAAGGATATCAGATGGGACCCGCTTAGATATAATAAGCTTCTTAAAGATGGAATTATTGAAGCTTTTACATTATTTGGTCAGTATATGCCAAATTTCGCTTATTTAAATAGAACATGGATTGAACAAAAAATAAGAGAATTTGAAAATTTAACCTGCGATGATATTAAATGGCAAGCATTTATGGAAGGCTACCTTTTTGGCTATCGAGTATATAAAGACTTATATCACTTAATGAGAAATCATTATTTAAAAGCTATAGAAAATGAATTTGGAAAAGATCATGAAGGGGACCGCCTGGTTCAACATATCAGTATTGGATATCTTAGAGGAGATGAATCCATAGATGGAGAAGATAGTCTATTTAAAAAGGTTATAGATAAATGGAAATACTCCCAGATACAGAAGATAGTTGACTACTTTTGGTCCCAAGGCCGATCTTTGAAAGAGGAAGTTAAAGAAAAAGAGAGTGAAGAAGACAAAAAAGTAAAAAATAGAATTAGAGAATTCTGGCGTTGGACCTACGCTGATAAAGATATGATAAAAAACAAGCTGAAAGATGATTATAAAAAATTTCTTTCTAGTCTTACGAAGTTAACAATATTATTGGATAGAATTGATTCAGAAACATCGAAATGGCTTTTGCTTTCAGCTCCATATGTGGGAGAAGAATCCGGCGCTTCATTTTTCATAGAATATCTAGATAGGTTCAATGATGAACGAAGTCTAGGGTATATAAGCAAAATTTTGTTAAAGATGTTAGATGCAATAACCCCATGGTTTAGGCAAGAAAATATAATTTCAATTGTCAGAAAAATCTATCAGTCTGGCAACAAAAGCGATGCTGATAAAATATGCAATATCTATGTTAGCAGAGGATATGAGTTCTTACGGCCAATTTATGAAGAGCATAATAAAAAATAGGTCGCTCAATGGATAAAAGTAACAACAGAATAATTTCAGAAATCTTAAAAAAGGATCGTATCTTGGATGGTTTTATAAAAATTAAAAATGGCAGGAAAGAGCCGATAACTTTAGAAGATTTAAACGATTTTGTTAAGAATATTCACCTAATTGCAAATGTCCCAAAACAAGTTAAGGATGTTTTTGAAATATCAAGAAGGTTGTTTGTATTTGGCTACTTCTATTACCGATTTTTTACAGTCTCACAGCATTACGCTTTTCTTGCGTTAGAGGCTGGTTTAAAAAATAAACACAAAGAATTATTTGGAGGCAACGAACAAAGTTTAAAGAAAGTTATAGATGACCTAGCGGAAAATGGTGTCATTCCAGAGAAAGAAAAACCACTTTATGATGCTGGGAAAGATTTAAGAAACGCACTCTCTCATTTGGCAGACCCGCCGGTGTTGACTCCTTCCGCCAGCATTTTAGAGAGAGTAGGAGAACAGATAAATAGAATTTACCAAAATACTTAGTCCTTTCTAAGCGAGTCTGAAGAAATAGATTTAAAGGGGGTTAATCTTATGGCAAAACTTGAACGGACAGAGAAGCCGATAAATGTAATTATAGAAGAAAGGCGAAGAGGTGAGCTGGGATTGCCTGAAATACAACGAGGGTATGTATGGAAACAGACTCAGGTGAGAGACCTGATTGAGTCTATGTATAAAGAGTATCCTTGCGGACTTATTCTTCTTTGGAAGCCGCCTTCAGAAATGCTGAGCAATCTGAAACTACGCGAGCAAGATACATCCAATACTGAGAGACTTTCACTGCTTGTCCTTGATGGCCAGCAGCGAATCACTTCTATTATCCGAGTTCTTGATGGTATGACCGATGTTTATTTTAATGTTGATGAAGAAAAGTTTGAAATTAAGAGCCCTAAGATAAAAGGTAATCCGCTATGGGTATCTGTTACGAAGTTACTTAAGGATGGTGCTATTGATGTATGGAGCAAACTGAAAAGAGAGATACCTAATTTAAATGACAAAAAATACGAAGAATATCTAAAAAGGCTAGACAGAATACAAAAAATAAAAGATTACCGTATACCAGTTGAGGTTCTTCATACCGACGATTATGAGGAAATCACAGAGGCTTTTATTCGCATAAACTCCAAAGGTACCAAACTGAGAGAAGCAGAGTTAGCCCTAGCACAATTAGCTCTCAGGTTACCGGGTATAGTTTCTCAAGATATTGAGGAGGCTCTTGCTGAATTCGAAGAGAGTGGCTTTGAATTTGAAGCTCGATTCTTAATACGTTGTTTCGTTGCAATTTCAACTAGCCAAAGCAGGTTTAAGTTTTTAGGTAAACTTTGGCAACTTAAAGAAGATAGGCTAATTGATATCTGGAAAAACACAAAGCGAGGAGTTGAGAATACGCTTAGTTTTTTGAAGACGAATGTGGGAATAGAATCTACGGATTGGATACCTTCTCTAAATACGCTTGTACCACTTGTTGTCTACTACGCGAAGAAAGGGCATGTGTCTCAAAAGGATGAAAATCTATTACTTTTTTGGTACCATTCAGCAAATATGTGGGGCAGGTATAGCAGTAGCGCAGAGACAAAACTCGACCAGGACCTCGATGTGCTTTTAGATAAAACAACTGGTAAAATAAAAGAAGATGGCATTGAAAATATAGTCAAGAATTGCAGGCGTGATGTTGCGGATTTAATTGTTGACGAGGAGGAACTTATAGAGCCCTATCAAAGAAGCGCTTTCCTGCCCCTTCTTTTCGCTGTTATTAGAAAAAAACATACCAAGGATTGGTTTAATGGCATTGAACTTAGTGCGACAAATGTGGGTCCTGATAACAAAATTGAATTACATCATTTCTTTCCCAGTTCCGTTCTAAAGAAAGCAGGTTTTAAAAGAGAAGACTATGATGATTTTTCCAACATTGTTTTTCTGTCGCAGAGAGCTAATAGAGAAATAAGGCATTCTGTACCCCATGAATATATCAAGAAATATAAAATAGAACGGGGGCGGCTTGAAGATCAATATATTCCGATGGATGAAAACTTGTGGAGAGTTGAAAACTACAAGGAATTTCTTGAAGCACGACGTAGGATGCTTGCTAAAGCTATGAATGAGTATTTAATCACTTATGGGAAAGAATATATGAATCGCAAGGGTGCGTGATACGGACCAGGCACATAACCAGTTTTCATGGCGGGGAAACAATAATAGCCGTTTTCGTATGCGGACAGAACATTCTTTTTTTTGTTCTGTCAGAAGCTAAAACCCGATGAATTAGCGATTCTAAGTTTATACATCAAAATGGAAAGATGGTCAATAAAGACATTCGGGGAATGATTAAAATTTCTCACCAAGCTGGTCATAAGAAAATTATGAAATTGGCAAAATTGGAAGTGATTATACCAGTTGGTAAAGGAAGAGGTGTCTCTTATCAACTCAATTGGGTTGACGGTTAGGTTGATGATTCTAAAACACATAAAAAAGACATTATTCGATTTTCTCTTTCATATTATTTGAAGTCACTTATTCTTGGCGCGAGGTTGGACTTTTGCACAGAGCGAGCGGCGGTTGATCTAAATTTATTGAAAACGAATCGGCGACTTTGCAGGATCGTCCAAAGAGCCGAAGAGAGTGAAAGCCGAGGTCCTTAGGAAAAGGAGAAGGAGTTGCTACTTTAAATGCCAATATGTGTATATTGCACGATAGATAAAGACTTGTTTGATTTTGATAGGGACCATGTAATTCCGCGATCATTTGGGACATTCAAGAATAACTTAACCCTTATTGAAACCGTTTGTCGCAGTTGTAATCAAGACTTTGGAAAGGAACTGGAATTATTCTTGAGTAGAAACACATTGGAAGGAATGTTGAGATATAAATATGGAGTAAAGGCTCCAGAAGACTTCAATTTTCTTAACGAAAGTAGGGTTATTCTTAAACTAAAAGAAAATGGAGCATGGAAAGGCTCTATAATGCAACTGAAGTATTCGAATGAGCAAAAAGAGATAGTAGTGGAACCGGTGAACCAAGTTGGATTTCAGAAGAGAGATACACGGGAATGGGATTTCTTTGAAGTCAAGGACATCAAATCGGAAGACGACCTTCAAAAGCAAGGATACATAACAAAAGGTGAAAGGTGTTTAAAGGTGTTATTTGGACCTGAGTTTAAAGAAGGGAAAGGAATCCAACGGCAGCTCGAAAGGAAGGGTATAAGAGTTACTATAGATAATGAAGAGCCTTTGCCATTCAATTATAGAGGAAGCGAAGTAAAGATTGAAATATTAGGAACCATTGATAAGATTATATTTAGAGGCGTTGCAAAGATAGCCTTTAACTATTTAGCATACATTTTGGGAAGAGAATTTGCACTCAATTCTAACTTTAAGGGGATAAGAAATTTTATAAAACACGGTGAGACGAATGGATTTAGCTACGTGCTTATTCAGAAAACGCCAATTTTGCAGAATGAAAAACGCTTCGGAGTAAAAGAAACTCGAGGACATCTTATCACATTGGGATGGGATGGATATAGGTTCGGTATAATTTCCCAAGTTACATTATTTAACACGATTATCTACAGGGTTATTCTTTGCAAGAGGTTTAGCGGTCTGTATAGAGAAATTGCAAGCGGTCATCATTTCGATATAGAATCCAGAGAGGTATCAAGACTACACAGCTTGCCAAAAGATTTCTATGTCCCGTAACCCGGTTGGCAAGGATCTTCCCTATTTTCCGGGGAATAAAATGTTTCTCTGCTAAATTTTCTTCGTTGGCTATGTAGGGCTCTTTAATGGACACTCAGGTAACCACTGTGAGAAACTGAGGGAGAACCCCGGCGAACTTAGGATTCGGACAAAGGAGATAGCTGATGGAATCATTTGAAAAAGACTATGAGGGTAAAGATAGAGATAAATTGCCAGGGCATGCGGAGCAATACTTGAACCGTTTACGTTCGTTTCAGAATAGTCTCTTGGGTTGGGTAGTTACGTGGAATATTGCTTTTATAGGTGGACTTTTCTATTTAATTGACAAACAACAGGCGAGGAATAATCAACTTTACGCTAAAGTAATATTTTTGTTTCCATTTGGGACCTTATTTTTGAATATTTGCTTTCTTGTTTTGTATTTCAAGCATAGCTATACTGCAAAGGAAATAGTCAAGAATTATTTGCCAGATTTCAGGACGGAGGATTCTCTTGCTAAGAGATTGCTAAGAAACAGAAATGTATTACTTTTAATAATTGCAGTTATTCAAATTGTCATTTTTATTTTATGGAATACCATCAAATAACTACAAGAGACAGAAATAAGGGAACAGTCACAGCAGCTATTTTTTAAGAAAGTAGGTAGCTGTTCCTATTTTCGGGCCCGAAGGATAGCCGAAGTGAGCGCCCAGCCTGACGAACGGGGAGTTCAGAGTATGTCAAGAAGGCTAAGACAACCGGGCACCGCCGGGGACCATTTCATTTTCAAGGCAGTAGAACAGAGGAAATCGCTTGTTTTTCCTCGTATTTTGAAGGCCAAAAATGAAGGATAGGGAAAAAGTTCGGATTCTTCCCTCTCTCGCCGAGCCAATTTTAATTGTCGAACTATTTATTAGAACCGTCCCCTTTTTACACGCAGTTTTGGCTGGCAGGTGGCTGCGTTATAGAAGGGCCATGGAAAATAGAGCGAAGGCATTAGCCAAAATTGCTAATTGATTGGAAAGCAAAAGATATACAGACATTCCCTTTTTACTACAATCGGTCGTTATGTGCCATTTTAAAGGGAGATATGATATATGGAAAAGAAACTTGCAGTAATAACGGGGGCATCGAGTGGTATTGGAGAAGCATATGCAAAGAAATTTGCCGCGCAAGGATATGACTTATTACTCATCGCACGGAGAAAAGAAAAATTACTAGAAATTTCTAAGAATTTGAATGAATTATACGATTCTTCAGTGAAAATGCTCCCTTGCGACCTTTCTGATGAAGAGCAAATAAAATATGTCGAAAAAGAAATAATGCATAAGAATAATATTAATGTTTTGGTAAACAACGCAGGTTTTGGTTTAAATGAAGCATTTCATAGCACACCAATTGAAAAATCAGTAGCAATGATTAAGGTTCATATTATTGCCACTGTTAGGCTAACAAGAGCTGTTTTGCCGATTATGATAAAAAATAATTCTGGTATAATTATAAATGTTTCATCTATTGGTGCGTTCATTATGGTTCCCAATAATCTTATTTATAGCGCAACGAAAACATTTCTAAATACGTTTTCGGAACATTTAAAGCTGGAATTGAAAAATACCAATATTATCGTTCAGTCGCTTTGTCCTGGTTTCACTAAAACAAGTTTTTATAAAACTTATGAGTATAAAAACTTAAATCTTTCTGTTGTTCCTGAGAAATTATGGCTCACTCCAGATGAATTAGTAGAGATATCGGTAAAATCGCTATCTAAGAAAAATTTAATATGCATCCCAGGTTTTATAAATAAGTTTGCAGTAAAATTTAGAAAAATCGTTTCACGAATAATGATAAAAAAATAAATGACCTATCAAAAGTGTAAAATCAAAGATAACGAACGCTTAATACGTATATTTCCTTTGCTAACCTTAATTGTAGCAGATGGTTATGATAAAAAGGGGACGGTTTTAATAAATAGTCCGACAATTAAGATTGGCAAGCGGCATTTGTAGTTGAGTTTACACTCCTACCCGGGGAGCAGAGCTCCTTAATACCCCTCTCTTTTATATTTCTGCCTTGAGGAGAAAAGATTTGGAGGCTTTCCCGAATTTATGGCAAAATTTAACAGGTTTATCGACGATAAAGGTTTCAAAAAACTTGTTTTAATCTAATTTCCCTTTTAGGTACTTGTTAATTTGATATAGTTTCAGATGATTG
>Ga0315310_10003284_pt1 | contig 10066 bp, 11 predicted proteins | sample TDP5_MG_FD_203630 | JGI IMG/M metagenome (GOLD analysis project Ga0315310, IMG submission 203630) | Freshwater sediment microbial communities from Lake Towuti, South Sulawesi, Indonesia - TDP5 | ecosystem: Environmental > Aquatic > Freshwater > Lake > Sediment | place: Indonesia: South Sulawesi...
CTGATCATAAAATGGACAAGCATTCGCTGGAGCCGTGAAACCGCATAGCAGTGCCTCTATCCTATCTGTCCCTACCCTTGGATCGTACCTTCTTTCCTGTCCTGCAAAATCCATATGGTCGCGATTTTATCCGAAAACTAAAGAGTCGAGAATATGTAAATATTATACCATTCTTTGAAATATTATACTATTATTTGAGATAAGCAATTGAGATTAGCCTCTAAATATCCTGAGGTTCTACGCGTTTAAATTCGATATCCATATATGGCTTCAACAGGATCTTCTTCTAGTTTCTCTAATAGTTCTTCCTTTAATTGAATGCGTAATCCTTTCATAAGGTAATATAAAAATACTACTAAATAGTAAAATTAGTTAATTATAAGTCTGTATTTGATGGTAAAAATGCGTGATCCACGAGCCTACCCGAAATACCCGCTCATCGGTGTGGGGACCTGCTTACTCAAAGACAATACCATTCTTATTATCCAGCGAGGCCATCCCCCCGATGAGGGGTTATGGAGTATTCCCGGCGGAATGGTGGGGTGGAATGAACGCACCGAAGATGCTGCTATCCGAGAAGTCGAAGAAGAAACAGGCTTAAGGGTACTCGAGCTAGAATACGTTGCCGACATCGTCAATAAAATCATCTACGATGAGGATGGGAAATTGAAATACCATTTCATCATTGTCGATTATGTGGCCCATCAGTTTGAAGGCATCGCCTGCGCTGCCGATGATGCCGCTGCTTCAAAATGGTGCCCCTTCGAAGAACTCCCTCTATATGAATACCCGGATACCATTGTCGAGCTGTTCAAGAAAATTCATATTTGGCCTGAACCTTGAAAATAGCTCTCCAATGTTTTTGATTTGTCATACTTCTTGATTAATCGCTCGACCTCCGCTTTTACCGCTCCTCTCACATTTTGAATCGTCTCTAATTGTTCGTTCTGCGCTAAGGTCGTTATCGACTCCTGTAAATTGTTGATGTAATGCGCCGCCCAAAGCCACTTGTTATAAGTGCGTTTCGATTTGCCCTGAACCTGTAGCTCATACGAGTAATCGGCGAGATCCTGAGCAATCAGGTAGTTCACTCGGCGGAAATCTGCCGGTATCCAGCGTTTCACCCTGTATTTCACTGAATACTTCTTACAAAGATCCAGCACTTTTCGATTTACTTCATTCATATATTCTTCATTGGTGGGAACATAATTTCCCTTATAGAGCTCCTGGTATTTCTCCACCAATTCCGGATAAATCTCCTTTACCTTACTCAGATAATACTCTCCTTGCTTATCCCGCATCGTCAGTCCCGCAAACAGGACAAAGTCTGCCTTCACCTCATGAATGCTTCGGATCATGGCCTCCAAATTCTCCTCCGAATCTGCTAAAAAGGGCACAATGGGCATGAAATTTACCCCCGTCTGGATGGCTGGATACTCTCGCTTTATCGTCTCTAGGGCTAAAAACCGTTCCTCCGCACCGGAAGCCCGTGGTTCCAAAAATGCACACACTGTCTCATCCACACTGGTTATCGTGAATGCGATACAAGCCCATGTATCCATCGCCACTTGGTTGAACAACTCCAAATCCCGCAGAATTAAGGTTGCTTTGGTCGAAACACTTACCGGGTACTTATACTTAGCCAGTACCTCCAAAATCTGCCGTGAGTTCTGATAGATTTCCTCGGCTGGCTGGTAACTATCATTTACGCCTCCAAACGAAGTAACATCTATTAAGGTCCTGGCTTTAGATAAACGTCGATCGAGCTGATCTTTCACATTTTTTTTCACGATAACGGTCTGATCGAAATCGCCAGCTATATGGTAGCGCTCTGAACGTGCATCGCAATACACACACGAGTGCTCGCACCCTTGATACCCGTTTATTGTGTAGCGATTGTAGAACCAAAGATCTATATATTTCAATTTATTTAGAATCGTTTTAAATTCCTTTAAAACATATACTACCATAATAAACACTAGATTTCTTATCTCTATTGACTTTGAGGGGATATGCTTTCAAAATAACCCCTAGAGTATTATTTATATTTTCTATTCAGAATATATATAAAAATTCTATTCTCTGGATAAAAAGTCATGGATAGATCGTTGAAGGTAATCGAGATTTCTCCCCTGTCGAAATCTCTCTTTAAGTTCCTCTCTATTTTCGAATGTACATTTAGCAAGAGCTTCAAGTTTGCGCTTTTTTTCAGGGCTTGTCTTTAAAGGAATAGTATTCTCAGTCAATCCATTTAGAAACCTTTCAAGCGTTCGATAATCAAATATAATAACATTCTCAGGGGCTGATATGGTTTTGAACTCTTTTAGAACATATTGGACCAGTTTTATCACATGCGTTTTGTTAAGAATAGCACTAGAAAGTAGGAAGCGTAAGCTCCGATGAAGCTCCCTCCCATTTGCATAGAGTAGCCATTCTCTAGAAAACCTGAGAAAACAAAGAACATTCCACCAATCGTCGCTGAAATAACGGCGGAGGAGCCGATGATAGAAATGATTACGATGCCCTTCTTTTTGGTTTTCAATGCAAATATCAGAACTAGAAAGGAAAATGCAAAAAGTAAAATCCCTTCGGAAGCATGGTAAACGGGAAAAAAACCCGCAACTTGAAGCGCTTGGAATAATCCATTCAAACTAAAATTCACAGGACCTATCGGAAAAAGAGAAAATAAATTAATATAGTCCCCTGTCCAAACTTGAATGCTAAGGATTGCGAGAATTATAATTATGAGAAACTGAAGTTGATTCAATTTTGATCTTTCCATGCTTCTACTCTTCTTCTTATTTCTTATTTTCTCTTCTTCTTACTTTACTTAACTTTGGTCTTTTTGCTCAGGCGGAATTATTTTTTTTATGATTTCTGAAAAATAAACCAGAGCTCTCACGGTTCTTGGATTATAGGCGAGAGCAAAAATTCGGGACCGCACGGGGCGCTCCACATAAGAATAGAGTTGGGGCGGCCGAGTTAATCCAAGGAGTGGCAGATCGACTCGGTGTGGGAAGATCGTCAATTCGTCAATCCGGATAGCATAGCCCTGAGATTTATTATGAAAGTATGCGAAAAAGTCAGTTTTACTCAGCCCCGATTGGTCTGCGCACTTACTCCACAATTCTTGAGGCGATGCCAAGAGGATCTCCTTTCCTTTGAAATATCCTACGATCTTCTCAACAGGATCGGTGGCATAAATAAAGATTAGGTCTTTTTCTCCATACTTTTTGAAAAAGGTTTTCCGAAATTCCCACTTTTTGCTCCCATTAAAGATGAGCGAGATGAACTTTGGTTTGATTGGTAGCAAGACATCCATTGCAAATTCCTCTGATTAATTATCGTGAAGCCGCTTTCTTGCCTTTTAAAATTGCCATTCCCAAATCAATGACGTGATCAAAGGGGTCCTCCTCATCTTCGCGCATCTGCAAAATTATTGCATGCTCCGGGCAAACTCCGGCACACAATCCACATCCCAAGCATTTCCCTCTCTCGACTTTTGCCACGCTGTCGATGCTAATCGCTCCGACAGGACACTGATCGTGACAGGTTCCACAGGCGATGCACTTTGTCTCATCAATGGTAGATTCAAATAAAGCGTTCAGATATTTATGCTTATCATGTCCCATTTTAGTGATTCCTTTCATAGACGCACAACAGCAAGGGCAACAGTTACAAATGTTGGATAAATGCTTAACATTTACGCCTGCATGAACCAAGCCCGCTTTATTCGCGTTTTCAATAATTTCTATGGCCTCATCCGCCGTTATTTCCCGTCCAATGCCGTTTTCCACATAATATTCTGCCGCAACCCCGAAACTGAGACAAGTCTCAAGGGGATAATTACACCCCTTGCCCGTTAGGCGGGCCTCTTTCCGACATATACATTCGGTTACCGCAATTTTACGAGCTTCTTTTACACTTTCTTTTAATTTTTGAAACGGGATAAGAATCGTATTCGATTGAATAGTTTCCTCAATTGGTAGCACCTTGAATCCAGGGACATTACTTGCCCCCAGTTCATTAAGATATGCTGTATTGTAGTATTCTTTGAAGAGTTGGGCGAGTTCCTTATCGATCTTCTTGACTGAATACTCATACAACCCGATCATGAAGGGAACTGCATTATAGAGTCTTTTTCCTCCCCGCCTTATTCGAAATATAAGTCCTCTTTTAGACATCGCCTCTAATTTTCTCTCAAGGTCCGCTTCAGGTAACCCGCTCCGTTTCGCAATCCGACTGGCTTCCTCAGGGACTGGATTTAAAAGTACTGCTATCCTCGCTTCCTCCTCAGTAAAAAGTCGTCGCAAAATCTTTAATTCAATTCCAGAGGTCGTTTTCGGAAATCCAAGTGGAAATTTATCCAAAAACTCTTGCAATTTTCTGTAAGGATCATCTGTCATTACTTCAAATCACCTGTTCAGATCTTAGATATCCTTTCTAACGCCATTTTCCGACTGAATTAATTCACAATTCACCTTCAAATGAATTTAAGTTTCAACACACAAATAATTAATAAAATAATCCTAATGCAATATGAAGGAAATTATAATTAAAAACATCGCGGGGCATTTGACATTTTTCACCGAATAATAAAGTTTCTCGACCACCAGTTATCCATCAAGACAAATTCAACGGTCATCGTGGATTATTTAACAATTGCCTTTGGAAATTATTTATCTGACGTAGAAGGCCCTTTTTTTGCCTATTATTTACCGCTTGAATCGACTCAATTTGACAAATTACAGTTTCCAGCGGATGGAAAGGTTGTTTGGACGAAAGATGAGAGCCAAGTTCTCCATAAAAACGATATATATTATGGAATTTATCATGGCGAGCTCGTAAAAGGGATTTATAATACTAAAAAGAATGTTGTTACTAATCTTATTCGAGATCCAACCAAATATTTCAATATTTGCATAGGAGTTATTGATTATCTTTTCTCGAAGCTCCTTTTGAATCATGGAATTTTTCGTATTCATGCAGCATGCGCCTCTCAGAACAATCAAGCTTTACTGATTTGTGGAACCAGCGGCACCGGCAAAACAACACTGCTTATGAAGTTACTCAAAGAAGGGTTTCATTTTATATCTGATGATTCCGTTTATTTACAATTCCAAAATGATCAGTTAATATGTATTCCCTTTCCAAAAGTAATTATCGCAAATTATAATGATCTTCAGGACTTTCCCACGCTCTATAAAAATTTAGAGGTGAATTCCATTTTCACCTCATATGGCGAACATAAAGCCTTGATCCAACCCATGCCTAACAATTTTCAAGTAGATATAAATCCAATGCCGGTCAATAAAGTTATAATTCCGGTTATCTCAGAAAATAATTCCGCTATTTTTGACATAGTCGATGAAAATTTAAAATTTAATTTAATGCTACCCTCCTGTAGCGGCAAGGATTTGTTAAATATCGATTACATAAAAGATATAAATATATCCAACAAGCAATCCGATTTTTGTCACAAAATAACTCAAATATACCCCCTTAAAATCTTTAAAATGGGACCTAATTTCAGTATGATCCAAAATGGTGGTCATTTATTGTAAGTTATAAATAACCTTTCTGCAAATATGAAATTGTACTATTTCTTTCCGATAATTTTAAATTTTCACACTTTATATTGATCACAGTAAGTGAAAAATTTAAATTTAAAGTTGGATTAATGAATTTATATATAAGTTAAGAAAAATCTCAATGAAAAATAATGCAATGTCAAGTAATTTACACAAGTTTTGGATATAATTAAGAAATTAAATGAAAAAAAGGAGTAGGATAAAAATTTGGATAGCCTATTACTGCAGCGCCTAAGGAAACTGCTTGATTTACTTGGAAATGAAACCAGATGCCGTATATTAGACTTAGTAGCTGCACAACCAAGGTTTATTAGTGAAATTTCACGTGAATTGGACGTGGGACAGCAGGCTATTTTACGTCATTTACAAGAGTTAGAAGAGTTTGGTCTTTTATCCTCCTTTGAAGAAGAGGAAGAAGAAGATTCAGAACTGAAACAAAGGCGCAAAGGGCGCAAACGAAAATATTATGAGATCGCCCCTGAAGCGCAATATCGAATGTTTATTAGCATTGATAAAGATGATATCATTTTTGATTTAAGGACACCTGAAACCCCTGATCACTTTGAGAAATTAAATAAAATTGAAGAAGAAATGGAATCTGCTCGACAACTGCCCTATGGGCTTACAAAATTGGAAGTCATTCAAGGGCTAGTTAAAAAATTGGAAAACGAGATAAGCAACCTGAATGAGGCTCGAACTCACGCTATACGGTTATTGGAGATCTTGAAAAGAGAATTTAAATAATAAAGAAAATTGGTGAAGTTTTATGCCTTCTGATAGGAAAAACGATGAATATGACGATGAAAATGATGATACTGATGCCGATGATGCAGAAAAAGATCAGGATAACGATAAAATTATAAGTTGGACTAAGGATACCAATTGGTTTGAAGGCTTCGACCCTGAGATATTTAAGGATATAGATATGAGTCAATTTGAAAAGATTATTGAAGCCCTCATGAAGCAGTTTCATTTCTCAAATTCAAAGGACTTTAGAGGCGGTCCAATGGTTTGGGGCTTCTCAATAAATATAGGACCCGATAAGAAACCACTTATTCGCCAAATTGGTAATGTAAATCCGCATCGCCAGAAAAAGGTGCCTCAAGATAAAATAACTCAAGAAGAACCGCCTATTGATGTTATAGAAGAAGATAACCTAATTACAATCCTCACAGAAATTACTGGAATTAATAAATCTGATATTAAATTGGATACTACCGAAACACGACTTAAACTTACAATCAATACTCCTCAACGAAAATGGTTTAAAGAAATTACGCTGCCTGCGGGAGTTGTCCCCGAAAGTGCAAAGGCGTGGTACAAAAATGGAATTTTAGAAATAAAACTACAAAAGAAAGGGTCTAAAGAAAAAGGCACTCCTATCAATGTGACTTAATTTATTTTTATTGAGCTTAGAAAGTGATGAGAAATGATGGAAGATGTAACATTCCGGGTTACTGATATTGAAAAAAAATGGGCCTATCGAGGTCGAGTCCGCATTCATCCTAATGTGATGCGGGACCTTGAGTTAAAAGCTGGAGATCTTGTTAAGATTACGGGAAAGAAAAGTACTGCCGCCATTATAATCCCCGCAACTTCAGACATTCGTGAAAACCTTATTCAGATGGATGGGCTTATCAGGACAAATGCTGGGACAGGTATTGGAGACTTAGTCAAAATAGAGAAAATTTCTGCGGATGCTGCCAAAAAAATAACTTTGGCACCGACTGAAGAGGGAATCCGCATCCTTTCCAGTCCTGAGGCTATAAAAAATAATATTCTTAATCGACCTGTAAATAAAGGTGATATTTTAAGTATTCTTGGGGCAAACAGGAATCCAATGGATCCTATGAGCATGTTATTTGGGAAACCCCGGTCAACACCGCCCTCTCTCGGCGAAATCCGTCTCGTTGTAGTGGGGACATTACCGAACGGCATTGTACAAATTAGAGAAACCACAGAAATTGAAATTTCCTCCGAAGCCGCCCAGATAACAAAGGGGGTGCCTTTAATAACCTATGAGGATATTGGTGGTCTTGATGATGCGATTCAGCGTATTAGAGAAATGGTGGAATTACCTACCAAATATCCTGAACTATTCCACACCTTAGGAATTGAACCTCCAAAAGGAATCTTACTTCATGGACCACCCGGATGTGGCAAGACTCTTTTAGCCAAAGCGGTAGCCAACGAATCCGATGCACACTTTATTTCCTTGAATGGACCCGAAATTATGTCTAAATTCTATGGACAATCAGAAGAGCGTCTTCGCGAAATCTTTAGTGAAGCGGAAAAGAAAGCACCTAGTATCATTTTTATTGATGAGATTGATAGCATTGCGCCCAAACGAGAAGAAGTGACTGGAGAGGTAGAACGTCGTGTCGTAGCTCAATTATTAGCGCTTATGGATGGATTGAAAGGACGTGGGAGTGTGATTGTCATTGGTGCTACTAACCGCCCCAATGCGCTCGATCCTGCCTTACGCCGTCCAGGGCGATTCGATCGTGAAATTGAAATTGGTATTCCAGACAAAAATGGGCGAAAAGAAATACTGCAGATTCATACCCGTGGAATGCCAATCGCTGATGATGTGGATCTCGAAGAACTTGCGAGTCATCTTCACGGATTTGTCGGTGCAGATATATCTGCTCTAACGCGGGAAGCTGCCATGAATACTCTACGCAAAGTACTCCCTGAAATCAATTTAGAGGAACATGCAATTAGCGATGATTTTCTTAGAAAACTGAGAGTAATTAAAGCGGATTTCGATTTAGCCTTGCAGATGATCGAACCATCTGCCATGAGAGAGGTACTTATGGAGATTCCTGATGTTAAATGGGATGATGTGGGAGGGCTACATGATATAAAGCAAAAATTAAAAGAAGCTGTGGAATGGCCTCTAAAATATCCCGATCTTTTTAAGAAAGTGGGGATCCGACCCCCATCCGGATTATTAATGTATGGTCCCCCAGGGTGTGGCAAAACTTTGCTTGCTAAAGCGGTTGCTACAGAAAGTGAGGCAAACTTCATCTCTATTAAAGGTCCTGAAATCTTCTCGAAGTGGGTTGGCGAGTCAGAGAAGGCAATTCGTGAGATTTTCCGTAAAGCACGTCAATCAGCTCCTTCTATCATCTATTTTGACGAATTGGATGCGTTAGCTCCTCAGCGGGGCGGCTATAAGGGGTCACAAGTTTATGAAAGCGTATTAAACCAGCTTTTAACAGAAATGGATGGTTTAGAAGCCTCAAAAAGTGTGGCAATCATTGCGAGTACTAACCGCCCAGATATTCTTGACCCCGCACTTTTACGTCCTGGCCGGTTCGATGCGCTACTTCTAGTTCCTGCCCCCGATTTTGAAGCACGCTTGGATATCCTAAAGGTCCATACCCGCCATATGCCCCTTGCAGAGGATGTTGATCTCGATGAATTAGCTGAAAGAACGGAACACTTTACTGGGGCTGATCTTGAAAATCTCTGCCGTGAAGCGGGCATGATGGCTATTCGAGAACTGACTACAACATCTATCAATCTTGAAGACCCCGCTGTGATTGAAAATTTGCAAGCCCAGGTACAGAAAAAGCATTTTGATGCAGTCTTTGGACAAATAACTCCCGGACTTTCGGAGGAAGTCCTCAAGGCATACGATCAATTCACCCAGCGCCTAAGACGAAGCCAAACAAGTAAGGATACACCATCGGTATTTGTTTAATTCTCTTTTTCATTTTCTCGAAGGAAAAGCACCATGAGTGAATATCGATTACCAAACGAACAAATGCTAAAGCGTGAATTTGAAAAATTGAGAGATGACGTGAATTTATATCTATTTCTTGATGTAAAACAAGAAGATAATTCCTTTTCTGTGTTCGAGTTCCTGAACTATTTTGCAAATCTCGACTCTCGCATTAAATTGAAAATGGTTACCAAACATACGAAACCCGAACTATTCAAGGAATACAATATCATTGAAGTGCCTGCCATTGTTATTGAGAACAGCGGCATTCGATATACAGGAATTCCAGCGGGTCCGGAAGCTTCGGTATTCATTCAAGCTTTAGTGATGAAATCGACCGCTAACTCTGGTATTGGAGACGCTGTCAGCAGAGTTCTCGCTTCACTCACCAAAATAGTATCACTTCGGACGATTATAACTTCTCAATGCACAATCTGCCCATTAGCAGTTCGCATTGCAAATAGTTTTTCCCTAGAATCTGCCCTTAAAGGCTATAATACCATTCAACATGAGATCATTGATGCGTCCGAACATGCCTCTTATATTTCCGAATTTGATGTGAGTGCAGTTCCCATTATCCTCATCAACGATCAGATAGCCTTCAATGGTCTCCCCGATGTTGACAAATATATTCAAAAAATCGTTCAAGCTGGAAAATAAGTCCAAAAAATATTAGTTCATTTTTATGTCCTTATTTAGATAATTCGCTCCTGAACTCCGTAATAGATTTTAATTCATCTCATTT
>Ga0315310_10003287_pt1 | contig 10059 bp, 9 predicted proteins | sample TDP5_MG_FD_203630 | JGI IMG/M metagenome (GOLD analysis project Ga0315310, IMG submission 203630) | Freshwater sediment microbial communities from Lake Towuti, South Sulawesi, Indonesia - TDP5 | ecosystem: Environmental > Aquatic > Freshwater > Lake > Sediment | place: Indonesia: South Sulawesi...
CTTAGTCTTGGTTTCCAGTAATGCCCGCATTTCTTGGGGTGTTACGACCTCTTCTGTGTTTCTCGTGACCAAGTCTATTCTTTGTTCTAAATCCAAGCAGGATCGCCCTCTTTACATCCTCATTCGCTTTGGTTAACTATAAAAGTTCTTGTGGCTTCAGAAAAAATAGAGGGGGGTCCCCCCTCCCTATTTTTTAGTCACGCTGGTCAGCTTGAAGGTTTTTTTCGCGGGCGTTGTTTCCCACGTAACTAACACTCAACCTCACAGTTGGAGCCTTACGCTCCTCTCAGGTGAGCTCTCTCTGACGTGGGTTAGTTGGCGCCCGCGCCCACCGTGTCCCATGCCTGGGTAAACCCTTCATCATGGGGATGGTGAAAGTCACCAGTCTCTGTTGGGTCCGTCAGCATGAGCCCTGCTCGAGGTTCCGGCGGGATTGCTCCAGCCCAGTATCATCGCCAATAAAGAAAGACTGGGATCCATGAACATAAATTTTCCTAAACCACGTTTTGCTAACTCTGAGGAGCTTAGGGTTGAAAAAGTTGGTGTTAGGTGCAGGGCTTTCGTCTTGACTTAAATGACGGAATTCCATACGTTCATCGGGTAGGTAGCGGGGACTATAAAGGAGCATGACCTCTTGCCAAAATTGTGTGCGCGAAATGAATAAAGAGTGAAAAGAAAGTTCAAGAATTCGTTAATTAGACTCATGCTTTCTGTTTAGACTTCCATGCATACCAGACAACCAGTGCTGTAGCCACAACTGTTGAAAGCCACATTAGTGTCGCATATGCAGGTTTGCCCAAATACGTAGGCAGATCAGTGAGGCCAAGAACAGTCCAGACTATGCCTACGATGATGTTTGCCCAGCGATTTATTGAATCCTTTAGGGTCAGGGACAGGAAGGTCATTATCAATGGAACCAACAGTAATATTGCCAACAGCAGCAATATTTCAGGTCCTACTTTCATGCCTTCTATTTCTCCTGTATCTAGAAATTGCTGTAGTACATCTGGCTCGAAAATCGCCAACAGCCCCCCAGCCAAAGCAGCCACGTCACCAATGAGCCACAGCACTGAAATCTTTATCTTCCAATCTTCCAGAACTCTTCACCTCCTTATAATAGCGTTTTAAACATCTGTGATTCCAAAGCATATAAAACTTCACACCTACTGCAATGCTCTTAAACAGATAATCAAAGAATTGTTTCAATAAATGAAGAAGTTACGGTTTGTAGAAATCAAATGCACGATATTTAATTTTAACGCTAACAGAACTAAACCAGAAGGCCGAGTAGGTTTCATGGTGTTGTTTTCGTGATTCTCTGGAGGTCTATTTCGAAGGCGCTTGTCGGGTTTTCTAGTTCAAAATTGTTTAGAACTTCTGGGTGGATTTCCCCTACAACGCCTATCTTTCTGCCTTTAACATGGATTGCAGCCGCTCTTCCTTGCAAGAAGCTTGGATGCCTAATCTCCTTAACAGTCCAGTTTTTCAAGCCAAGGTTAGCCAACAAAGCTTCCACATAAGACTTCATCTCGGTGAAGTTGGCTGTTGGGTGGGAGGAAACCCCAGCCACATGGAGCCTCCGTTCCGTGCGCGTCTCAGCCCTCTCATCAATTTCTATCACGTCAGAAACCTCAAACATTCTCTGCGGATAAGCCTGATGCTTATTGTCCGCCAAATTCCTCACCAAACATGGCAACAAATCGCTCCGAACTATAGAATACTCCGTAGAAACAGGATTCGCCAACACAATCATCCTGCCAGCCTTCCTCCTCATTTTCTGGTAGTGGTCAACCTCGTTGGCGAGAATAAAATTCATGGCTTCCACAAAGCCCAACCCAACCATAATTTGCCGAACATCATTCGCCACCTCACTCATCCTATGAGCATTGCCAGTTGTCACACTCTTCGGCTTAGTAGGCTTCAACCTAAAATAGCCGTAGCCAATGGCAACATCCTCAACCAAATCAATCTCATGCATTACATCGATCCGATAGGCGGGAACCAAAACCTCCAAAACCCCCTTACCAACCCTCCTCGCGCCAAGCCTAGACCTCTGAAGAGCCTCTACAGTTTTGGCTTCCGAAAGCCTCAGACCCAACAACTCATTGGCATAATTAACCCTCAACTCCATCCGCTGAGGCGCCAAATCAGGAGTAACCAAAACACGATCAGAATATTCAACCCGAACACTCTCTATGATTCCACCCATATCCGCCAAAGCCGTAACCAAAACATTCAAGCTCCTCGAAATGGCGTTAGGCTCCGTACCAGTCACATCAATAAACAAGTTCCGCGTCCGCTCACTCACCCGCGTTAACTCACCATTAATGATGGGTGGGAAAGAGAGAACCCGCCCCAACCTATCCACAATCAAGGGATACCTTGAAGCCCAGTCCACAATGCGCCTATACCCGATTCCCTTCTCATGCTTCTCCAAAATCTCCTGCAAACTCATCTCCTCAGCCTTATCCAAGGGAACAAACCTAACGTCGTTGGGGGCGCTGGTCGTATAAGCGAAAGGAGGTTCCACAGCATCAAGGTTGTGGACTCCAATAGAAGCCTTCTTCCTGTCCCTACCCACACCCCAGTGAAGGTCTTCCTGCATCTCCATAAGCTCCCTAACAACATCATAATCAAGTCTCACATTCCGCACAACAGCAGACACAACGTAGGGTCTAACCTCCGACACCGTCGGATCCACCTTCAAAACAATCGTTCCTTCCTTCACCTCAAACTTAGGAAGTCCAGTCTCCCAACCCATCAGCCCACAAAAGGCTCTAGCCACCCCTCCATAGCTTGAGAAGTCCACACGGTTAGGGTTAAACTCGATTTTCACGTAGTCCGATCCAATTTCTTCTGTGTCAACGCCCAGCCAAGGAAGCCACTTAGCCATCTCTTCCACGCTAAGGTCTCGCCCAACAAAGGAAGAGAAGCGGTCTCTGTTTAGAGTTAACGCTGGCACAACGGGGTCCTCCTAATCCAGCCTAAATCGTTTTTGTACAAGAGCCGTATGTCCTCGACGCCAAGCTTAAGAATTATTATACGTTCCAAGCCTCCTCCCCAAGCCAAAACCGGATATTTTATCCCAAGGGGAGCCAAAACTTCCGGACGAAAGATACCCATTCCACAAAGCTCCACCCATGCTTTAAGCTCGGGAACATAAACCGTAGACTGCATAGACGGCTCCGTGTAGGGGAAGTAGCTGGGCCAAAACTGCACTTTTTTCAATCCAAGCTTAAGGTAAAACTCCTTTAAGGTTCCCATCAAGTCTTGTAGGGTTACTTTTTTGTCCATGACTATTCCTTCAATCTGATGAAACTCCGCGAGATGCTTGTAGTCTACCTTCTCGTTGCGGTAGACACGGTCTACTGAAAAAACTTTTACAGGCGGCTCCTTATGCTCGGCGAGGTGACGAATGGTCACGGCGGTTGTGTGGGTTCTCAGTATCAGCCTCTTTGCCTCTTCAGGGCTCCAGGTGTATTCCCAACCTCTCGACCCCGTTATCCAACCGTCCTCATGGGTTTTCGCCACAGGATCCACAACATCTTTTTTTGGCAGTTTTCCCCTTCTTGGCTGCGCCAGATAGAAGGTGTCCATCATCTCCCTAGCCGGATGATCCTGAGGCTGAAACAAGGCGTCGAAGTTCCAGAAGGCTGTCTCAACAATGGGACCACGAATTTCCGTGAAACCCATCTCTAAGAAAATTTCCCTAACCCTCTGAATTATCTGCTGGGCTGGATGAAGTTTTCCAGGATAGATAACTGGACCCGGCGCGGCTACATCAAAACGCCTAAGTTTTGCCCTTCGCCACCTCCCAGTTCGGATCAGTTCTGGACTTAGTTGACTAACCTCCTCGACGAGTATAACATCCGTCATATATTCTACAGTCTTAACTTTCTTAGCTATTCTCTCAGCTTGCTTCCAACCTGCTTTTGTAAGCTCAAGTTCTCTCAAAGTTTTTTCTTTTATAATCACAAGTTTTCGCTTCTTCAAGAGTGAAACCGCATCTGGTAGCTCTCTGCTCAAGTCCTCGACAATGAGAGGTCCCTTTTCATTCATGAGGGATAGGAGCTTTTCGTCATTTCCGGCCATAGGCTCCTTCTCTATTTTTAGTGTGTGTTTCTTTATGGTCGCCCAACCTTTCCGATTAAGCCACCCCAATGCTATCGTTGTGAACTTCTTTTCTAACCCTGCTTCTCTAACAACATCGTCAACCGAGGCTTCTCCGCCCAACTTGATCAGCGAGTTGAGTAAGCGTCTTTCTGGAAGTCCTTTCTTTGCATGATATGACCCCTCTTTATTTAACGTGATCACTGTTTGCTTTCGTTCATGGGTCTTGACAAAATTCCTCGTTGTGAGGGAGAGGGCAGCCCGCATGACAGCCGCGTGGGCTAGGCCGCTAGCCTTGACTATTTCGTCGACTGGTCCTTTTCCCCTGAGCCTTTCTAACGCAAGCAAAGTTTTCTGTTCATTTTCTCGAAGCTCAGCCACCATTTTCGCCTCCGAAACCTACTAGATCTGGCCGCAGCGTAAGCCGATAAGCTACTCTAGCATTGTAACAAGAATCCTTTAAAGGTTTCAACACAAAATGCTTAAGGCTAATCGAAAAGGAGTTTAGAAACGAGGTGGCGGAAATTGGCAGGGCATCCCTTCACCGCCCAATCGATACGCTACGAACCTATTTATGCCTATCCGTCTAGTGACAACTATTCAGCTTCTAAGATTTCTCGTGCCTTATCAATGTATTTGCGTCGTTTGCGTTGGTGTTCTTTCACGAAGTCTGTAACGATTTTTATGAGGCGTTCTTTGTCTTCGCCGCACAGGATGTGACCACCTTTGCACTCGTAATTGTAGAGTTTCATGACGTCGTCGTCGCGTTCAAAAAAGTGAAACAGATACAAATCGTATATTGGGCAGATGTCTGGGTTGGCCCCTAGTCTGCGTTGTTCCTCGGCTGTTGGGCGTCCTCCTGTAAAAGCGTTTGAAATCTTTTTGGCGATGACCTCTGGCTTTTCTTCCAACGTGAAATAACTCATGGGGTCGCGTTTACTCATCTTAGGCGAACCGTCTAACGCCTTGATCAGTTTGTGATAGGTGGATGAAGGCGCAATGAGGTTGTACTTGCTGCGGAACTTGAAGGCAAGGTCTCTGGTTAGGCGCAGATGGGGGTCTTGGTCTATTCCAACTGGCACAACCGTGGGTTTTGGTCCGCCAAAATCTTTCAGCTGTGGTAAGAGGATGTCCCCTGCCTGTATGAGGGCTGAAATGTACAAGCCCATGTGACGTTCTCCGTAAATCGCCTTCATAGTGGCTAATGTCACGCCTCTTCCAAACGCTATGGCTAAGTCCTTCACCCGTTGCTCCTTAGACTGCTGGTAAATGTACCCTTTTTCAGGGTCAAACCCGAGAGCAAGCAAATCTGCAACATTGCCTATGGCGTATTTTTCGCTGCGCTCAAACGGTATCCGATTGTCTTCGTAGGCTTCCACATCGGCGATGCAATAGAAAGCTGTGCCACCGTGTTGCTGAAAATAGATGACTTCTCGAGCGGTCTGCAGAGTGCCCAGGTGAAACTCTCCTGTTGGCTTTATGCCGCTCATAACCGCAAACTCATCACGGTTTTTCATGGCGTGCAAGACGCGTTCAAAGTCTCTATGGCCAAAGATTACGCCTCTCCTCATGGCAGCGCTTGGGTCAGGCATCTCTGACAACAGCGGCTTAAACTGTTGAATTCCGAACTCTTCGTAAAGTCTTTCGTAGTCTTCGATTACGGTCGTTCCAAAGGGGTCTATTTTGGTTTTGCTATGCAAATCCGTTGACATTTTTCAGCCTTCCTTTTCATGACTTGAAGTTGATGTGCAGAAGGTGTTGAAAAACCTATTTGTGGTTTAGAAACGATTTTAATAGTGACCGCTGAAAAAACGCTTGTATTATTGGGCAGGGTTGACGCCAGTCCAACGCAGTCACCAACAAATATCATATTGAAGTCTCACTTAAGGGTTGTTGGCGGCAAAATCTTAATACATATCCTTGTAAATCACCACGGCGAGGAGGCAAGTTTGTTGGAAATCAGAAAGGTTGAGGTCGACTCCGAACTGGCTTACAGACTCTTGCATCCAAGGCACACTGTTTTGGTAAGCTGTGCAGACAAGAATGGCAAGGCAAACATCATAACTCTGGCTTGGTCTATGCCCGTTTCCATCAACCCGCCCATAGTTGCCATGAGCATCGCTCCAAAAAGGTATTCCCACCAACTGATTGAGGAAACAAAAGAATTTGTGATTAACATTCCAACCATGGACATCGTTAGGGAAACCTTGTTTTGTGGCAGAAGAAGTGGAAGAACACACGACAAATTCGAGGAAACTAAACTGACGCCCTTACCAGCTAAGATTGTTAAGCCGCCAATTATCAAAGAGTGCGTGGCACATCTGGAATGTAGGCTGGACCAGCAAATAACCGCTGGAGACCACACTCTCTTCACTGGCCGCGTCCTAACCGCCTACGCCAACAAAGGAGTTTTCGACGAAAAGTTTGATGTCAAAAGAGTGAAGCCCATCTATCACATGGGAGGAGACGACTTCGTAACCATCGCTCCCGGAATAGTCTCGCCCCAATTGTAAATCAAGGGAAGTAGTCGTTGACAAAATCTAGGTTAAGTCTCATTCCGTGTAACATGGCAAGCCTTTCTGAAACAGTTTGTTAAGTCATCTGTTTGTGCTACTAACTAAACGTTTTGTCTAGTCAGAGATGGTAGGCTTCTCCGGGTTTCAATGGAACAACTTTAACCTTTGGGGCTTTTTCTTTGACGAATTTTGTGAAGTCTTCGGCTGATTGAAACAAAACTGGAAAGGTCTGATAGTGCATTGGAATGACGACAGCCGGCTTAATCAGCTTCACCGCCTCAGCCGCCTCCTTGGGTCCCATGGTATAATAGTCGCCTATAGGAATCAGCGCCACATCTGGACAATAAATTTCACCGATAAGCTTCATGTCCCCGAAGACACCTGTATCACCAGTATGATAGATGGTTTTTCCCTCCGCCTTTACAACAAAGCCAGTAGGCGCCCCCCGATCAGATGAATGAAAAGCCTGAACCAGAGTTATTCTTATTCCTTTTAAGTCAACGGTTCCGCCAATGTTAATTTTAACAACATCTTTTACGCCTTGTTCCTCCGCATAGACGCCCAGTTCGTATATGCCAACAAACGTGGCTCCTGTTCGTTTACAAATTTCAACTGTATCGCCCATGTGGTCTCCATGATCGTGAGTGACGCAAACTATGTCAGCTTTTTTGAGTTCTGAAGCCGTCACAGGAGCCAGTGGATTGCCCTCCAGCCACGGATCTATCAGTACGATTTTGTTTGCCAACTCGATCTCGAAGCCCGAGTGTCCCAACCACCTTATTTTTCCCACAGCGCATCGCCTTTTCTAAACTTTTTTTAACTACCCACCCATTTAAAGAATTACGTGCAAGAAAATGGCAGTGCCTGAAGAAGTTTTCCAAAAATACCAACGCGCCGGAAAAATCGCTAGGGAAGTTCGAGAAGCGATGAGAGGAACCGTTCATGAAGGTATGCTAATCATTGACGTATGCGAAAAAGTCGAATCTCTAATTAGGAAAAAGGGAGGGAAACCTGCGTTTCCCTGCAACGTGTCCATCAACGAAATCGCCGCCCATTATACGTCTCCACCTCAGGATAAGCGGACTATTCCCGAAGATTCCATAGTCAAAATAGATATCGGCGTTCATGTTGACGGTTATATTGCCGACACAGCTACAACTGTTTGCTTCAATCCAGAATACGAAGACCTCGCAAACACGGCAGAAGAAGCCCTAAAAAAGGCTGTAGAAATACTTCGACCTGGACTGTCTATGTCGCGTTTCGGCTCAACCATTCAAAAGACGATCAAGACCCGCGGATTCAAACCTATCTCAAATCTTACTGGACATTTGATTGGACGTTACATAGTACACGCAGGAAAATCTTTACCCAACGTGTTTAACATCTCAACCTCCAGAGTGAAAGTAGGAGAAATTTATGGAGTTGAACCCTTCGTAACAGTTGCCGAAGCTGCTGGTAGAGTTGAGAACGACAAAGAGGCGCATATCTTCCGATATTTGAAGCATAAATCTTTGGAAGACCCCTACGCCAAGCAACTTCTGAACCATATCAGAGAGAATTTTCAAACTCTCCCTTTCACAGAGCGGTGGCTTCAAGGATGCGTGCCGCCCAATCGCTATGAAGCTGCGTTTTCAGAACTTCTCTCTTCAAAAGCTTTGATGTCTTATCCCGTCTTTATAGAGGAAAGCAGAAAACCTGTGGCGCAGGCTGAACACACAATTTTGGTGGTAAAGGACGGCTGTATTGTGTTAACCTAGCTGTTCTACTTCTCCTTTTCTTTAACTTCACGGTAAATTGAGGTAATCATCATTTTCTCGTTGCATTTCGGACAAGGTTCTGTCTCTTTGAAGATGTAGTCTCCTCTTTGGAAATCTCGAACGTTTTTGAACCCGCATTTCTGACAGAGTATTGTTGTGATCACTTGGGGCATTTCAAAAGGTACTCGCAGAGGCTTTCTCTTTGCTTGCAATAGCATATACGCCAATAGGGATAGTCCAATAAAACCTATCAACATGAAATACCCTGCGTTGACAACGTCATTTTCTCTGATGACGGCGTCTACCGCGAGATAAAGGGCACCAAGTGACAGAACAAGGATTATCAGGATTATCACGAGAAGGAAAGAGGAAATGTTTCTTGCCGGAGGCTCAGCCTTTTCAGTCATTTCTTTCACCTACTGTCCAATGCCTATAGTGTTTCCTATGCCAGCTATTATGACAGCGTCTCCTTCCTTTGTTCTTTCTAGAATTAGTCGTTTGATTCTTTGAATCGCTGTGTCTGCGGCGTCAAATATTTCTTTTCGCATGGGAGAAACGGCGTCCCCGATGTCTTCCTTGATAATGACGGCGTTCACTGGGATTTTGTATTTGAGCACTGATTCCTCTATCTTGAATTGATCGACCCCAGGCCCACCGATGGCTGCGCCCACTCCCTCAGCCACGTCGCCTGGTTTCTCTCCTTCAAGCTTTTGTGCAGCGTCTATCATGACTACCGTAGCAATTTTTCCTTTGTTTTCTTTTATGATTTGGCTTATTCCATCTCCAGGCTTACCTACGGTTCCGCCCGGGCCTTCTGACTTCAGAACGTGCGCTATTCGCCCCTCCAAGGGTACGGTGGCTGCAACGATATCCTTGGCTATTTTTCTTGTTTTGTGTCCGTGCATCAGTTTGGCGGCGACGAGGGCGCCTGCTCCGTCACCCATGGGTTGACCCATTGTGCAGGCTTTGACGGCGCTAACGAAGGCTTCTGCCTCACGCATTATTAGAGGCAAAACCATCTGAACCTGCATTATGACATAAAGGCTGAGTGTCTTCTTTCCAAGCAAGTAAAAATGTCGGATTATCTTGTAAATAATGTTCAGGTCGACTGCCCACACTAGCACGTTCTCCAAATTGTTCCTTTGGGTTTCATCTGCTTGAGGCGCCATGAGCTTGATATCGTCTTTGAAGCGGAAGTCTTGAACGTCTAACAGGTGTTCCAGCTTCCAAACTATGCCTGAAGGGTCCATACTCTCAGGGAGTACGGCTATGTACTCTAAAAATCGGTCAACCCTCTCGGTGGGGTCTTCCTGAGGTTTTCCTATTTCTTTTATTGTCTCTATGGCTAGCTTCCGCCCCTCGTCCCTCATGAACTTGAGGCGGGCTAAGGAACCCTCAACTTCTCTTATCATGATGTACATTTGAATGCGCTGTCCGTAAAAGATGAAAGCTACGAAGATGACGTAAAATATTATTTGAAAAACCCAAGTCAGAGCGTTGTCTCCGCCCAGCTGCGAAAGTTGAGGAATCATTAGCGTTCACACACCTCTCAAGACTACACGGTTGGTAATAAATTTTGAGTATTTACGGTATATTTCCTGTATGCGACTGCTTTTAGATGCTTAGAAAGGGATTGCCAGCTTTCCCGGCTTCGCGTGGCCGAAGACCACACTAAC
>Ga0315310_10003288_pt1 | contig 10058 bp, 15 predicted proteins | sample TDP5_MG_FD_203630 | JGI IMG/M metagenome (GOLD analysis project Ga0315310, IMG submission 203630) | Freshwater sediment microbial communities from Lake Towuti, South Sulawesi, Indonesia - TDP5 | ecosystem: Environmental > Aquatic > Freshwater > Lake > Sediment | place: Indonesia: South Sulawesi...
GCATATAACGCTGAATAATTTGTAGGCGCAGTAATATAGGGAAGAATCTTATCATCGTGGTACGGAGGCATGTCTCGTAACGTGAAATATGGATTGCCCAGCGTTAAGGCTGGATGTTGTCCTATCGCTGAGAAACTAAATGGTTTTAAATCCCTAATTTTCCCCATCAACATAATTCGTGTAGGTTGTATTTGGTACGCTTTATAATCGTAATTACTGTCCGTTTGGTTACTCCATAACGCAAGTTCAAGTAAATCGTTTACCGCAACATCGAAAAAATGGGCGTTTATCGTATAGAAGGTATTGGCGCCAATAGATGTTGAACCCGTTGCTACGCTTCCACCGTTCTTTTTCATTCGCCAATAAACAGTTCCAGACGTAACGAATTTACCAGCGCCGAGAATCATCGCCACCCATATTTTATAAAAAGCCGTTACGCTGAACGCTGATAAGTCTCCAGAAGCAACCGTGAAGCCTATTTGTGGCGTAGGAGGTTCAGACGTAGGTAAAGTTATTGGTGTACCGAGAAGAGTCTCTTGAGGAGTCTGATATGTTATATTTAAAACATAACGGGGAGTGTATAAGGGAGTTACTCTTCCCATTTTTTAATCATCTCCAGAATTATCAAGTATAACGCTCTAACTTTAGGATAATCGGTTTTGAGTTTGTCTCTAGCATTCCTCAGTTTAGTTCGTAACGCATCCTCGTCCACGTCTCCCCAATCCAGCGTCAACTCTCCCGTTAATGGAGAATAACTCCAACTAACCAGATTAGGTATGTTGTTACGCAACTTAGTATTTACTGCAATTATTTGTGCAGACGTTAAATCTTGCGTAACGCCCGTGTCGAGTATCAGTCTCATTTCGTTATCACGCCGTCATATCCTATCAGTTTAGCCGTACCCATAGTGTTTTTGACCCTTATCCTTATGCTATTCGTAACGTGAAAAGAGTATTTAGCGTATATTCCAGCACCCACATCAGTATCGAAGATTAGACTGTTCGTACCGTCATATTGCTCAAGTTGAATGTCGCCATCGTGATATATGTTGTGTACTACTGCCTCAACGCCAGCGGAAGGCTGAATGTCTAGATACGCACCAGCGTCTACGCTCTGAAGTCCACTATATACGTCCCCTATCGCCATTTATCTCTCACCGTACCGCTATTCATTGTTTTTCTTTTTGAACTTTTCGATTATCGCTAGTATGAAGTCTGTACCCATGTATCCCGCTACGAAAGTCATCACGAAATTTGGGAAGCCGTAATCGCTGTATAAGAACCGATAAAGGAAGCCAACGATACCGCCTATTATGGTACGCTTGAAAGCGCTGAACTTCTTTAAGTCTTCCCATGACTCAGCACCAATGATAACGTTTGTTACACCACCGAGTATCCCTAGCACAACAAACCATACTAATTGTATTGCGTCCATTCTGCATCACCTAAGCGTAACTTATGAACATTCTGTAACGTACCGTTAGTGTTGAACCGTCTGGTACAACCACTTCGCTTGCCAAGACATCTCTGCAAATCATAAAGTCCGACGTGCCTATTGACAATGCATGTCTAAGTGCCATGCCTATTTCTCGTACCGTTATTGAACCACCACTTGAATTGGTGAAGGCTCTTATGGCTCTGAACCGTGTTGTCGAATCTTCGTCAACATAGTCTTCTACCGTTACAACGCCGTACAACAGTTGACCAGCGCCACTACCATGCACTATTTTCCCTTGTAACGAGTAATGCGCTCTGTCGAAAGCAGTATTTGAATTTCCAACTTGAATACCATACGTGTCTGTTCCAGCGGGCGCACCGCAACACAGCCACCCCGCACTAGATATGGAATTATGCGAACCGTAGAAACTTCTACTAGCACCACTAACGTCAAGCAATGACACAGAGACGATTGCAAGGTTGCTTACCGCTAAGAAGCATGTCCTAAGCATCCGTATCCAATTACGTAAGAACGGGTCTCCTTTGCGCTTAAGTTTAGTCAACAGTTTTCCGTTGCGGTCTCGCACTTCAACCTCGTATTCCAGAGTCATCCGAATTCCAAGTCTTCTCTGTCTTCTATTTGGTCTAGGCTCATTCATATTCTTCGTACCGCTTATGCTCATTTTCATCACTCCTATTACGAAACCACAGTCTCGTAACTGTAAGTTGATAACGCCTTATCCAAATCTTTTCCAGCGAACACGGAATGGTCATAGTCGTATCCGCCTAACACGTTTTCAGAAGCAAGATTCACCATTAACTCAGAAGTCCTAGTAATCGTCTCAGTCTTCGTCTGCGTTAAGTACCCGTCTTTAATGATTTTTATCTGGTACGTACCAGCCTCTATCGTCGTCGAATACTTACCGTTGACATCGGTGTATCCCGTCTGTATTAGTACACCGTCTTTCCAGACTTCAACCTTTGCGTTTGCTATCGGCATACCGCTATCACCTCTCCTATTCAAATCCTTTCATGTTGAATACTCGTATATCAAGCGTACTCATCACGGTAGTAAGCGCATGAGTAATACGTGTTGAAGGTTCAACGTTACGGTACGCACAAACATCTTCTATTGTTTCACTTGCTATTAATACGAGTTGGTCAACGAAGTCTATACAGTCGTTAATGATTGGTGCTAAAACGTTCACAGCCAATGCTCGCCATTCTTCTTCCATGTCTGTAAGGTCATCGTAAGCGGTAGTTACCTTGCTATCCCAATTCACTAACGTTCCAGATATGCTGGACAGAATTGCTTGTTTGTACTCGTCATAGACAACTTCTGAGGCTTGTCTTTCCAATTCTGTACGTAACGCTATCTCTGATAATTCCGTATCACTCATAAGACCAGCGCTGTACCAATTATACGCACCGTCTAACGTATCGGTCAATTCGTTGATTCGCCGTAAGTGTTCGTGACCTACCGTTTCAAGTAGGCTATACGCCCTCGTAGTTGCGTCTTCCTTCATCGTAATGGCGTTTTGGTAACGTTGATGAGCAAGAGTTGTGTACCGCCTATAATACGTTAAAAGTAAATCGTTCCATTCTCCGATTAACGATTGAGAATCCTCAACAATTCGGCGCACGTAATCATCTAAGCGTGTGTTTACGCCTTTAACAACTTCAGCGCTAAGAGAAGGAATGTTCAACCCGACAGAGGCGTTAATGAACCCTCTGGTTTTACGGTCTATCTCACTCACACCCTCATTTACCGCTTGCGCCCGTGCCATGCTGAGACTTGCGCTTCCACTATAAACGTTACCTATCGTACCGATTGCGCCAGCATGTGAAGCGTGAATTGCATACGCTATTGACTGTTGAATCATTTGAACGAACATTTGCACCGCTATTCCTTCGTCAACCATCCATGCGAAATTAATTGTACCGTCAATGAAGCCTATAATGGTATCTACTGCACCTTTCGTACTGAGACCCGATACTTTATCATGTTCAGCGGTGAGAATATTCTGCAATATTTGCGCTATCGTGTCCCGTTTCCAATCAGTAGGCAAGAGTTTCCATATAGCGGTACGTAACCCTAACCTCGCATATTCCGAGAGTACACCGTAGCCTACTCCTACACCTATCCCCGTAAGCAGTTGTCCGCCGACTCCAGCCACAGCCACCGCTATTCACCACCGTACCGATAATTAATCATACGAATATTGCCTTCAACTCCTCGTCTTTCAACGGATACACGTAATAAGGATTAGCGTTACCAATATTGAGACCTTCCAATTCCCAATGGTCAAAACTATACGTAGGATTAGGTGAAGCGGTAACTTCAAAACCGTCTAACGCACGTTTAGTATAAGTGTCTGGCGCTGGATTTGTTGTTCCCTTCACCTTATCGTTGACGCTAATCGTTATCTTCCAAGCGTTATACCAATTAACGCTTTCAGCACCTACAACGGTGAAAGAAGTTGCTTTAGTGTAGTAGCCTACCATGTGTTCTGCATACGCACCGATTCCCCACAAGGTTTCGTCGTCGCTTTTAATTCTACTACCGCTAATAATTATCGGTACGACGGGTGCGTTACTCGGTGTAATGAAAACATTGTGTTCTCGGCGCTGTGTAGTTATCCAACTCATAACGGGTTCAGCCTTACGTGGCTCTGGTGCGCCCGCACCAAGTTCTATACCTAACTCAAGCCAAACGTCAACATGATATAAGTACGCAGTTTCAATATTAGCGGTACGCAACTCACGAATGAAGTGAACATACTCTCCCGTCCAATACTCATAATTAGGGTCAACGGGATTAATGAATTGCCACCTACCACGCACACGACATTGAGCATAAAAATAATAGAAGTCATATAACGCATTCTCAACGTCTGGATTATTCTTAAAAACGGCTTTATCCGTCTGCACTAACACAAGAGTCTTACATTGCGCTAAAGCGGATAACTCAGATAAATCCATGTCTGAAAAAGGAGTCCAGCGGAATACGTCAACTTGTGGTAACATTCTTTGCGGTACAGCATAAGGCGGATTCAAAGGATAACTCGTTACGGGCGCAACATACTCTTCAGAAACATTGTGGTAACTTCCGTCACCAATATCCTTGCTCTTAAACTGCAATGCCAAAGCGTTACGCCGAAGATTCTGAAACAGATATGCAACAACGTCTAACTTGCCTAGATAAGTCTTATACTTCACTAGGCTGTCGTGCCCAGCGTCTAATAATGCTTCAACTCTACCGCCTACCAAATCCTTCATTACCTTACTACGGTACGATAGAAGATTAGCCCGTGCAAGACTATAAACATCTGGCTCTTTAAGATAATGGCTACCTTCTTCAGTCAACGAGAAAGTCTCTTCGGCGCTCTTATCAATGGTAGGCAAGAATTATCCCCTTAGAATTTCAGCGTAACGGTGAAACGCCAAATCTCCGTGTTCGGCTTAGTACCTAAATCTGCAACCTTACGATTAATGTTAATTCCCGCAACAGCACCGTTATCAACCGTGAACTCTTGCCAATGCCAATTAGCCTCAGCCTCAACAAACGTGGCTCGGAAGACGGCTTGCCTAGCACTACCGTACGTGGGATATGTCGCATCCATGCTCTTGTACAGTTGATTACCGCCTAAAAGACCCGTTTGAGCGGGGTCTTCGGCGGCATTCGAGTCTCCCACACCGATACGAGCATTACCGCTACTATATGCCGTACCAGCGCCACCGCATATAAGTGTCCAAAGAAGGTTAGCACCCTCGTTAAGCATAACGTTCTTAGAAACCTCTTTAACCTCATAAGGTTCGTTACGCTCAAAAGCCTTCCTATCCTTGAACTTTTCAACCTTGAAATCCGTGTGAATGCGGATTATTTCTTCTTGAGTCGGGGAATCTGGAATAGAAACACCTACAATCCTACCGTCTGGAAGATGTGTAGGCTTACTCAAAACTTTCTCCGTAACGGGAGTTATACCTATCTTCTTTTTTCTACCACTCATTTTACTCCACCTCTAAAGAGGTAGGGACTTTACGTTTACATTTCCCGTCATCTTGGGAACTCTGGCATACCACTTGAAGGCGGGTATGAAGCCGAACCAAACGGTACGATACCGAAAGCGTGCTGTTCAGCCTATCACGGATGAACGTCTGTTACCGTGACCTTAAGGTTGTCGTCTGGCGCACTCCAAGACAAAACAACCGTAACGTCGTAGCCACCGCCCGAGTGAGTTGCATTCAACATCACTTGAAGGATAGCGTCTAACCTCGTATTGGAAGCCGTGATAATCGCATCCCTAATTGCGGTAAGTCCACCTTCATTAGCGTACTTCGCTAACACACATGCTTGAACTATCTCCGCTACTAGAGAAGGAGTACCCAAAGCACCCTTACGAGGGTCGCAGACGTTTTCCAACGTACCGCTGAAACTATCGTTAGCATCGAAGTATCTTGGGACACGGGTATCCCCTCTCAGCAATAGGATACCCATAACTGCTGGATTCCACGTACCGAGAGACTTATGTCCTACAAGACCAATCACACGTCTAAGTTCCGAGAACTTAGCCTTTTTAGCAGTAACGTTAGTTTCAAACGTACCGCCGACCTTGAACGCACTCTCAATTCCCGTTTTCCAAACGCTGTATCGAGCGGCGAGTTTGACCCTCTGTTTCGCCTCAATCTGGTCAACGTCCCACTTTCCGCCTACGGTAGCGAGGAAAGCGGCATACTCATCGCTTGAAGCATCAGCAATCTTATCCGCAAAAGCGGCGCTGTCTGGAATCTTCGTACCGAGTGCGGTAAGTATGCGGTCTCGTTCACCTTTGAGAGTGGTTTCCCACTCGTCTTTGATTGCGGTAGCAATATCTGCTGGTAACAGCATCGTACCGACATACTGCCATTGATTTACCATTCAGTTCACACTCTTCTGGACGGATACTTATACGTCCAAATTCCCCTTTTAGACTGAACGCCCTTATAAGCGTTTGCATCTTAACGTCATCCTATTGAACACTAAATGACTTACTAACAACACAACACTTAAATGCACACACCACTAATTTACGGTATAGGCGCATCAGCATGAGTCCAGACTACGCACCCAGCAACCTAATAGACCTCGCATGTCAATACGCCAAAGAAGAATACGAATTCTTCAAGGCTCACAACTTCGGCATAACAGAACCACTAACACCCAATGCTTTTCACGGTACGCAATACCTAAGACTCAGAGAAGACTTAAACAAAGGCGCACGTAAGGCAAGTAAACTCATACCAGACCCAATGAAAAGACCAATAGGATTCAGCGTACTCATGGCGTGCCTATACGACATATTTCACGGTAAAAACTCAGCCTTATGCAAACAAGTGTATAACGCAACGTTACGCCAATATGGAATAATCCCCCCATAACAATAAGGTGAACCATTAATGGTATGGAAAATGCTAACCAACGTTAGAGAAGTCACAGACCGCTCTGGCATGGTACAACTAATGGTCACTCAGCACACTACCGCATTACAACAGTCATCGTTATACTTCGCAACTAGAACAGCCGAACAAATAAGCCAACTTCAACTCCCACTATTCGACGCCTCTGGATTATTAAGGGCGTACCGCATAAGACAATGGGCAGAGATGTTACCCGCCTTACGAGCGGTAGAGGCGCCCGTACAAGTACCTTCCCTATTAGAGTTCGGTACAGACGAAGAAATAGCATTACATAGACTCCGCAAGCCGAGAGTAACGGAACAACAAGAGCGTATCATGCGTTACGCACAACTTAAACCGCAAGAAACAATGGCTGAAGTCGAAAGGCTAAAGTTAGAGAGAGACGCCATATTCCACGTAGAACTTATAGCGTTAGCGTTACTAGAATACTTACTATGGACTACAAGACAGTTTGACGTACAACAAGTGCTAACGCAACTCTTAGAGATGAGCCAAGCGAGACGGTCTTGGCTTACGCCTATACTTGGAAAAGAATCCTTACAGAAACTCATGCTAACATTATACGTACCGTACTTTATGGAGACACCTCTCAGACATAACATGCTCGGATTAATGGTATCATGGCTAACCATGCAAGCCTTAACGGGCAAATCCGTATCGGGTTACGCAAGCATGGCTGGACAAGGACAACAGATGAAACAGAAATCTGAACTACTCTCATGCGAAGCCCGCATACCACGCCAAAAAGCAGTAGCATTATCTAAGAAACTAACAGAATGGTGGCAAACAGTAGTAGGGTTATTCGAGACCTTAGACTTCAAGTTATCTTCACAAGTACCGTTATTCACCGATTGGAAAGGAAGACCCTTACGCACCGTAACGTTACTTAACGTGTTAGGACACAACTACCTCATAAGCAAAAACTTCACATTAAGCACGGGATTCCCCGAAAACAAATGGTACATGGTTTACCCAAGACTAGAAGTAATCGTAACACGAAGAGGCTTACGCTTACACAAACGGTTAACAGTACCAGAATCACAAGCATTCAACTACCGAAGAGACAACTACGTACGAGACATGCGCAAATGGCGCTCATGGCACGGATAATTCCTACGGTACGCACAATACACTACCCTTCCCGCCGATTATTAAGCCCTATTCCGCCTACAACCGTCAACTCCCGCTTACTAACAAACAAGTTTAGTCTAAACTCTAACTTTTTCACAGAAAAGTCTAATATATTGTATGCCAAAAATAGACCGAAAATCCACAAAACTTAAATACTTGGACACACATAAAGGGAGACACCCAAAAAAGGAGAGTGAAAACACAGAATGGGAAGAATCAGCCTACGAATACCCGATGCCCTCGAACAGGCAGTCGAAGAACTCATACCGCTAAGCGAATACCCGAACCGCTCAGAACTCATAAGAGACCTTCTCAGAGATTGGGTAGCGAACAAACACATGGACAAGAAGGTGAAACGATGAGTGCAAAAGATAAAGTCTTAGATATTCTACGTACCGCAACACCGTCAAGTCCACAACATCAAAAACTAATCAAAGACGTAACGGAACTTATAGATACAGTACACCAAGAAGCATACAACGCTGGACATGACGAAGGATACGACGAAGGCTACGAATGGGGCAGAAGAGAAGGACTCGAAGAAGGCGAAAAGAAAGGCTATGACAAAGGCTACACCGAAGGTACGGAAGATGCGGGAGAACGCATACGTGAAAAAGGCTTCGGGTTAGATTGGAGTGAACGTGAAAGAATCTCTCGAATAGCGAGAGGAATATACTAAAAAGGAGATGATGAGAAAATGGCAAGTGCAACACACACCCACATGATAGACGGCAAAGCCTATACTTACCCTAACAACGCATGTCCAATATGCAAACCAGACGTTACACAACAAAGAGACGCTGGTACACAACCTACCGCATACACCAAAGGCAACACAGTCGTACTCAAATTCTCAAAGGCATGCATGCTCACCACCACTTTTTGGGGCAAACAAAAAGTCTTCCTAATGACCATGAGCAGTATTGCACGTACCGCAGACGGCAAACTCATACGAGACAACGCTAACAAGCCAATATGGAACAAGGTTACAAGACGTGTACCGACAGACGTACTCAAGACCTTCGTTTACGAGTTATCGGTGGCGGTGAAAAATGCAGAAGGCAATCCAAGTAAGTGAGAGCAAAGGCAAAGAAGTCTTCACAGTCGTAGCGTTTCGGTACGACAGTACACACAGCATACTATACAAAACCGTTAATTCTGAGGCTGATGTCGCTGAAGAAGTCTTCGGCGCACTCAAGTTAGACAATGCAGACGTAATAAGCGTACGGAGAGTATATCCTAAATGCTTACCACCAAAATGAACCAGCAAGAAAGAACCAAACTCATATCCTTAGTAGAACAAATCTTCACCAGCAAAGGCAAATTCAAATTTCTAGCATGGACAGAACTTCAACAGTACGTCAAACAACTAGACAAGAAGTACGGAGAGACACGACATGTCCACTACCGCAAAACCAGACCTAGTTGACAAATACCTAATCAACACCAACATGCCGAGAGACCCTAACGTACCGTTAGAGGTCTTCATCGCTTTTCCAAAAACGCTTACAGATGAATCCGCAAGAGAACAAGTACGTAAAATGTGGTTGTACGGAAACGACAAGCAAATTGTCGCTATGGAACTCATGTTCAAAGACGAACTTGAAGCCGTGTTTCGACCGATAGGGCTTCATATAGATTGGAAGAACATGATACTCGGTACGTACATGCCTTCGGGACTAAGCATAATCATACCGAACAAAATGTTCTCGGAATTCGGCTCAACCACAGAAGCACGCATAGAGAACCTAAACGACTACTTATACGTCAAATTCAAGAAGGAAAGCGATGCATTAGTAGCCGAAACAGTTGTACCGTTACGAGGCAAGGTCTCTGAGGACATAGCCAAAGAGATAATCAACGGTACACAATATAATCCAATAGAACTACTCCTAATCGGCTTAGGCTACAAAATCGCACCAGAAACGAAGAGGCTGTATTTACCACGCCTACTAACATGGTTCAAAGGATTCGACGGTAAACCCATGCACATAGCACAATTCACGTTACCAGAAACGGGAAAAACCACATTCG
>Ga0315310_10003289_pt1 | contig 10056 bp, 18 predicted proteins | sample TDP5_MG_FD_203630 | JGI IMG/M metagenome (GOLD analysis project Ga0315310, IMG submission 203630) | Freshwater sediment microbial communities from Lake Towuti, South Sulawesi, Indonesia - TDP5 | ecosystem: Environmental > Aquatic > Freshwater > Lake > Sediment | place: Indonesia: South Sulawesi...
GTAAACTCCCTTGCCTGCGTAGAGGTCAACCCCTGCCACCATGTCGGCTATCCTGGCTCTTGGCACGGGAAAGCCAAGAAACATATTGGGCATTGGCTTACTCCTCTGCCCTGAACCATCCGAACACTGTTGACCTGGTCGGTGTGGCCGCGGCGAAGGTCACACAGGTTGCCCTTACCTTGCGCGTGTAGAAGTCCAGGGAATAGAAGGAGTCTTCAAACAGGGGGATCTTTGCTCCGTATGCCTTTACCAGGTCGCGGGTCAGCTCATAGTCTGCCTTTCCGTTGTATGTGAAAATGTCTATGCGCTCGACCTGGCGGGCAAAGGTGAACTCTTTGATTTCCGCTGCAGCGCTAAAGGTCCAGTCCTGCCGCTCGTAGTCGTCGAAGGCCCCCCCGCGGGTAACGACTGCAAGGGACCCGTCCTTGGTGCATTTTGCGACCACGGGACCATAAGGTCCCTGGCCGATCATTCGGGCGAAAACGCGGAGGATGACGTTATCTACGTAAAGCCAAGGGACATAGCGGGGATCAAAAATGAGGTTCTCAAATAGATCCTCACTCTTGATTTTCTGTACGATCCGTTTAGGCTCGTATCCCTTTGGCTCGTAGACGATGATGGGCCTGGGAGCCTTCTTCTTGGGGGTGGGCTTTGCCATGGCCTACCTCCTTAATAGAGCTCGTATATATACGAACCCCAGACGTCGGTGGCGGTTGCTCCGCATTGTATGGCGGTGGCGAAAGCCTCTCCTACGGGGATCTCAAGTCCTACTTCGACCTCGTTGATCCTGGCTCCTGGCTTGGCTTTGTTGACGGTTCCGGTTCCGTCCTCAACGTCAATGAGCCGGTCTGGATACTCAAAGACCTTCGCGCGTTCATGCCATCCCTGGACCTTGTTGTCTGCCACCTCGTCGACCAGGAGGCGTACAGAAAGGAGCCTTTTCTTTTCGGCCTCGGTGGACTTTAATTTTTCCGTATCGTAGGCGATTTGGTTAGCCACTCCGACCACGTGAAAGTGTTGTGCGAAGATCATGGCTCCTCCTTATTCAAGCCTTCTGATCTTTTCGATCAGGCAGAAAAGGGAAGCGTCGGCAAGAAGATTGCCTCCGTCAACGGAAACCTCCATGGTGAGCTCGTCTCCTGGTCCGAAGGTTATGGGCTCCGGTAGCAGCTCGACCCATCTTCCGATGCCATAGGCATGGAAGGGGTAATCGAGCATTCCTCCGGCAACATACATTCCTACGCGGTCCTCGTCAAACAAGACCTCTCTGCCTCTTACCAGCTTCATCCACCTTAGAAGCTGGTTGAACTGGACCGCTTTTCTGTATGTTCCTATCAGTATCCCCAGGATGTCGATTTCCATTTTTGGGGGAACAAGAGCTCCGAAGGGGAAGTCTGGGAACTCTACGGGGGTAAGGCACTTGTCGATTTTTCCGCTTGCTCCGGCGTTGATCTGCGCGGAGTTGGTTCCGTAGTTGAAATGGAGATATTCCTTAGCCAGTGATCCGTTTTCCTGGTCTGCCTTGATGTCCCCTGGCTCAAGGACCTGGTAGACCATGCGGACGTAGGGGCTGCCTGATCCGGTAATGTCAACGATCATCTCCTGTCCTTCAGCAATGGGGTAGCCCTTGAAGATTCCCCTATTCCAAAGCTCCCGCATTAGCTGTACTGGTGTAGCCATGTCTTTGGAAAACCAGAACTGGTTGGTGTAGATGTTGAAGGTGGAGAGATAGGCCACGGTGACGCGGTCGATGGTCACCTTTGTGAACTCGGTTGGATCCGTGGTTGCTACTTTTATCTCCTCGACCAAGAAAGCCTCACCAGGATCCGCTTTCAGCTTAAGCTGGCTGACGTTCCAGCCATGCTTAACCATATACCGCTGTTTTACAGCCATGTTGGACCTCCTCCCTGGGCTGTGCGGATTATGCTCCGGCTGCTTTCTTAGCTAAGGCTGTGCCGATGGCCTGGACGCGAAGGTAATTCCTGGGGTCCCTTTTCGGGAAGCGGGTTGGCATGACCACCTTTTCGATCTCGTCCCGATAAGGGCCGAAACCTTTCTCGTAGTCGTCGCCTCCGATCATTACACCTTCTGAGAATCGGCCGGGCCCTTTGATCCTGGCCCTTCCCTGCCATTTGGCGGTTCCTGCCTTGGTCACTCCCTTTCCAAAGCTGTCGGCTGCTGCGGCTGCCACCATTGCGGCCTTATGGGTTTCCTTGGCCGCTACTGCCGCTTTCTCCCAGTCCCTTCTGGGGCTTTCGATGCCGAGCTTGTAGTCATCCGCTCGCATCGGGGTTACCCTGGTCCACTTCTCCTTGATCCTGGCGATAGACTTGATCTCTGCCATGTGGATCCTCCTTTCCTGTCAAGAAATTGACACCCTGTCCAATTTTGAACACTTCGTACATTTTTGTCAAGTCAAATCTTTGACCTTGACAGGATTTTTTGGGGTGGGTAGGCTTGGGGGTGATGAAGGTCCTCAACAATCAGCGTATAGATAACCTCCGGCCTGAGATCCAGCTCGCGCTGCGGGTGGCTGAGAACGTATGGTTTACTTACGGGGCTGAGATTGAGGTTACATGGACCACTGGGGGGAAGCACGGGGAGTACTCATTACACCCGAAGCGCAGGGCTTTTGACTGTCTGCCTACGATCCATAGCCGGAAGCAGACGGTGGATGATCTCAAGCGGATCCTTGGCCCTGACTATGACGTGGTAGATGAAGGGGATCACATTCACGTAGAGTGGGATCCAAAATAAGAAAGGAGGTGTTGTCGTGTGTCACTTCGAAGAAGGGATCTTGCTAACATTGGGAGAATTGGGGCGGCGGAGTGGGAAAGGCTATTGCTATCCCTCTCAGGCCAAGATCTTAGGGCTCTTAAGGCGGTTCTACGGGGTAAGGCGGTCAAGACGCTCCCTGAATCGTGCGTTGAAACGCTTAGAAGAGTTGGGGTTCTTCCAGCGGATCAGGCGGCACAAAAGGGGGATCGACGGAACGCTGGTGCTCCGTTCAACCCTCTACAAGTTTAAAGGGAAGCTCTACCGTTACATGGGGTTAGCCCTGCGGTCCTCCCTTCGGTTCTTCTCCGTTTTCCGTGTGCCATTTTCGGCACATAATCTTGGTAGAACAGACCAGGTATCTATCAAATTAGCTGGTCTGCCTGTGAGTATCCCTGTGGATACCTCGCAAAAAGGTGGCCCTTCGGGCATCTTTCCTTCTCATCCCCCCCCCTCTCAGCTTGAAAAGCTCCGAGAGCTGATCAAATCTCTACCATAAAGGGTTGTTTAGGGAAACGACCCCCCCCAAAGACAGGGCGAAAAAAGGCCCTGAACGGAAAGCCATACCATCCAGGGCCAGGATGTGGGTTAATTATCCAAAGACAGCTTACTGAAAGCGTCGAGGGCTCGAAGGGCAAGACCGAGGGCACTAACCCTTCCCTTGAGATAGGCGGCTGCTATGGCTGTGGAGATAACCGGCCTCATGGCGTCCTCATGCCAGGTGTCCAGATTTAGATCGAGCTTGGCACACTCCTTTTTGATGCCTATAAGGGCAAGCTCCGTGAGTGTTGGGATGGCGTCATGGTCTATCATTTTTACTCACCTCCTTGCTTGAATAGATCGGCACAGTCCTGGAAAATTTGGGTGTAGTAGTCGGCGTCCATGGGTTCCTCTGAGTTCTGGACAGCTTCAAAGGTCATGATGGAGGCCATCTTTACAGCTTCCAGGGGCATTGAGCTTACCAGCTTAAGAAAATCTTTTCTCTCCATCACCTGTCACCTCCTTAATTAATGGATTCTGTGGGTGCCTATAGGTTCGCAGATGTTGAATTTGTGGCCGCAGTCCCAGCACATTACGTTGATGCTCAGGCCTCCCTCTGGTCCTTTGAGAAGCTGCCCGTGACAGTCGGGGCACTTTCCCTTCTGTATCCACTGTCTCTGTTCGTAGTTAAGCCATTCAAGCTCCATCACTTCTCACCTCCTTCTTTCGGAAACAGTGGGCTATCCTTCCCCATGGTAAGGGCCAGGTCTATATCGTCAACCGTTTGCTTGATTTTCTCCATGGCCTTTCTGAGTCCTACCCCGTGGTTTTTCCCTCCACAGATACAGCGGCACTTAGGTTTCTTGGCGTTGTAGCACTTAGCGGTACAGCGTCTAATAGGTCCATGGGCGGGGATTTCTTGCATCAAGGTTACCATCTTCTCACCTCCTTGAACTATGGTTTTTTGATCTTGCTCCTGGTCATCCAGGAGGGCCTCCTCCTGGAGGGCGTGATGTATAGCTGCAAAAAGCCTGCCATGGAATCAAGAATGAATCCAGGGGCATTATAGCGGACATCCGTTCTTTTTCGTACAATGATGTTCAATGATGTCCAGGTCATCCCCTGGAATATCGCTTTCTCCCTTGCACTTGCGGCACAAAGGGAAAAGTCCCATGTAGTGAAAGTGCCTGATGGTCTGGGTGCAGTTATCATGTGGCCCGTGGAAGACGACCACGTCATCCTCAAAGAAAAGAAACTGTCTTCCACAGATCTTACACCAAGCGTAAAAAGTAGTCATTCGTCGATCCTCCTTGCTTCCTTTTTGGGAGTCCACCATACTGGTCCCCCTGGTCTGCAATGATCGGTTACGATGTCCCTAAGCTCGTTCTCGTTGATGACACCGTCCACGCCACAGTATGAAATAATGTTCTGCAAGCATTCTCTGGCTGTGTCCAGGTCAGCGTTCCTTACCAGCTCGATCAAGTCTTTCTTTTCCATGTCTTTTTCCTCCCTCTTTCTATTTTTTTCTAACCAACCCTTCCCCTCGGGTCGGCCTTCACTATCTGTCTGGGGCCGACCCGAGGGGTGGATTAAGAAATATATGAGAGTACCTTTCGAGCAGAGAACGCACTGGGCATGACCGTAGGGCGTGAACTGTGCCGGAGCTCGTGGGTTAAGGGGCGAAGCATCCCTTATGTGGCCCGGGGAAGGGGTCCCCGTGTGTTTGTCTTTTTGTGAATTCTGGGGTTCGGGGTGAGAATCACCCTGAGGTGTTGGTCGAAATCTGGGGCAGGGGGTGGGAATCACCCCATGGTTTTGAAGGATGGAAGGGTGAGCGAAAGCCACCGAGCGTTAAGCCTAACGCCGGTGACCTGAGCGAATCGGACGAAGGGAGACGTAAGCCCTGACCGCTAAAAAACCGCTGCTCCCTTATGAGGTCGTTCCCTGCGCTGGCGGTATCGAGTATAGAATGAGTCCCCTTGGGGTGAGGCCGACGGAAGGGGGCGAGTGGGCGAGATACCAGCTCAGGGGCGAATGTGGGAGCAAGGTTTTTGTCTTGGGGGATGGGTGGGGGAGGATGTGGCGTATCTTATGACCTTACAGCTTTACTTACTTTCTGTATTTATGTAGAATCTGTTGGAGGTGTCTTTATGGCTGCTAAGTTTGAAAGAGTTGAATTACTTCCTTTAGAGTTGGTGGATCCTCCCCATTCTCCTTTGCGGAGTTTCATTGATCCTGAGTATATAAGGGAGTTGGCCGAAAGCATCCGGGAGAATGGCCTCTATGAGCCTATCCAGGTGCGTCCTGTAGATAATCGTTACGAAACGGTTTTTGGTCACTGTCGTTATCTTGCCTCTCGGCTGATCGGGGCCGATAAGATCAAGGCCATCGTCAAGCCCATGTCTGATAAGGAGGTGGTAATCGCCAGGCTGGTGGAGAATATCCAGCGTGAGGACCTCGGCCCGGTTGACGTCGCTAAGGTCTGCGGCAAGATGAGGGATGAGCTTGGTATGTCCTACAAGGACATAGCCAAGCGGACGGGGAAGGCGATTAGCACGATAGAGAATTACTTCAAGCTCCTTGAGCTTGAGGTAGACTACCAGAAGGCTGTTAACTTTAAGGGTCTTGGTATTCGGGCTGCGCTTGAACTCCACAAGGTCGATGATGCCGATATGCGGAAATATTTTTTTACCTCGGCGATCGAGAACGGGGTCACGGTGGAGGTGGCGCGCTTCTGGGTGGAGAACTATAAAAAAACCAAGGCAGGCACTTTCTACACCGAGGGAGGGGGTGGGGGGTCCACCGAAAGAGGTATGGATAGCCAGCCTGTGTATATTGCTTGTGGAGCGTGTAAAGGGCCGATCGAGGTTAGCCAGGTAAAAACGGTTGGCCTGTGCCCTGAATGCGTAAAAGAACTAAAAAGGGGGTGATGGGGTGATGGGAAAAGGTAATCCGATGGATTTTGGTCTTGTCTTGACGATCGTGAAGTTGATTTATAAGCACATACGTTCTTGGCTGATTGAGGAGAGCAAGAAAACGGAGACGCCTATCGATGATTGGATGTTATCAATTCTTGACCGGCTGCTGCTTGATTAAAAGTGAGAAAGGGGGTAAGGTGCGATGGCGATAGATGCCAGACAGTTGGAGCTTGACCGAATGGTCAATATGGCTCGTTCCTTCGGGTGGATGGTCGTAAAGACCGAATTTGTTGATAATAAGATCGTCGTGACCTTGGAGAAGGTGGTAGCTTCTTCTCCAAAGTGATTAGATGCCCAGGCGCGCGCCGGTAAGGGCGTCTACCGAGGGCCAGGGGATCCATTTTTGCGGGACCTGGCCCTCATTTTTTTCATAATGAGCCCCCCCGAAATCTGCCCCGTTTTGTTTATTGTCGAGAGTCCCCCTGGGACGATCCCCAGCGGACAGGCTAAAAAGTCCAGGCCTTCCAGTGAAGCAAAGCGTAACGTAGCGGGGGGCAGGCTGGAGTGAAACCGGAAGCCGAGGGACCCCCCGCGGGGAGGCCTGGACTTTTTAGCCTGTCATCCTTTGGATGACAATAAACAAAACATGGCAATGTCCAAGCAGCAAACCTTAGGGCTGCCAGGACCAAAATAATCGGGGGGGCTCCTCCTTTGTTTTGAAGTTGGTTTTTGTGGGGATTCTTCCGGTTCCCGCGCTGATCCCCGCGCTATCCGGCGAACTCGGAGTCGTCAAAAGGATCGGGCCAAAGATGTTTCACCGTTGGGTCCATGGTCGTCGGGAAGGTCTCGGTATATGGGATGCGGAGCTCGTTGAGCTTATCCCGGACCGTGGCCATTTTTGGGTAGCCCTCGAAATGGTCCGTATACCAGTTGACCCAATCCTCGAACTGCTTCCACTGTCGATCGCTGGTGGGCTGAATTGGGATCATCGGCTTTTTTAGCATCTGGAAAAGGACGTGCATGATGGGTGTATCATCGGCCACGTATGTTGAGCCTGGCTCAAGGGCGTCTACCAGGTCCTCCATGGCCTGGTCAAAGAGGTGAGACGCCACAAGTCCGTAAGAATCGCGATCGTGTCTTAGGAAGAAGTCTTTAGTTGAAGCCTTCCCCTGGTCTATGATCCAATCGGAGAGCTCAAGCAGTTTTATCTTTTTGCCTCCGTTGGCTGGCCATCCTTTGCCAGCTTCTATTGAGAGTCCTTCTTCCTCGATCACTGCGCGCGTTAGCGGATCCTCCGGCTCCGGCGCGTCGATTATCGCCTCGCCTGGTTCTTCCGTTGCTCCGGCCACGTCTGCCGCTTCGATCCAGGGCGTTATGATGTGGACGGATGCCGCCCACGTCGCCAGGCTCCAGAAGTGCATTTCTTCTTCAAAGACCTCTTTGGTGGAGTTGATTATAGCGGCCGCTTTCATTCCTGCTGCCGCGTTCAGCTCATAGAAGTTTAGGGTTGGTAGTTCCATGCGGAAAGTCACCCGCTCCCCGGTGATCTTTCGGTATGCTCCATAGATTAGGTCTTGCATCATCCCCACAAGTCCACCAAGTGATAAGCCCACACCTGTGGTGTCTGCTGTCACTTGCAGGACCTGGAGAAGATCGCTAAACCTGGGGTTCCATTTTGCTATGCGCTCCAGGCGTCCATACTGCGCCTTCTTGCCAAAGGGGTTGTTTCTGAATGGCTCGCAGATGGCCCTTTTGCCTCTCATGGGGGCGAATGGAGCGCGTCCTATGGCGTTAGCCCAATTCAAAAGATCATATCCCAAAAGGGTCCATCCGAGCCCTGGGATCATGCGGGCGAAGATCTTCGGAGCCCACCTTACAAGCATCCTAAAGAAAGGATAGACTATTGATGAGGTGTCCTGGATGTTGTCTATCCAGGTCATCACGGTGGAGTAATGCCTATGCCATTCAGGAGCGGGGCTGGCAAGCATCCGCGTGAGAGCTCGTCTTTTGAAGGCTTTTATTTCGTCGTTGGTCATCAGCTCCTTGGGCTTCCATCTTATGACGTCGTCCCACTGGGGAATGGTGATGTTGTATCCGTGTTGCTGGACGTAGGCAGCTTTTAGGGCCTCAAACTCTGCCTTCTCAAACCTTCTTCTTATCTTCCTTTCGGGAAATCTCAGCTCGAGGCCCTTCCAGTTATCAGACCAGGTCTTGGAAAATGACTCAGCGGGCATTTGTGGTCATCCTTTTTGGTAGAGCTGTGCCGGGTAGTGTATTTCAAGGCCGATGGTGTTGTGGTCTATCTCGTAGAAGTGGAGTTGCATCTGTGGGGGCTTTGGCGGCATTGATTCGGGCTTGTCGATCGTGGGTAGTTTTATGTCCGTCCAGGGAAGATCTGGAGTACCCGGACCACGGGGGGTGCTCACTATCCTTTTAGGCTTTACTTCTTCTGGAGGATAGTTTTTTGCCAGGCAGACTATTTGCCAGTTCTTGCGCGCTCTCAGTTGGAGCTCTTGGGCTTTGTATTGCTCAATGACGTCGGGTTTGAGATAGAGCTCCCATCTGTCGGGGGCGATGTCGCGGAATATGCCCATGTCAACCAAGGGGATAAAAGGCTCGAGGCCGATTGCCCAGCGGTTGCCCCAAAAGGCGTCGCTGGCGTATCCGAACCCTTTCCATTCCCAAACCCAGTAAACAGGGTAGGAGCCAAGGAAGAAGCAGGGCATGGGTCGGTTAAAGACCTCGATCCATATTGGCCTGCGCCATGTTTTTGAGAGCTCCTCGTCAACCAGGTGAAGGGCGAATACCTCAGCGAAGAAATAAGACTTGTTGTTCTTATAGGCGTCCAGCATCCAGACCCGGATTTGTCCGTATTGGATGCACTCCATCACCCTGGCTATCCTTTTTCTTAACCCAGGGTGCCAGATTGGCAGCGGGCCAGGCCAGGGAAGGCCCAGAAGCTTCCAATGATGCCACATGGTCCACGTTCCGGCGCATGGGACCTGCTGCATAGATCTTAGCCCTGGGCATGATGCCTCAACCAACAAGTCGCGTTCGCATTCCATAAAATTCAAGCGCGCGCTGCAGGTCGGAGTCAATCGCCTGGGCTAAAAGCATTCCTACCGCTGGCTTGGGGATCTTGGGATCCTGCCACCATAGGGCCATATAGGTCTGGAGCTGACCCACAGCTCTTAGGCCGGGTTTGGCTGTTACCTCAATGATCCATATTTCTTTTTCGAGCTCGGCCAGGGCGTCTATCCTTTTGGCCGTTACGTCGTAGAACATCCGTTGCATTTTATCTGCCTTCTCCAGTGGAACCTCGCAGACACCCCCCAGGCGGACGTCATAATAGACGCGCTGAAAAAGCCCGGCGTTCTGGTCCAGGAACCGGTCCCAAATCAGAATGTCCTCTTTAAGCATGTGTGGGTAGGTTCCGCGCCACAGCGGGGAATAAGGCGGTCCTAAATCCGTTGGCATGTGTGTTAAGTTATCATTTTAAAGGGGGGTAATCAATAGGGGGATTCTCCCCCTGCGGAGAGAGGACCTTTAAGCTCCTCTCGGAGCTATTGTGTCTTTGTGAATGGTTCCGTTTCGTCGTGGTCCTTCAGGGCGTAGCCCTGGTCTTTAGGCTGCTGGCGTCTATGAAATAGCCGGCAGCCTGTCTTTGGCGGAGCTTGTCGTGGTCGTTGATTCAGGGCGTAGCCCTGGTCTTTGGGACGTACGCGTCTATGAAATAGCGTATGTCCCGTCTCTGGAGGTTCCGTTTCGTCGTGGTCCTTCAGGGCGTAGCCCTGGTCTTTAGGCTGCTGGCGTCTATGAAATAGCCGGCAGCCTGTCTTTGGCGGAGCTTGTCGTGGTCGTTGATTCAGGGCGTAGCCCTGGT
>Ga0315310_10003290_pt1 | contig 10053 bp, 8 predicted proteins | sample TDP5_MG_FD_203630 | JGI IMG/M metagenome (GOLD analysis project Ga0315310, IMG submission 203630) | Freshwater sediment microbial communities from Lake Towuti, South Sulawesi, Indonesia - TDP5 | ecosystem: Environmental > Aquatic > Freshwater > Lake > Sediment | place: Indonesia: South Sulawesi...
CGTCCACAGAGTATAGATCTGCTCCGGGCCCACCTAGGCACAGTACGTACGTTTTCCCCCAGGGACCTTGGGCCCAGCCTTCGCGCTCCCAGCAGGTCAGCATCGGCGGAAGGCAAAAAACACTTTAGCCAAAATCTCAGGGATGTAGCAAGAGAGAACCGCTGCCGACCCGAGAAGTCACGGAAGCGGTCGAGTTGACATTCCAGGCGTCAGGGTGAGGCCGCGTGCGGCGTCACCCTCGGCCCTCACATCTGAGGTTCGTCCGCAGGGGGCGCAGGCGCTTCGGGCGGCCCCGGCGGTGCCCCGAGACGGCTTGGCCGGGAGCGCGGCCTCCAACCTCCGGCCCGGCCGCGTCTCGCTCGAAAAGCACGTAACTTCTGTTGCTGTTCGGGCGTCAGCACGGTCTTGACGGCAAGAATTGACTCCACATGTTGCTTCATGACTTGCCCGCGCAGATCCGAGATTTCCTGCACCTTCTTCATGACGGCTTCCCGGTCCGGCGTGTCAGCGCGGAGCAGCTCGCGCAATTCGATGCGCCGCACGGCCAGTTCCGCCCGCGTTTTGACGGCGGACTTTTCCCTCTCGACGGCAATTTGCCGCAGGCGGCCGGCCTGCTCCTCAGTAAGCCCTAAGGCTGCTTTCACCCGGTCGTTTTCCAGCAGGGCCATCAGGCGCGGGCCCATCGCGTGTTCGCGCGGCCCGGCCCTCCAGCCTTCCTCCTCCTGCGCCCTCGCGGGTGCCGATAGGGCCAGTACGCCCAGCATCAAGCCAACTCCAGCACAAGCCCAGCGTTTCATATAATCCTCCCTCGAACCTCTCTGCGAACACAGACGAACCACGCCCATTCCCGGTTACACGGGTCTGACGAAATCCGGCCGGCCTCCACTATAATGGAGAGGCCTTGGGCGGCTCGAGGCGCGAACCAGACATGGCTCCAGACGATGCAAGCGTGAACGGGGTAGCCGCCGAACCGGTGGCGGAGGTCAGCCGCTTGGCGGCGATGTTTCGCTCGCTGCGCCACCGTGATTTCGCCCTTTTCTGGACGGGGAACTTTCTTTCCAATATTGGCACCTGGATGCAGAACCTGGCTCTCGGCTGGCTGGTTCTGGAAATCACCAACTCGCCGTTCCTTCTGGGGTTGAACGGTTTCCTAGGCTCGGTTGCCCTGCTTGTCTTTACACTCCCCGGCGGAGCCATCGCGGATCGGTTGAACCGCAGGAAGCTAATGATCGTGACGCAGACGGCCATGATGTTGCTGGCTTTGATACTGGCCATCCTCACCTCGGTCCGCCTCATTACCATCGCAGAGATCCTGGCAATCAGCTTCTTCACAGGCTTGGCTTCGGCGCTGAACGCCCCTGCCTATCAGGCTGTAGTGCTCGATCTGGTGGACCGCGAAAACCTAACCAACGCCATCGCCCTGAATTCGGCGCAATTCAACATGTCCCGGGCGATCGGGCCGACCCTCGCGGGACTGGCTTTGGGCTCGCTGGGCGCCGCCGGGTGCTTCTATCTGAATTCGGTCAGCTTTCTGGCTCTAATTATTGCCCTTCTGGCGATCGTCGTGCCACTCCATCCGGCGGACAACGGTCCGTCGGTTTGGTCGGCCATGGTGGACGGCCTGCGCTTTGTGGGCAAGCATCGAACCATCATCGTCCTCCTCTCCGTTCCTTCCTTCCTCAGCCTCTTAGGGCTTCCCTTCGTTGTCCTGATGCCGGTCTTCGCGCGTGATCTTCTCAAGGTCGGAGCGTCGGGGCTGGGTTACTTGATGGCCGGAGCCGGCCTGGGCGCGGTGATGTCCGCGCTCACGTTGGCGGCGCAGGCGCGCATCCGGCGCAGGGGAAAATACATTGTAGGCTCCGCGGCCTTGTTTGCCCTCGCCCTGATCCTGCTGGGGCAAGCGCGATCCTTTGCATGGGCTTTCCTTTTGCTCGTCGTCCTAGGAGCAACCATGGTGGGTACTCTTACGCTTACCAACAGCACCCTGCAACTGACCAGCCCTCCGGAACTCCGCGGGCGAATCATCAGCATGTACAATCTGGCCGTCCTGGGATTGGCCCCGCTGGGGAGCTTGCAGGCAGGAGCTGTCGCCGAAGCGCTGGGACTGCGCTTCGCGCTGACGCTGGGAGGAGCAGTCTGCCTCGCCTACTTTCTAATTCTCTTCTTCTTTCTTCCCCGCCTGTGGCGGATGGCACCACTGCCCCGAGCTGATGTGGGGATTGGGGATTAGGGGTTTGACGTTCGGGGTTAAGGGTTGGGAGTTCGGGATCTGGAACCCCGAGCTTTGACCTGACTCGGCTGAGTTTGACTCAAGCGTGGACTCGAACGCGGAGTCCCACGTTGCTTGGCGACTCGCAGGGCCTCATCGACTACCTTATAAAAGGCCTCGGCTGATTCCAACCCCGCCACCATAGTGCCGTTGACAAAGGAGGTAGGGGTACGACTCACGCCCAATGCCTGCCCCTCGCGAAAGTTCTCTTCCACCCGCGGCAGCGACGCCTTGGAGTCAATACAGGCTGCCAGCCGCAAGCGGTCGAGCCCCACCTGTTCACCATAGTCAAGGAGCAGGTCGCGCGCATTCGCCGCATTGAAGCCGCTTTGGTTCTTAAAAATCAAGGAACGGTAAGGCACATAGCTGGTGGGATTCATTTGGTAGGCGCACTGGTTGGCGATGGAACCCGTCAGCGACCAATCGTGAATGCTGGCCAGGGGAAACTCCTTGTACACCACCCTGACTTTATCGCCGTATTTGGGCAGCAATTCTTTCTCCAGGAAGTCGTGCACGCGGGCGCACATCGGGCATTGGAGGTCCGAAAACTCGACGACCGTCACCGGGGCGCTGGCCGGCCCGTGACTGGCTTGGTTGGCCGTGGTGATGACGCCCAACGCCTCGCGGCGCGGATCCAGGCCGAGGTCGAACACGCTGCCCACCACCAGACAGCGATTGTCCTTGGTCACATAAAAATCCTGACTCTGCTTCTGTTTTCCATCGTCCACAGTGACGGCGGTGGTCAGCAGACCAGGGTAAGGGGAGTTTCGTAACGGACCCGCGGTCACGCCGGAGGTCACCGGGATTTTGAATTGTTCGCGGACGCGTTGAACAATCTCGCTGGCGGGATCGGCCACTACAGTGTACAGATTGCCCAAGATGAGATAGCGGTTATCCTTCGTGACGAACGCGCTGTTCAGGTGCTTCTGCTTGCCATCATCGGCCGTGATGGTAGTTTGAAGGAACCCCGGGTACCTGAAGGGCACCAGCGGGTCAGCCGTCAGCTTCACCGACTCGGGCACACCGAATCGAGCCCGGACGTATTGCACGGTCTTCTCCCGAACCTTCTCCTCACTCAAAATCGGAACGGTTCTGCTGCCGGCACTTCCGGCCACGGGTGAGGAACCGCTGGCTGGCAGTGGGACTCTGCTCGTCGCTGCCGCCTTTCCTCCCCGAGCCGGCGTAGCTTCTCCCCCCGCAGTCGGCAGGGCCCCGGCTGAAGGCGCCACCGGCTCACCAGCGGTCGGGGTACTTCCGACTGCCGGTGATGTAGATACATTTGTCGGGCTACTTGGCTTGCGGGCCTGGCGTACCCAAAATGCTATGCCGACAACGACCAATGCGGCCACGACGAGCAACGCGACTTTCCCCGAAGTCTTCATTGATTACCACCACCCCTTTTGAGTCGTACCCATTTCAATTGGCAACGCCGTCCCGAGTTTAATTATAGCCGACGCCCCTCCGAAAAATGAAATTTCCGCGGCCCTCGCCCGCCGCGCATCTCTGCCGCGGCTGCCGACTCTGGGGTCTCGACCTCCGCTGGTTGTCGGCGGTGATGCACAAACACGCGAACCACGAACATCAGTACCAAGACACCGCCGAACGTGCAGACGATGGTGGCGCCGGTCGGCAGATCCAAAACCACCGAGAGATAAACGCCCAGCGCGGATACCAGGGTTCCCATCGTCCAACCGATAGCCAAGCGCGGCCCGATCCGGTCGGCAAACAACATGGCCCCCACCGACGGAACAATCAGGTAGCAGAAGACCAGCAGGACCCCGGCAATGGCCACGGAAGAAGTGACCACAAACCCGAACGAAGCATAGAAGAGAAAATCCCAGAGACGAATGGAGATTCCTCTCTTCTCGGCCTCTTCGGGATGGATCGAGATGAGTAGGAAGTTCTTGCGGAAGATGTAGTGGAACAGCCCGATCGCGCCGTAGAGCACTGCCGTGCGCGCCACCTCCTCCCAGGAAACGGCGAGGATGTTACCGACCAGCATATCTTTCAGGTGTTCGGTTTCTCCCGTGGCCTTGCTCATGGCCAGGATGGCGCCGGCTGAAGCCACAGCATAAGCAATACCGATGAACGCTTCCTGCGGGATGTGGGCGCGGCGGATCCGCGCCAAGGAAAAGATCGCCGCCCCGAGAAACGTAAATCCCAGGCTGATCCAGTAGGCGCCGCCCGCGTGGGGGTTAATGCCCACCAGAATGGCCATCGTGGCGCCCAGGGCCGCGATCTGAGCCAGTGCGAGATCAACAAAGATGACCCCCCGCTCAACCACGTGCACGCCCAAGTAAGCATGGATCCCCGTCAGGATGAGGCTAGCCACAAAGGGCGCGAGCAAGAATGGGAGAACTTCCATCTCTCCTCCTCGAGGATCCTACTGGGTGGCTTTAAATGCCCGCGTGAGTAGTCCTATATCGTAATCGAAAAGCTTGAAGTAGTCGGTCGCCTCTTTTTCACCACCGACCGAGGGGAGCAAGACCACGACTTGCGCTCCGGTCTCCCGCGCAATGCTATTCGGCGTCTTCAGGTCAAAGTAAGGCTCAACCAGAATGACCTTCACGTTCTCCCGCTTCATCATCTGAATCAGCCCAACGGCGTGCCCAGGGCTGGGCGGAATGCCGGGACGCGGCTCGATTTCTCCCGCTGACACCAAACCAAAGCGCTTCAGGAAATTCGGCCAGGAGCGGTGGTAAGTCACTACCTTACGCCCTCGAAAGGGTTCCATTTCCCCGTCCCAAACCTTTTCGGCGTCACCCAAGCGCTTGCTGAAGGCCTGGAACTGCTCTTCAAAGTAAGCGGCGCCTTCCGGCTGCATCTCAGCCAGCCTACTGGCAATGCCTCGCGCAATCCGGCGGCCGTTTTCCGGGTCAAGCCAGTAATGAGGATTGCCAAAGGGGTGGACGTCGCCCATGGCGCGCGTCACCACGGTAGTGGGAATCTCCAGTATCTCTGCAAACTGCGAGGCATCCAGATAGCCCTTGGCGCCGATTTGAATTGCCGGATTGCCACACTGGGTAATCAAAGGTGGCAGCCAGCCGATTTCCAGTTGAAGGCCGACGGAGATGAGCAGGTCGGCCCGCCGCAGCTTCAGCAGGAAACTGGGTTTGGCCTCCACATAGTGCGGGTCTTGATACCCGCGCGCGACTGATTCCACTTCCACGCGGCCGCCCCCGACTTCCGCGGCAAATTCCGCCAAGTCCGTCGTGGAAGCGACAATCTTCAGTTTCGAGGCAGCACGAGCCGACGCGGGAGAAACCACCCCTGAGATCAACGCTAAGGTAACCACCATGCCGGCGCAGTCAAGTAGATTGAGTCTTCGAGTCATAAGCGCTCCTAGAACGGATGGGCGCCGTGCGCCCCGAGAACAAACAGGAATTGAACCAGCAAGTCGTTGCCGGACCGGCCATCGGCGTAGCGGGTGAACCGGTACTGACCGCGGATCTGGCTGAACTCGCTGGGCCAGTACGTGAGAACGGGAGAGAAGCCGCTATCCGTCAACAGAGGATTGTCCACGCGTCCCGAGCGGTCGTACCGCCCGCTGACCGTCCACCGCCTCGATAACCGATAGTCAGCCGCAGTGTAGAACCCGAACGCGCGTTGAACCGAATCCTCCTCCTGTCGCCGGCTCCACACGAGTTCTGTGCGAGCCAGGAAATTGTGATAAATGGCGAGCCGTAACGGCCTCCACCGGAATGTCGCGTCCATGCCAAAAAGCTGAGTCCGAAATGCGCTCCCCACGTCGTTGTGGCCGCGCGCATACGAGAACCCCAGATCGAGGTTGGTGGATTCCGTCAGGTCGCTGTAACCGCGCAGGTGTCCAACGGTCAAGATATCGCCCCTCCGTGTGGACCGGAACACGTCTGCAGAATCTCCACGCAGAACCTGCGCGGTCGCTTCCAGAAACAAGCGTTTCGGAGCAGGCAAAATGCGGCTTACGGACAGGCCGGCGTCGTTGATACCATCCTCCCCGCCCACCAGGTGCTCCGTCACCAGCGGCCTGTCCGTCCACGGCAGATTGTGAGTGTGAAGTGTGTTCACCACGCCGAAGCTGGACCGCATCTTGCCGACCTTCGCCACCACCCCACCCGGCAAAGACGTGAAGGTCATGTAGCCCTCTTCCAGGTTCACACCTTCTTGGCCGAAAGAAAGGAAGAAATCACCTCGCGCGTAGGGATCGATGATAGCTTGAAGCCCCACCTCGGATTCGTGCATGTCGAGGACCGGCACTTGACGCTCAGGGTCTCGACCCGCGGCACCTAAGAAATTCCCAATTACGCTGATGTCAGGATTGAGAATCTTGGCCATGGCACTGGCCCCGCCATAAACCGGAAGCTGGCCAGCGGGAGCACCAGGCGCCCCAGCAGGAACCTCGACCTGCGTCGGCGGAGCCACAGCCGCGGGAGCCGGCGCTGACGGTAGCCTCGTGCCCTCCGCAGGGGCAGCAACCTGCGCGGCCTTGAGCGCTCGTATCTCGGCCTCCAGCGCACTAATCCGGTCTTCCAGAGCCTTCAGCCGGTCTTGCGTATCATTGTTCACCTGCGCCCCGAGGATTCCCGGCGCGAGAAGAAGCAGGCAGGTAAGAATAGCGATTTTTTTCATCGCAACCCCCTGAGAACTTGAGCCCAGCAAAGGTGAAGGGTTCCACTTTCGGCAAACGGCGGTCCCGTCTGGCCGTCAGAGGATGGGAGGCGCACGCGCGAAGATCGGCGCCGGAAGCATGAGGCTGAGAATAAGGAGGGATGAAGCTGCCCGGGAATGGACCACCGCATCGGGAGTAGCCCCCCGGGGCGCCGTGGCGAGATATGCGGCGCCTTGCCTGCCAATCTGACAAGCCACACAAATGAGCCTGTTCGCGACCCGCTCCGAAGGGACGCCGTCGCTTAGGGTAAACGTTGGAGCCAACACAGATGGCCGCGCATCTTCGTGTTGGTGAAAGGCCCCAGCCCACCCGAGCTGGATCTGGATGATGACCAGGCCCCAAACCGCCAGCGCTCGTCTCGAATGATTCCGAGGGCATGGAACCAGCATATCAATCACCCCGACGCTGTCCTCGCGAAGCTCTTTCCCAGCCTTCCCAGATACAGCAAGGGGCCTTTGGCACGGCAGCAGCTACGTCAATCTACCTCGTGCTTAGATGGTACGCCAACTGAGGAAGATGCCCTAGCCTTTCGCCCTCTCGGTTCGCAAGCGTGCAGAATCACGCCCTGGCCCAAGATCCGTGGCACCCCGCATCCGCCCCAGGTCATCGCTCCAAGTTCCGGGTCGAGAGCCGAGCGGAAATGTCCTTGACCTTTTGCGCCAGCTCCGGAAGATGAGAGAGGTGAGCGTACATCCGTTTGAATTCCGCCAGGGGCCGGGCCGGCGAACCCCAGACGGTCTCGCCCTGGCGAACAATCTTGCCGGGCAGGATGGCGGCGCCGCCCCCAAGCACGGCCCTTTCCTCAACGCGCGCGTGGTCACCAATTCCCACTTGGCCACCCATCACCACGTAATCGCCGACTTCAACGCTGCCCGAAATCCCAACCTCCGCTGCAATCACGCAATGCCGGCCGATCCTCACGTTGTGCGCGATCTGGACGAGGTTGTCAATCTTGGTTCCCTGCCCAATCACCGTTACCCCCAGCGATCCTCGATCCACCGTACTGTTACTCCCGATCTCAACGTCGTCTTCGATCACCACTTGTCCGAGCTGTGGGAACTTGTGATAGCGACCTTCGGCAAGAACATAACCGAATCCATCCGAGCCTATGACCACGCCAGCGTGCAGAATCACCCGGTTGCCAAGGCGCGCGCCCGGATAGACCGTCACCCGCGGGTACAGGGCGCACTGCGCGCCCACGCGCACGTTCTCACCCAGAAACACGCCGGGCCCAAGACGCGTTCCGGCCTCCACCTGCACGCCGCGCTCCATGACCACATACGGCCCGACGCTGACATCGGAAGCCAGTTGCGCATCTGAAGCAATCACCGCCGTGGGGTGGACTCCCGGGACCGGAGGAATAGGCGGACGAAGCACCTCGGCGACGCGGATCAACGCAAGCTTGGGGTGAGAAACGGCAATGGTGGTTTGCCCCCGCACTGACACCCCTTGCGCCACCAGGATGCAGCCGGCCCGGGAGGAAGCGGCCAACCGCAGGGCCGGTTCACCCTCCGCGAATGTCAGCTCCTCCGCTCCGGCGCTCTCCAGACTCGCCACATTTCGGATCTCGCGGCCCCCTTCCCCATGAAGTTCGCCGCCTAGTAACCGAGCAATTTCTTCGACTCTCATGGCCACACCCCAGATCTGTTCAGAGTCTAACGGTAAGCGCCGAAAGTTTCCCCTTTCAACTTTCCGCAGTCAACCTGCAACTCACCAAGAAGGATAAAAGGGAGGTTCGCCCTGCGGACGCGTCTTCCAACGCCGATGCACCCAGAGCCACTGATCGGGATAGCGGCGAACATATTCCTCAATCAGCCGCGTGAAGTTCGCCGTGTTTGCAGCAATTTCTTCCTCCAGGTCTTCCCGCGTGATCCAAGTGACGGGATCAAAGCGCAGGCGATACTTCCGCATCTGCGCGTCCCAAATCACCAAGCCCAGCACGACGGGGACCCCGGTCTTCCGAGCTAACCGGGCCGGGGCAGTCGTCGTGCAGGCGGGGCAGCCGAAAAAATCAACGAACACTCCTTCGGAGGCAAGCGTGTTTTGGTCTGCCAGAATGCCCACCGCCTCTCCGCGTTGGAACGCACGCAATACCTCGCGGGCGGCATCCCGCTTCTCGATGGCGCGTCCCCCACTCAGGCAGCGGTAATGGTTGATAAAGTCATCGAGCAAAGGATTCTCCAGCTCCCGCACTATGAAATTGCAGGGATAACCGTACACGCCGTGGGCAAACGATCCCAGTTCCCAGTTGCCAAAATGGGCGGTGAGGAAAAGCACGCCTTTCCCCTCGTCTCGGGCGCGCGCGTAGTTCTCAAACCCATCGTAGATGATCAGGCGTTCGATGTTCTCCCGGTTCCAGGAAGGAAAGTGCGCGAAGTCGACGAGGACGCGGCCGAAATTCCGAAATACGCCAAACAGCACTTGGCGACGACGCCGACCGGACCACTCGGGAAACGCCACGCGCAGATTGAACAGACCCACCCCGCGCAGTCGGGGCCACAACCAGTAGCTCAGGATTGCCAGCACCGCGCCGATGGCGCGGGCCAATCGGTGAGGCAGCCAGCCGAGGAACTTCAGGAGGCTCGTCGCCGCGGCGAACTGCACCCAGTGACGGAGAGTAGGGCGGCGCGGTTGCGTGGTCCCCGTGCACGGTGCCCCAAGGCGCGAGGAACTGTCAGCCATCAAGGAACCCAATCACCCTCCGCGCGTGAGATTCCCCAGGCGGCAGGCAAGACCAGGGGTTACGTCCCACCTCCGAGTGCGGCGGGCCATCGTCAGTCAGCCCGCAAAGGCAAATTGCGAAGGAAGAAGTTGAGGACCTGATCCTCGTACTCCTTTTTCAAGGCGCCCGAAGCCAGGGCGATGTACGAATGGTCTAACACCAGCATGCGCTTGGGTTGGGGGGCAAGTGTGTAAAGATCCTCGGTGGCGGCAGCCAGTAGAGGCCAGTCCCGGCTCTTGATGAAGAGCTTAGGCATGTTTTCCAGCTTGGAGAGATCGGCGCGGACCGGCGGCCTCGCCCTCCCCAAGGTGAGAAGGTGGAATCCCGCGCTGGGCATCATGCGGAAAAAGCGGCTTGAACCACCCAGCAGGTCGTCCACCTGCGCTTCCAGCATCTGACTGGGGTCTTCGTAGA
>Ga0315310_10003291_pt1 | contig 10050 bp, 7 predicted proteins | sample TDP5_MG_FD_203630 | JGI IMG/M metagenome (GOLD analysis project Ga0315310, IMG submission 203630) | Freshwater sediment microbial communities from Lake Towuti, South Sulawesi, Indonesia - TDP5 | ecosystem: Environmental > Aquatic > Freshwater > Lake > Sediment | place: Indonesia: South Sulawesi...
GGTTCACAGCTTCAGAGGCTGCTTCGTAAACCGCTAAGACATCGTTTCCATCTACAGTAACGCCTGGAATACCATAAGCAACAGCTCTGTCAGCGATATTCTCTATGGTCATAACCAAGCTCTGACGAGTTCCCATAGCGTACAAATTGTTTTCACACACAAAAACAACTGGCAACCGCCAAATAGCCGCCATGTTGACGCCCTCGTGAAAAGTGCCCTGATTTGACGCGCCCTCGCCGAAGAAACACGCCACAACCTGGTCTGTGCCCCTCAACTTGATGGACAAGCCGGCGCCAGCCGCTATTGGAATCCCTGCGCCCACAACCGCAGTGGCTCCCAGCATCCCTAGGCTGAAGTCTGCGATGTGCATGGAGCCGCCTTTGCCCTTACAATAGCCTGTTTTCTTGCCGAGGATTTCAGCCATCGTCTTGCCCAAGTCTGCGCCTTTTGCTATGCAGTGACCGTGCCCCCGATGCGTGCTGGTTATGTAGTCGTCTCGGCGGAGGTTGGCGCAGACGCCCACAGCCACGGCTTCTTCGCCGGCGTACAAGTGGATGGTTCCAGGTACGAGGTTCTGTCCATACAGCTCGAAGACCTTCTCTTCAAAGTATCGAATTTGCAGCATGCGCTGATACATTTCAACCAGTTTTGTTTTTTCCACCATGACTCATCATCTCAAAATTGGGAAAAGAAATTGATTACTTTTTCAGCAATTAACACAGATGCAGTTTTTTGGGCTTCTTCTGTCTGCGCTCCAATGTGGGGCGTGCAAACCACGTTTGGCAGCTGCATCAACGTCCAATTTGTTGGCGGTTCAACTTCGTACACGTCTAAGGCGGCGCCTCCTAACATCTGAGACTGTAAGGCTTTTAGAAGCGCCTTTTCATCCACAATGGCGCCCCTCGACGTGTTGACCAGATATGAGCCCTTCTTCATGAGATGCAATTCTTTTTCACCAATCATGCGATGTGTTTGAGGACTATAGGGAACATGAATCGTGACGATATCGCTTCGTTTAAGTAATTCATGAAGCGGAACAAACTCGGCTTCCAGCTCCCTCAACAAAGCCGGCGCTGGTGGAGTGCGCTTCGTTATGAGAATTTTCATGCCGAACGCTTTGGCTAATTTGGCTACTCGCTCGCCTATGTTGCCTAATCCAATTGTGCCCAGAGTTTTTTCCTTCAGCTCCCAGCCTATCAAATCTTTTTTGGTCCATCTGCCTTCTTTCATGGCTTTGTTAGCGCCTGGAATACTTCGCGCCAACGCTAGTATAAGTCCAATGGTGAGTTCGGCAACTGCTTCAGATGGCGCCTCGGGTGTGTTGAGGATTTTTACGCCTTTTTTCTCAGCAGCCTCTAAGTCAATGTTATCTAAGCCGGCGCCTGCTCTTCCAACTGCCTTGAGTTGTTTTCCAGCGTCAAAGATTTCTTTTGTCACCTTAGTTCGGCTTCGCACAATCAGTACGTCATAGTTCGAGACGGCTTTCTCTAGTTCGTCAAGCGTAATTGTGGGCTTGATGTCAACTGTGAACCCAGCGTCTTTCAGTTTTTGTGTTCCTTCGTCTTCTAATGGGTCACAGACGAGAACTCTCGCATTCGACTTCAAATGATTTACATCTCCCGTTAACGCCTGAATTAACGTGCCCTCAATCACTTATTTTCTTTTCCTCAATCTGCCGAGCAAACAAGTTCATATACCAATCTAATACTCTGAAGCGTAAAGACAACAGCTGAAACTGGTGTCGAAGTTGAATAAACAAATGACTGAAACTCAAAAGAACCTATTGGCAAACAATTTTGACGCCAAAATCGCAGAAACCACTGGCGCCGCGAAGGAAATAATTCTGAAGGCAGTTTCAAAAGACACGGTTGTAGGCATCGGAGACTCTGCAACTATCAAGCAGATAGGAATCTTAGAAGAATTGGAAAAGAAAGGAAGCAGGGTTTTGAATCCCTTTTCGAGGGAATTGACAACAGACCCCAGCCTGACCAGGGTCCGTGATGACATCTCGAGAAAGATTTTCTCGTGCGACGTGTTAGCGACTGGCACCAACGCTGTCACGATTGATGGAAAACTTGTCAACATAGACGCTGTTGGAAATCGTGTTGCTTCGATGATTTTTGGTCCGAGAAAGGTGTTTGTTGTCGTTGGCAGAAACAAAATAGTGAAAAACGTTGAAGAAGCTCTTTACCGTATCAAGAACATCATAGCTCCGTATCACGCCAGAGTCAAAGAGTTCGCCACGCCCTGCGCCAAAACGGGTGAGTGCGTTGACTGCAACTCGGCTAAGCGAATCTGCAGCGTGACCACAATAATGGAGAAGAGGCCTTGGCGAACCGATTTAACAGTGATTTTGATCGACGAAGACCTAGGGCTCAGCTGGGACGAGACTTGGCCTATGGAACGCATCAAACGAATAAAATCCAATTACGAAAGGGTGACCTGGGTTTTCGCTAGTGCAAAGACAGCCTAGACCTTTAGGATAAATTGAATTAGGCTGCGCTCACATTAGTTACTAGGAAGTAGAACGCCTTGATGGTAGGAATCGTTGGCAAACCCAACACTGGCAAGTCTACTTTTTTTAGTGCTGCAACTCTGGCTCCAGCCGAGATTGCGAGTTATCCATTTACTACCATCAAGCCCAATAGAGGTGTTGGCTATATTCGCACGCCTTGCGTTCACAAGGAATTCAATGTTCAAGACAATCCTAAGAATTCTCTGTGCATGGATGGAGTGCGACTCATTCCAGTTGAGCTGATTGACTGCGCTGGACTAGTGCCCGGTGCTTGGCAGGGAAGAGGCTTGGGAAACCAGTTTTTAGACGAGATTCGCAAGGCTGACGCCCTCATTCATGTCGTGGACGCGTCAGGTGGCACAGACTCTGAAGGAAGACTGATCAAGCCTGGCAGCCACGACCCGCTTGAAGACGCACGTTTCTTGGAAGTTGAAATCACCATGTGGCTGATGCTGATTTTGAAGCGAGACTGGCCTAAACTGGCTCGAACAGCCGAATCTGGCATCACAGACATTTACGCACAGCTTGAAGAACGTTTAAGTGGTTTAGCTATTAAGCGAGGGCACATTTTTGAGGCTGTGAGAAAAACGGGGTTAAACGCTGAAAAGCCCACAACTTGGAGTGAAGACGACCTAGTCAGGTTCTTAGACACGCTGCGAAAAATAGCCAAGCCCATGCTGATAGCGGGCAACAAGATTGACCTTGAACCATCTGAGCTGAATATAGAGCGCCTGAAGACGCTAAACTACACGGTTGTGCCCTGCTGTGCAGAAGCAGAACTGGCTCTGAGAAGAGCAGCTGAGAAAGGCTGGACCGACTACAAGCCTGGAGACTGCAACTTCAACGTTTTGAAGCCCGAAGGCTTGACCGACGCTCAGAAGAAGGCGCTGTTGACGATTAAAGAGAAAATCTTAATGAAGTTTGGCACCACAGGCGTGCAGGATGCCATCAACGTGGCTTACTTCAAACTCTTAAACATGATAGTTGTCTACCCTGTGGAGGATGTTGAACGACTTAGTGACCACAAGGGAAACGTGCTGCCCGACGCCTATGTTGTTCCGTATGGTACTACGGCGCGTCAATTAGCCTACATTATTCACACAGAGTTAGGTGAAGGCTTCATTTACGCCGTAGATGCCAGAGAAAAGAAGAGAATTGGAGAGGAACACGTTTTAAAAGACAGAGACGTAGTCTCAATCGTAAGCGCCAAAAAAAGAGCTTGACAAGTGTGGTTTTATTGTCCCTTGATCCAGCCTGAGATTCCCAGTTCTTTAACTTTGATGGTTGTGGGTTCTGGTTCATGCGATCTGTATTTTCCAGTTTCATCAAGGTAGAGGATTTTGGGCTTTAGTGTGAACGTTCCTTTGTCCAGGGCTTTTAAGACTAGCTTGACTTCTTCGGTTTTGAGTGGGTCTAGTCTTTTGCCTTTCATGTTGAGGTAGCTGTCTTCCACTCGATAGATTTCGGGCTTCTCCTTTATTTCAAAGCCCTCTGGAATTAACTGTTCGGTTTTGATGAGGAGGGCTGGTGCTTTTCCCGCGTTTACGAGTTCTAGTTCTAGGTTTATGTCTTCGCCTACCTTGAATTCTTTTAGGCGGATGAAGAGGTTAGCTTGGATGTTGGCGTGTTCGAATCCTTCAAGTCCCACTGCTTCCTCTTTGGTGGGGGTTGGTGCGGATATGGTTGGCGTGGCTGAAACTATGGTTGGAGCCTTCAGGATTTCCGTTGGCGTTATGAGGAGTTCCTTTTCTTCTCGCACTCTTTCTAAGTGCTTAAGGGTTTCGTCTCTCTTGCTCATGTATCCAGCTGTCTCGTAGAGGCTGGAGGCTAGGTCTAAGTGTTTCTCTGCCAGTTGGTAGTATTTTGCTCTCTTTTCGGGGTCGACCTCTGACTCGGCGTTGCACATGTAGAAATAAGCGTCGAACAACCGTTCCGTAGCCTTTGTCCATTTTGAGGCGCCTTCGAATTCAGCCTCCGTGTAGTGATGCGCGGCTCTCTCCATGTATTGCTTGGCTGTTGTGTAGAGCTCAACGTTTGGTGTTACCTTGAATTTGGTTCCTGATTCGAGCGCTTTGCAGAAGCAGGCGTTTCCGAGGGATAGGAGAGCGTTTCTTTTCTTTGTTGTGATTTTTTGGGTTTTTGTAAAGAGTTCTGAGGCTTCTGCGTAGAGGGCTGGTTCAGCCTTCTCGTGAGCCAACTCCATCTTTTCCAGAGCTCGGCAAAGGTGGGCTTGGAAGAGAAGCTCGTTTCGGTCTGGTTCGTCTTCGAGTTTTTCTGCAATTTTCTCGAATCTTTGGGCAACCTCGCTGTACTTCTTTGCGCTTGCTCCATGATCTTCGTTCTTGTCGTGTATTTTTGCTTCTTCTAACTCTGCTCTTGCTAGGCAGTACTCCCTTCTGAGTTCAGATACTTCACTGAGCTCGATTGTCTTGGCTTTTTCATCTGGGTCTTCGATTTTTTTGGCTTCTTCTTCTAGTGAAGCCTTGGCTTCACTGAATTGGTTGGCAGCGAGTTGAAACGCTTGCCTTGACTCGTCGCTTTTCTCCTTTTTTGTTTGGCCTTCGGCTTGTTCTAGCGTTGCCCATGCGGAAAAGTTTGATGTGAGATAGCTCCATCGTTTTGAGGATTTGAGGAGGTTGGCGGCATTTTCATAGTGTGTCTTTGATTGTTCGTATTCCTCTCTCTCGTGGGCTAGTTTTGCCTTTTCGAATTCGCTCCATGCCTGCATGTAGGACCTGTGGTCCTCATAGAAACACTTGAACTGCGGAATCTTCTCTGCGACAAGCTGATAGTTTTTGGAGGCTTGTTCGAAGTTGTCTGCAGCCTCAGCGTATTCGCCACGTTGATTGTAGAGTTTGGCGGCTTTCCAGTAGGCTTCAGCCACACGACTAGGCATTCCAACCTTCTGATACACTTGAGCAGCGCCTTGGTAAACTTCGATGGCTCTGTTAATGACTTTTTCATCCTTTGTTATTGAATAGAGTTGATCGAGGATTTCACCAAACCAGTCGAGGTACCATCCCAAATATAGAGCGAAATATCCTCGAGCTATACCCTTCGACAGACTTTTCGTGCATATTTCCAAGCATCTTTCCATGCTTGAAGAGGCCTCTTCAAGGAGATGCCTCTTCTTCTCCTCGTTTTTCTCCAGCTTAGCCAAATCAGCTTTTATTAGGGCAAGATAGTTTTGGAATACACCGCGGTTCCACGAGTATGGTGGAGATACCTGATCTGAGATTTGAATGGTTTTCTCCCTGAGTTCCAGTGCCTCTTCAAGTAGTTTTTTCTTCTCATTGACATCTGTCTCTAATTCGGATAGAAAAAAGATTGCCTTGCTTGCAACATGAAAAATGCCACGTATTGCGTCTTGAGAACCAGAGGCTTGGGCGTATTCAGAACCTTTACGCCCGACTTCAACAGCCCGTTTTAATAGTGCGCTTTTTTCTTGAGGGTTGGTTTCTGCTTGTGCTAATTTAGTATAGCTATCAACTAGATAAGTTGTATATGTGGAGGAAACGTCAAGGTAGCGGCAGACCAACAGACCGTGGCGGATGGACTCTTCTGCAAATTGTATGGACATCTCGCGTCTTTCTTTCTGCTTGTCTGGGTCCTCTTCCATGTCGGCTGTCAAGTCAGCAGTCCAATGTAACGCAAGATAGGCCTCTCGAATTAGAAAATGATCTTTTGACTTCTTGGCTTGCTCCAGACTCTTCTCCGCGTGTTTCCATACAACTTGCAAATCACCCTCTGTCATTGCAATGTTCCAACCCAGCGCAAAACGCAGGAAAACTTGTAGATAAGCGTCTTCGATTCGCTCAGAAAGCCCTAAAGCTTTTTCCAAATAACTCGAAACCACTGAAATTAACTCTCCTTCTTCTTCATCAAAGAACCCAGCGTCTAAGGCATCGAGAACTAAAAACGATACCATCGTGAAGGTCCAAGCTAACTCCTTCTCGAGTCCAGGTTGGGAAAGCCTCTCGGCGGCCTTTTTAGCATACTTTAGTGCTTCCTCTACAATTCGTTTCGACTCGTGCCAGTCTCCTGCAAGACCATATCTGTCCAAAAGGCAGAGTGGAAGCCCATGGAATGCTTTCCCGTAACCTAACTTATCCCCAGCGGCGTCAAAACTCTCTAACGCTTCTTCAATTAGTCTCCAGCAATCGTCCAACAACTCCTTTTTCCGAGAAGGCTCTTCAACAAACCAAGAGTCAGAGTACCTAGCCATGGCCTTGCAATATAAGCCTCTGGTGGGCGCAACCTTCTCAAACATTTCCGAAGCTTTCTCATAAGACTCAACCGACACCTGCATACGCTTCTTGAACTCTTCCACACTATCTGCCTGCCCCGCAGCCCTGAAGAAACCGTAACCCATCCGCTCATGAATCTCTCCCGTTTTCAGCACGTCTTGCTCTGGAACCATGTTCAAAGCAGTGCGATAGAGCCCCGCTGAGCCCATCCAATCATAATTTTTCTCCAGCTCCATCGCTCGGTTCATGATACTCTCTAAACTTTCAACAGCCGACATAAACACAAGACCATCAGATGTTTAACACCATCCGCTCTGAAAAGCCTTTTGCAAACCAAAACAACATCATAAAAAGATGCGTTACCAAGTAGACACACAGGTCACAGACGAACCCATTTTCATCATCTTTCTTCTCTAAACGACCCTCTACCCGTCTCTCTGTCTCACTCCCAGCCTATTTGGATCTTAATAGAGGGGGGTCTAGGCTTGTGCGCACACACAAACAAAAATTGTTCCTTTCACTGCCCAAAACGTCGCTTACGCTTCTGATAAGTCCTCACAGCGCGCAACAAGTCAATACGCCTAAAATCAGGCCAATAAACATCCAAGAAGCAGAGTTCACTGTAGGCGCTCTGCCACAACAAAAACCCGCTCAAGCGTTCTTCACCCGAAGTCCTAATAATCAAGTCAGGGTCCTGCTTAGGCAAATGAGCCGTGTACAAGTGACTCTCAAAAACCCCCTCATCAATAGCCTCAGAATTCAAATCACCATTCTCAACCTTCTGCGCAATCTGCTTCGCAGCGTCCACAATCTCAGCTCGACCACCATACGCCAAAGCCACGTTCAAAAAATGCTGATCATAATCCTTAGTAGCCTGCTCCACCTCCCGAACAAGTTCTTGAATACCCTTGGGCAAAAGCCCCAACCTCCCAATAACCTTCACCCGCACCCTGTTCTTGTGAATACGCTCATCTGTCAAAATTTCCCTCAATTTCTCCTCAGCAATCCGCATAATCTCTCCAACTTCTTCCTTAGGACGCAGAAAATTTTCAGTTGAAAACGCGTAGATAGTGACCGACTTCACGTTCAAGTCTAGGCACCAATCGAGCAGATGGCGAACCTTTTCAGCACCGAAGCGATGCCCCAACCAAGAGCTGAGCGCCCTTTCAGTTGCCCACCTGCGATTTCCATCCAGAATTATAGCTATGTGTTCAGGCTTGTTTCCATTTTTCACCTGAAACTTCAACCATTTCTCGTACAGCTTGTAAACACCAGCAGCCGACAACACTGTTTTAAGCATTATTCAGCCTCAAACCTCGCTTTCTCAAGAGCGCGTACACATGGACACTGACGTTTTGTTGGTAAATGCTTAACGGTCTCTCTTAAAAGTTGCTGAAGAATCGGAGCAGTCTTCCTCGCCACCTTTCCAAGCTCCTCGGCTGTGAGTCTCTTCTGCATGCCCGCCGCCATGTTGGTCACGAAGCACACAGTCGCGTAACACATTTCTAACTCTCGGGCTAACACTGCCTCAGGCATAGCGGTCATTCCCACAACATCGCAGCCCACTCGCCCAAACATTCGGATCTCAGCGGGTGTCTCTAAACGTGGACCCTCGGTGCAAACCAAAACCGCGCGATCCACCAATCTTGCACCCACTCCCTTCGCCGTTTTGATTAGCACTGACCGAATCTCAGGACAGAAAATTTGGGAAACGTCCACGTGTGTAACTGGTTCGCCGTCGTAAAAGGTGAATTGCCGAGACTTGGTAAAATCAACCAGATCGTGTGGAACCACGAGGTCGCTGGGCTTTATTTTTCGGTTTATGGCACCAACGGCGTTTGTGGCTAAGATGCGTCTGACACCTAGATGGTGCAAGGCGTAGATGTTGGCTCGATAATTGACCCTATGGGGCGGAACCCCGTGATGAACCCCGTGACGTGGCATAAACGCAACTGTTTTTCCATCGATTTCACCTATGAAAATCGGTGGTGCGAGTCCGTATGGAGTCCCCTTTATAATCTGCTCGGAATAGTTTAACAGTTTTTCCTGTCCAGTTCCGCCTATTATAGCGATTTCAGCCTTCCTCAACTTTTCTGTCTTTCTCCCTGAAGAAACCAGCGTACTGTCTGTGCAGCAGAGAAGTGAAGAGAACAGAAGCCACAGCCAAAACTATACCAACGATTATGGAGAAGACCAACGTGTCATATGACAGCGTGGGGTCAATAAGTATCTGAGACGCTTGATAGAAGATTTGCGATGACCACGCCACCACGACCATGATGTCGACTGTGCGCAACAACCTACTATCGTGTTCAAAGAACCAGTGGATTGCTCTCCCAAAAAGCACGGTGGAAATGCCCACAACAACAAGGAATATGGCTTGAGAAAGGAAATGACCGAAGAGCGTGGGAAGCGCGCCTATCCATTGAGGAGGAGTCATTCTAGACGCGAACGCCGACGCCTGATAGAACCCTTGATACACGCCGATTCCGATGAGAAGAAAACCTGTCAAAGCCGCAAAACCCGTTATTAAACTGGGAAATGGTGGAGGCGAGTACTCTCGAACCCACACGTAAAAGTTGCGAACTCCTTTGTCAAGCATAAATCCTTTGACCACGAGGTAAGAGCCCAACACTATTAAGAAGGCTATCCACGAATAACCTGTCCAGTTCAGTATGGATAAGACGCCTATAACTATCAGTAATAGTCCAGGCAAACCCAATGCCATTCGAGCGTACCTTGGATTTTCAAAAAGCATTTTTAAGTAACGAGAAAACAACCACACGGTTTCCTCGATGGATTCACTGTGGCGCACAGTTACCCTGCGAACTGAAGTCACTGGCACCCTCGACTGAACCAACGGCAAAATGGTCTCGTCTGCGAATCCATCTGTGACCAAGATGACCTCACTGGCTTGAAAACTCTTCAAAACCTCGGTTAGTTCAGACACAAGTTCTTTGTCTGCGCCCACATCGCCCAATTCGGAGCCTGCAATGGTTGCTATTTGGCATTCTGCGAGTGATTCCTCACCTTGTGCGCTCTCCTTCAAGTGGTCATAAATTTTGACGGCTTCAAAAATAGCGTTGGCGTCTGGTTCCTCTGGGTCCCTTAGCGCCAGAGCGACCGCTGCGCTTATGTTTTCTTCTCTTCCAAGTATTGGCGTCTTCACTCCGGCTTTTACGCCTAAGTCGTCGTCTCTGTCAACACAGAGAACAAGAGTGCGCTCTTGCGTCGAAACATCCTTTACTGACACACGGATACACTCAACGCTTGTTTATGCTCACTCGC
>Ga0315310_10003292_pt1 | contig 10046 bp, 7 predicted proteins | sample TDP5_MG_FD_203630 | JGI IMG/M metagenome (GOLD analysis project Ga0315310, IMG submission 203630) | Freshwater sediment microbial communities from Lake Towuti, South Sulawesi, Indonesia - TDP5 | ecosystem: Environmental > Aquatic > Freshwater > Lake > Sediment | place: Indonesia: South Sulawesi...
TCCAGAAGCTTTCCAAACTGGCTGAGAAATGTCTAGCGGTGAAAGATCTCTACGAGTGGGCGGAAGCCCAATTAAAGAAGCCTGCGAAAGAGGAAAGGTTGGTAGCAAGGATAGGATGAACGAGACCGAAATAACAGAGCTTTTCGAGAACCTCATATTTGAACGCCAAGCAGAGCTTCAACTGGAGGTTGGTAGAAGACCTACAGCTCACATGGACTACGACAAGATTTTTGTTACTAGAGAAGTTCTGAAGGAGCAGAGGGCTTGGGTAGAGGGATGGTTGCTCCATGAAATTGAACACAGGGCCTCGATTCCAGGAAATCTTGAGAGACAACTCCTCTGGGAATACATAGCTTTGGATGAGGGAGTTCCGAGGCCTGCGAGGCTCGTTCATTTCTTCTCAGACATGCTCATCGACCGCAAGATCTTGTCCAGAGCGCCAACGAGGTATATGAAATATCTTCAGAATAGAGGCCTAAGCTTAAGATATCTTACAGACGGCCAACGTCAACTTTACTGCCAGATCTTAGATCTCTACGGTAATGATCAAGCTCAGGTTGAAAGAAAGACTCATGAGGTCTATCAGGCGATGTTCGGCGGAGCGATTGAGCTTGAGACGCGTCTAAGAAAGTATTCGAAAATCCTTAGGACAGACTTCGTCGAAGCCGCTGATTCGTGGCCTGACTTGACTTTCCCGATTGGGCTGTCTTTCCAGCAACGGGATAGACTGATACGTTCGCTCTTGTATCTTGGAGCTACACCAGCTGGGGTTGAAGACTTCTTCAGCAAGATCCATGCCCGGATGTCTCAACCAGAGAAGAGACAGATACTAGCGGCAACGAGGAAACTTTACTTATACAATATGCTCCAGACGATCTCTCCAATACTCAGAGCCTTCAGGACAGCTGACTACCCGGTCATGGAGATCTGGAATCCAGGGGACCATCCCAGCGAACTTTCGATCGTGGACACCTATAGGGTCTATGGCATTCTGGTTCCAGGTGTTTTCGCCATAAAGAGGAGGGAGTTGGTCTCTGGGAAGAGGGCGAAGAGTGTATCCATCTTGATGGATTGTTCAGCGTCAACGGGATTGAGTATGAGCATCGGCCGCGAGAGGGAAGCGGCTTTCGGGCTTGTGGAGGCCGCTAAAGAGCGTAACGACATGATATCATTCGTTCCTTTCAGCACAAGCGTTCTGTACGACGATACAGTCTTCTTCTCGAAGGACTACGAAGGGATAGAGGATGCGATCGTTCGAGTTGAGCCCTCTGGATATACGAACGTGACGCCGCCACTTTCTCTGGCTTTGAAGGCAGCTGAAATGGCTGGTAGGCAGACTACATTCATAATGACCGATGGAGGTATGTGGGACTCTGAACAGGCGCTTGGGATGCTCAACAGGCTGACGGAATTCGGGAAAGTTGTATTCTTTATATTTGGAGCGGGTGTTTCTGGGATGCAGAAAGAAGCCAAGGAGTTCATTAGAGGCGTAAATGTCTACGAATGTGACCCAAAGGAATCGATTATGGAAGAAGCGCTAAAGGAATATCTGGGATAGATTAGCTGAATTGTAGACACAGAGGTCGTATTCTTCTCAGCATTCCATGCGTAGAGCCGACTGCCACCATGGGTCCCAGAGCGGACAAGTTTTCGAAGGACAATCAAAAGAGTTAGCGAGCATTTGATATGCATTCAAAAGAGAAAAAAGGGGATATCGGTCTAGCCTGAGCTACCGTAGATACACGAGTACGAGAAGACCCCGCCTGTTTTTGTGACGATCTTGATAGTGTACGCTGTGCCTGGAGTCGTAGAGAGACCAGAAATGGTGACTGTAACAGTCGCAGAAACGCCGGGGTCAATCGCAGTAGTACCACTAAAGGTCATTGACGTACCAGCTACGTAGACCTTGTCTACGGTTACAGACGATGAACCAGTGTTTCTTAGATTGAGTGTCAACGTGCCCGCACTAAGCCACGAATATGCCTCGACTATCAACTGCTCTTTCACTTGCGATCCTCCTCCACCCATCAGCGTACCCAGAAGGCCTGCACTCCATACATAGACTATCACTGAGGCTGCAACCGCAACAGCGATCATCAGTAGCGTAGCGATAACAGGAGAAACCGCTTTCTTGCTCACCTTAAATTTTCCTATTCTCATGCGAATCTCTACCTTTTTTACTAGATATAATAGGATGGGTTTCTTAAGCCTTATCCCATCATATGCAGTAAATTATACAGTCGGGCACATATTTAAGCTTGAAGGCATACGAGGACATATCAAAGCATAAAGTCCCAACACAGCGTACGCCCCCCACTAAACATGGTCATGGCGCTGAGGGCATATTACGCCATATGCAAACATAGTACAGAAACTACTCAAAAAAGTTGTCAACGGCCACGGTCGATGACCTCAAGCACCATTGGCGACGTCATTATTCTGGGTTCTAAGGAGCATCCTAACATTCCTTCCAAAAATCCCAGCAGCATCTGAAGGTTGCCTATAAAAGGATTCTTAGCTATGATGAATTTGTCTCGATAGATGACATCGCCATACCCGAAGACTCTAAGCCTCTTCAATACTTCCGGCCAGTTCTCTCTCTTTGCGGGATCTAGATTGAAACTTGCTTGAATTGAGAGTCTCATCGCGTCCCCAACCTTGCGTCCCGTGTCACGCAACTTGTCTTTCGGTAGCAGGTCGACGAGGGTGTTCAGATTCTCTTGGCTGAAAAAGGCTATTCTACTGACCCCGCAGTAGTACTCACCGGGGAACTTCCAGTCGTATATTGCCATGCTCCGATAAACATCGAACAACTTTGATATTAGCGGTTTTATTCCAGGCTCCTTGCCATCCTTAATGAGCTGTTCTAGGTATTGACGATCTTTCTCATCAAAGATTATCGTTGTCCTCTTCGTCGCCTGTTTCTTTTCCATCCGAGGAGACCTCAAACATATCTAGGTTGAATCGTACATATATGTATGCCGAGCAGACGGCCTTCCCTACAATATATACCAAGCGACGTGCCTTATCGCGTTGGCTTTTTTGTTTCCATGAGATATTGGGCTAGCGTGATTATGTTTCCAACCGGATCTTCGTCAAGCAGCCTGCTGCCCTTGCTGAAAATCTCGTTGTAGAGCTTCGTGGCTTCCTTTATGTAGAAGAAAGCCTCAGCTGTCTCAAGTTCCTTTGAAACTTTAACCAAAAAATAGAGTCTGAGAATGTTTCTGACCCTGTACGTGTCCAAAACTCTCCTTTGGAAACCACTGAAAACAGCGTCATACAGGTCACTAGCCCTATTGAGTCGTTCTTTCACTCTCTCCACCATTGGACACCGAAGATATACTTAGTGATCGTATGCATAATTAGAGCTTGCGTTGGGCTTAGCAGTACTGTTACTCAAGCCAGAAAGGGGTCCACATTCGAAAAAATCTTCGCGCGATGTCCATGAGGTTTCTGAGAGGCACAGACCGATCCGGTTAGTGATCAGATCCCTATGCTTTATCTGAGAGAACGTTTGCTTTGCAAAATTCCCCTTCGGAATTGCGGCTGATGAATCATATTCATGACGATTGCGATTTGATAGTTATTTCATCCTGCCCAGTCGAAATAAAAGTAATCTCGGTCGTCTTCATCGATCTGTCGTCGAAGAATCTCCAATAGTTGGAGCTGCAGGAGACTATGGGCGGATATTCTGTTTTGAAATAGATAGTGATATTGAATCCTGAGGAAAGTCTCACTACAAGCTTCAGTTCCCCTGGCTTATTGCTAACATTGGCTTGAATCGAGTTGTGGAGAGAGGGTAGGAGTGCTGTTACGTTCTGAAGATTTGATGGCGAGGATGGATACGATGATTGGAAAGTTAGGTTTCCAGTAATGAACTTCGGTGAGAAGGGGATTCTACCGAGTGAAGTTCTGTCCTTGAGGAATGTGTAGGCTAGAAGGTATTTCCCGCTGACCCAGATGGGGTCCTTGCCTTCATACCCGTCAGTCTCTGTTAAATACCACGGGTCATTGGATAGTCCGGCTTCCGCATATGCTTCAAGGATGTCGTATGCCATCTGAGAGTACTTTGGAGCTAGTCCTATTGCTGCGAAGACCGATCGGCTGCTCGCTGTTTTGTCTTCTTTCCTCCATTTTATCAGCCATGAGTTCTCGTTCTCACGAAGGTTATTGACTAGGTATTCTTTCAGTTGGTCGACTTTCTCATCTCCATCTACGAATGAAAGTGTCGTTCCTAACTGGAGCGCTGTCCCGTAGGCTTCCTCAGGGTTGCCTCCGAATACGCTTGTCGGAAACCAGTTCCATGTTTGATTGTAGAAGTGGGTTATGAGATCGTTCGCGTAAAGTGTGTAGCGTCCGTAGTTTTCCATATCATTTACTAGGGTCCTAGCGACTTCTGCCGCTGCTATTAAAGCTGCGTATTCGAACGCGCTGTCTACGCTGGCGGTCAGGTTTTTGATTTCGAAGATTTGGACTCCACTTTCTGTTCGGTACGCGTCTATGTATGCGCATGGTTGATGACGTTCCGGAAGCCACATTTTCGTAAGGGAGTCCGCGACGTTTCTTAGTATCTGATAGTTTCTCATTCCCCATGCTTTATCGAAGCATGAGAGTGTGTAGTACTCGAGGACGAATGCCGCGACATAAACTGGTTTGTAGTCGTTCCAGTAGTCTTCCCAAGCTCCATCTGCTCTCAGATATTGGATAAGACTTTCGAATGGCATTTTGGGGTGGTTCTTCACGTTTGGGTACCAAGCGCGATTGTAGTAGGTGACTAGTAGATCTTTCATAGTGTCAATGATTGAGGTATCGCCTTGATCTATTCTCCAGAGTGTGTAGGCGAGGACGGTCCACCGGAGGAAACGGTCACCGTAGATGATTCTGCCGCTATCGTTTTTCTTCAAGGCTTCCGTGACTGCTCTTAATTCTTCGGCTTGGACTTTTTCAGCCTTCAAGGCTGCTTTCTCAATTGTGCTGAGGCCCGCCGGATAGTTGACTTCTGGCCGCTTGAAGGCTATGTACCAAGAGCTGAGAATAACGATTAGGAGTATGACCAAAGCGGTGATTGTTAGGGTTCTCTTCAACGATTCAGCCTTCAGAGTATTCTAGAACCTTCCGTGTTTTTGGATTTTTCGAATTTCGTTGGAAAGGCACGCGTCTCACTGCGTCGCTTCGGCTGTTGAGGCGCGCTCAAGAATATAGTTGTAGGAGAAGAACCAGAATAGGACCAGATAGAGTAAGGTTAGGACTGTTCCGGCGTAGTCGTGAAATACGACCGCTGGAAGATAGCCAACATAGAAGGCCAGTAGGACAACGAAAACGATTCTAAAGAGGTTCAATAGAAAAATTCCTTCTGCGCCTAAAATTACGCACAAGGCTTTGCTTCTTCTCGTAAACGGCCCCTGCAGACCTGTAAGCAATGTGAATACGAAGAGGATCAGTGATTGCCATCCGACACAGTTCCATGCAATGTAAACGGTTAGCGCGTGACCTGCAGACTGTATGTGCAGGAACTCGCTTGAGACGAGCGTTTGGATTCCGAAGAGGTATTGGAGTATCGCTGCGACCATTTTCACCTCTACCGGAACTACAACATCATGGATGAAAGTGTACAATTGGATTCTCATCACTATTGCGGTCAAAAGTTCGTTGAAGCTGCTCACGAAGGGTAGAACCATGAAGAGCACAGCTGCTATAACTATTATGTATTGGTAGGTCCTCCGAGCGATCAACGGTTCCCTCTCTGCTGCCAATTGAATCAATTCCTTGCGAGGCATCCACAGTTATATTCTAAGGATGCCCCACCTTTTAGATTTTAGAAGCTTCCAAGCCAGCCTTCATCCCTTCCTTCCTCGTCTAGAATCGATACGAAAGTGATCGATCGCCTTTTTTGCCCCTTCTCGACCACATACAAGTTTCTGAGACGAATAGTGAAGGTTGAATTGCATTTCTTGCAGGTAATCTTGTAGTCCGCAATCTCCTGATCTTTGCCTTGAACAGCCTCAATCTTCTTTCCTATCACTTGCAGCTCTTCGATATTCTGATTCGAGCAACGAAAGCATTGTTTAAGCTTGATAGGTTGAAGACCCCGAGTGCCTAGTGGCGCATATATTTGATCCGGAAGATCCTCGATCGAGTCACCTTTCATCCACGAAGACTTCCATTCTTGCAACCGACACATAGAGACTGTGACCAATGTTTCAGCGTTGGTTCTACTAAGATTTAAATGGCTACGACTAGCCCATACTTGTAGTGAGGAGGATTTCATAATGTCGTATATATGTCCTTACTGCGGCTGCGGTACCGTTTATCCGACTGAAACTATGCCGTACATGGAGTATCCATCAAAGGTCTGTCGATTCTGCGGCGGACTCCCGACTTGGATACCTCAATACCAAAAGTGGTACTGTTTTCACTGCAACCACTACGTCTGAAAAGCTATTTCCTATGTAACCAGCCTTCAACGGCGGCCGACATCAGGCCTATTTAGGTCTTGATCGCATAGCTCAGAGAATTTTCACTTATTTTACTTATATTTTGTCATCGTTTTTCTAAGACAAAAATGTCGTTTAAGGTAGACGTCGTTTGAACAACAAAGGTGCTCCAGAAAAAACACCAAGTGAGTAAACGCTTGGGAAGATAGACGATGAATACACCAACATAATCAGCGGTGTTAAGTAGAATTTCACCGGCCTTTTTTCGCTCAAGATACAAGTAGCCGACTGCGAATAATAAACTAGGCAGGAATGAGTATTCCGTAAGAAGAGAAACCGTCGGAAAAGGATACTAGAATTATGGCTCATGAGCCCACAGATATGATAAACATGAGTGCCAAGTTGGTAAATCGAGGTTGTGGTTGAGTTAACAAGATTTCAAATAGAATACAAATCTTCCACCTTTTCAGATATCCGCAGCCCCTCTCGCCTTCTGTGCATCAAGTAGACATAAACTCCCCGCACCATGTAAAGGAGTGCTGAACTTAGAAAGAAGTAAAAGGCGCCGATTGCCACGAAGGAGGCTAAAGAAGAAGAAAAGGGTTGAAGAAAGTTAGCCGTTAATGTTAATCCTAAGGTGACCAGGGCTAAACGCCTTAAAACTTGATTCGTTAGTAAGCTGCTTACGGTGACTTCCTCTCTGAAAATCATAGGCCGATAGAGTACATGCAGAAGAAGCATACTGGAAGCAATATAGAGAGCCACGAGCATAGGAAGAAACTCGTTTTCGAGAACGTTTATGGGGATGTGCACAGTGTATTCCTGAAGAGTAAGGCGGTACTTGAAGTATAGGGCTGAAAAGGCGCATAATAATCCAAGATTGGTTGTTGACAGTAGAGCCCTCCGGTACTTGGCAAGAAACACGTATGCCGACAGGACCGCTATGATTAGTAGCCCTATCCACATCAACTGTTCCACGTAAGGATCCTTTATCCTGTAACCAACCAAGACCAGCAGAGGCTTATCGTCCACCCATGTCTGCTCATAAACCTCCGCTAGAGAACCCCTAAACAGCATAGGTAAGTGCACACACGTCAAAGCCAAAGTTAGCGCCAAGAATACGAGCGCCCTTACGGTTCGTGAGCCCAGCCCCACACCAAGGAAAGCTTTGACCTGGGCATTCATGAAAGCCATAGAAGTTCTGTAAATGTGGCAGCCTAGACGGTGGATTCTTTGAGCTACCTCTAAGAAGGTCGGTGAATCCCTCAATGTCAATGGTCCAAAAAAGCATTGAAAGATGTTAAGCGAGGAAGCGACGAGGAGGGCCATAAGAAGATACAGAATTCCGTTGGTCCAAAGATATTCTTGGATATTGAGCCAGTGCATTAGGACTAGGGCGGTAAATGCACTTCCTAAGGCAATGGTCGGAGTTGACAAGACCTTTCCCTCTCTGGCTTCAGCTAACAGGGATAGGAAGGCCATGCCGGCGACGATGAACGCACTGAGCCATAGGATCACGTGACCGAAGGGTGATAACGTGAGACCGAAGCCCACAAACCTACCGTCAGAATATGCTGTATAGATTCTTTCATAAAGAGTCAAGGAAAGGACTGCTAGGGCTTGACCGTAAAAAGATAAGGGGCCAATAATAAGCCTCCTTAGAGCTTTGCTAGTAAAGGAGCCTCCTCTACGCTTCTTAGCCAGTAGTGGGACGAGAAGAAGCAAAGGCACGTAGAACGCTGGGAAAAGCAACAGAGACTCCTCGTAGTAACGGAAATGTAGGGTGATAGAGTACGTTCCGGGCTTGAGGCGAATTCCCATGACACCAAGCACATCATAGATGGTAAGGGTCTGGTTTCCATCGCTAGCCCTCCAACCCTTGTGGAAAGTTTGGCTTATTATGAGTGAAACGGGTTCCCTTGCGCTCACAGAAATAGCGAGTGTATTAGCGTCTTTCCACACATAATTTACATCAGCGTCTGCTGATGGAATGCTATTAACGTCGTTAAGGGCTAATTGAAACATCGGTAAATCGGATTTTACGGCGAAGAGGTATCCTCTAAAGTTCTTATTCTCATAAACATAATCGTTCTCATATTGGTAAACCTCCTCGAAGCTTCCAGCGAGGTTGAGATATAGTTCTATGGAGTCCGTGTCTATAGGAGAACCTGTAAGTAGCCTCCACTTTTCATAGAAGGCTTCGCCTGTGTGGAGTAGAACGTACTTCACCCCATATAACGCGCTTAGAACAGGGATGTCACTTAGCTCATAGATTGCCACGTCATCTACGTACAAAAGAACATTGTTTTCTTGACCGTTTGCTGCACTATTTGTTACATATATCTCAAGTCTATCAATGTACCAGTCCTCCTCTTCTTGCATGCCCAAATCCTCTAGAATATTTCTATGAAATCTGTTCCAAGAATCTACCGTATAGTTTAACTCTTTGACGGCTGTGTTGGATGCAGAGTTAGCGTCGGTGTGATCCGAGGTGAAACCGTAAACTAGGGAGAAGGTACCATTCGAAGCCTTATTCACGAGCGTTAGAGAAATATCCAACTCTGCTTCCTCAAAGCGTTCTAGAAATATTGAGAAGGAGATCCGGATGTCCTTCGTCACAGGTAGTTGGCTACTCATAACTTGGAAGACCTTTACGAAGTCACCCCTTTGATCTGATCGAATGGATAGGCGTAAGCTTGACCTACCGTGAAGGCTTACATTAGTGATTTGAGCCGAGCATATGGGGAGAGCAGATAGATGGATTCCCCATTGCGTTGTATTCTGCTCAAAGCCTCCATTCCTTATGAACATCCTAGATGGAATACTACCGAAAATGGTTTCTAGGGTCTGTATTCGCGGCTGAGACCGTATGCCTATCCACCCAGCATCACTAGCAATGATGGCGTGGCCAACATAGAAGGATGAATAGTAGGAGGTACCCCACATAGTCGGGATTTCAACCACTCGAAAGGGTTCATGATCGTAGCGGAGGTAATGATAGGCTTGGGTCGGTTGGAAAATCGGTGTAGCGATAGGCTCGAAGCCATACGACAAATCCACAAAAAGGACCGCCAGCAAGACTAGAAGGCCTATTTTGAGTTTTTTCCCTAACCTAATAACTCCTGAGATCGTTGGATGAAAGCTTGCCTTAAGACAAGCAAGAGCATGCGTGAAAATGATATAACCTATACTGGCGGTGATTGAAGAACTCAAACTGACAAGAATTAAGCACCGCGAATAGACTCTAATCGACGAAGCAAAGGGAAAAAAGCGATAGACCAAATCGGTTATGTCTACAGGAGCATGCAAACCCGATGCAAGAAACAAGTAGAAAATGAACATGGCCAAGTAAAAGGGAAATTCATGTAGCGCCTGGCGCGCACTGTAAGACACCTTTTGGGGACAGTATCTATACCTCAAGAAAATCGGAGTCATCATAAGAATGAGAACAAGAATGCCAACGTAAGACATACTATCACGAACCTCTTGTAATCCCAGTTGTGTCTGCGTGGCCCTCAAAAAGAAAGAATATGGATAGAAGAGATAGGATACCACTTCAAACTGTGGTCGCGCAATCTCATAGAAGGCCAGAAGTGGAGTTAATACCGGGTA
>Ga0315310_10003294_pt1 | contig 10043 bp, 19 predicted proteins | sample TDP5_MG_FD_203630 | JGI IMG/M metagenome (GOLD analysis project Ga0315310, IMG submission 203630) | Freshwater sediment microbial communities from Lake Towuti, South Sulawesi, Indonesia - TDP5 | ecosystem: Environmental > Aquatic > Freshwater > Lake > Sediment | place: Indonesia: South Sulawesi...
GCAAAACCGCCTAAAACTTTAATAGGGCAAAAATGCCTAATTATAGAACATGGAGAACCTCATTAATCAGATTTTAGACCAACTGGTTCAAAGCACAACTCCAGTTCTGCCTTTAGTTAAAAACCGCGCTAACATTGAACAAATATACAAATGCGCCCTCTTCAGAATAGCGGCAGAGTTCAAGTATTATGCACTGCCTGAGGTCAGCGTCGCATTAAAAGGGATGAGGAGTGGCCGGGCATTTATTGACCTACTATGGATGACACAAGAAGGGATGCCAGCTATTGCTTTTGAAGTAGATGGCACTATTAAACCAAGAGACATAAGGAAACTAAAGACGTTCGAGAGCCAAGCCAAAGTTTTTGTTCTTTATTCAGACCGACCCGGCAGAATAAAAACAAAGCTGATCCAATCAGAAGCGCTTTGGACAGGTCTGGCGGGCGCTTACTTGATTTGCCCTAGACTTTCCCCACCTCTTTTCTGCAACATTCAAGACGCATACAAGCACCTCTAAACCCAAAAACTTTTTAGATAAAATACTTCCCTAAATTAGACGAAAGTTTTAAAAATCAAAACACGCTAGATGTGTCTCTATCTATGTCTGTGGATGTGTGTCTTGGTGAGTGAAAACGAATTTCACGCAACCCACAAGTCCAGGAAGCTACGGCTCCAAATTCTCATCGAGCACATAAAAACTAACAAAGAACTAACCGTAGACGACGTAATAAGGTTCGCCATGAACCGATGGTTCTTGAGCCGGGCAATCATCAGCACATACATAGAAGACATTATTGCCACGGGTCAGTTCAAAATCGAAACTAGGCCAGAAGGTGACTTCATTATATACGTTGGCGAGGGCGAGTAGCTTTGGCGTGGTTAAAAGTAGCGAGAACAAAAGCCCTCAACAGAATCCTGACACTCTTAGGCCAACACGCGCACATGCGAGAGTACGACATCCTCAAGATCATAATGAACGAGTTTTTCGTGAGTAAAACAACCGCGCTACGTTACGTGGAAGACCTCACTTTTATGGGAAGAATCACCCGAAACAACGAACACCTAAAACTCGTGAAGGCGGAACAAAATGAACGAAAAACTAACTAGAGCCAACATAATAAACTACCTAATCGCTATCTGCGTCAAAAACAACATACCTCCAAATAACGTAAGGTTCGCTGGGCTAGTTCGAAAGGTGTGTGGCGACAAATTTGGCATGGACAAATATAAAGCGAAAAGCTACATAGATACACTTATCTCTTCATGGCGACTAAGCAGATGGAAAAATTGGATACAAGACAGCCCGTACTTGACACTCGAAGAGAGAGAAAGATGGTTCAAGCAACATGGCTCAACCTGAAAGATGGAGAAAATGCAAACACAGCGACCCAGCTAAATACCAAAACAAAAGTGTTTACTGCAAACTTCAAGAAGGCTACGTCTCACCAAACTGGTGTGAGATTTGTCCAAAATTCGAAGAAGAAAAACCATCAAAAACACCATAAAACATAAGTAGAACCAGACTCTCCTTATTCCTCCTTAATGGAGATATGGAAAAACGGAAATGGGGGTATCAAAAATAGACCTACAGGAAGTTTTTAACCAAATAGAAACCATCAAACCAATAATAATCCTACTAAACGAAAGACGAGAAAGCAAAAAGCTAGATGAACCAACTGCCTATCTCATCGCACAACTATACGATGAATTCTTCGCCTTACGATGCCAACTCAGAGACTTTTTAGAAACAGAACCTTATTCCTCCTTAATTCGGAGATGAGGGGTATGACTGAAAAAGATTGGAAAAAAGAAGCATACCAAATACACATAGCCTTCCATCAAACCGTTCTAGATCCACTTGATAGAGCTATCTCAAAAATAGTCGACAAGGAAGCAAAAAATGAACTTTCAAAAATTAGTAGCCAAATGCACAGCATGTTTGACACAGTGATAATGTGGGTGGAAAACCTAAGCAACCAAAAACTACGGCTGGAAGGCGCACTGGAAGAAGCAAGGCGAAAATAAATGTCTGAGGTTGAGCCTGTTCGTGAAACTGGCACCATCCAACCTGACGGAAGAACAACCATACCCGACAAAACCCGCAAAGCTCTCGGTATAGAAGGCTTAAAGGCTTTCTTCGAAATCGAAACCCACGGAAGAGACAAGGCAGTCATACACATAATGACCAGATGGACACCAAGCAAGAGAGGTCGACTAGGAAAAAACGTGGTGAAAAAATGAGCAAGTGGCTTGTTACTTTGAAGGCTGAAGTTAAAGCTGAAAACATCAAAGAAGCTAGAGAGAAAGCGCTGGGCGTTATGTGGAATACCCACAGCATCGATGTAATCAAACTTTTAGAATACAAACGCTTGGGAAAGGTGAAAAGCAAATGAGCAAAGTTGAAAAGGATTTGGAGCGTCTCAGACGGATTCATTGCACTTGCGACGATGGCACTTTATGCGATGGTTTTGACCCGAATGGGCTTACGGCGGAATGCAGAGAGTCTTGTGAAGGGTTCTGCAAAATGTGGGATGAATTAGAAAAACTGTTGGGGGTCAAAAAGGATGCCTGATAGACGGTTGAACGAAGAGGAAATGGAAAAGTTTCTGGAAGAGAAGAAGACCCGGAAACTTCGCATAGCTCTTGACGCTCTCCTTGAGGAGTCGACTGAGCCGAGCCTGCACGACCTCTGCCTACTTGAACTAGACGCAATAGCTCAAGTGCATAAGGAACTTATAATTCAACAAGAAAGAGACATCAACGAGCTGAAAGAAAAAATAAAAGCCCTGGAGGGAAGAATCGCAATGAGTAAATTAAAGGGGCGCGGAAATTCACGGTTATTACGATGGAAAAACTACGTATGGGATAAAAGGAGGGAACGGAAATCGTGCTAGGGATAGCAGAGGTTAAAGAGGAGCAACGAAAAACTGTATACATCTATGCGGCTCTACAGACCTTGAAATCAAGGAGCTATCCACATGAGCGAAAGTCTTGACCGCTTCTTACCTCCAACTGCTGTGAAGCCGAAACAAGACTCTGGAATCTTTGTAGAAGAGAGATGTTCTAATCCGCACTGTAGAAAAATCTTAGGCTCCAAAGAAGCAAAATATGTCCTCAGAATCAAAGGCAAAGAAGGAGTCTACTGCCAAACATGCGCCAAAAAGATTCTAAGACCACATGAAAACACAGAGGAAGTATGATGCAACCACCCTTTTATGAAGATTGCTTTAAATTCAAAGGAAAAGACTTCAGAGGCGCCGTTTGCCATGACATAGATGCTGTTGGCGATATTCAATTATTTTTTTGGGTTAAAGCTAAGGGTAAGACATCACGATTTATAGAAAAAAGAAAACTCGAATGAGGCAAACCTGTGAGCAAAGAGTATGATTTTAGTTGGCGTTGTCCTTATTGTGGTGAAAGTGGCGAGGGGTCTGGCAGAAAATTATACCGTTACTGTCCATATTGTGGCTCGAAACTAAAGGTCAAACAAAAGAAGGAAAACCTATGATGCCCCATGAGATTAAGGATGGCAGTAAATTTACTGGTAGTCATTGGAAGGTCTTTCCTTGCGCTGATGGTGACTCTCGCCTATTCTGCTTGTTGATTTTGACCATACTATTACAACCAAGTGCCTAGCGTGTGAAGACTATTTACTGAAGAGTTGAATACGATGAAGACTTTGAAATTAGACCTTGATGGCAAGAATGGAATCAACATTTTTGTAGACCGCATCTGGATCATCAAATACCTCGGCTTACACATCACCAAAGTCCAAGTGCACCACACCATCAACGGCTACCATGTAAGGCTAACTTGCGAAAACGAAATCGAACCCCTCCAAGCCATCCTGTTCCAATCCCTTCTCGGCGACGATTTCAAACGTGCCACATGCAACTTTCTAAGATACGAAAGAGGCTCGAAATTCTGGAACCCCATGTTCAGACGAAAATGGAACGTGGACAAACTCGGACGCGAAATCGAAGTCAGCAAAGAAACCTACGACCCCGAACTCAGCAGAAAAGTCATGCGACTAATCCAACTAGGCGAATAAACATGAAACCACTTACGGACATTTGCTGTCTTTGCACACCAAAAAACAAAGAACAATGTCGCTGGTGCTGGTTCAAATTCCTACACAAAACACAAACACACATCGTAGACGCAGACCAAAAGAAAAGGGTATCTCCATTGAAAAAAACCACCTACAAACTAGACGACGTAATAATCTTTTGGAAAGGCAACACAGGCAGAATCCTAGCCTACCGCTTTAAAAAGGTGAACTAATGAAGAACAGATTCGCAGGCGTCATCACAGTCAAAGTAGCGCCAAAAGGAAAAGTAAAACTCAACTACAAAGGCGACTTCGCCAAAGCAATCGCAGACATACTGAGGAAAAAGAAAAATGAACGTGGTTCTCATTGATGCCGACTCCAAAATGGCCAACTTGGCCCTTATGAAAATCAGCCAATGGCACAAACAAAAAGGAGACCGAGTTTACCTAAAAAAAGGTCTCGACCCGCTACTTCCACTAGAATGTATGCGGCCTGACAAGATCTACATCTCCTGCGTGTTCGAACAGAACCGTGAAGCCGTTCTAACACTAACTCAAGCATTACGCAAAAGAAACTTTAACGTGGAAGTTGGCGGTTCAGGCGTAGACCTCTCAAAAGAGCTGCCTTACGAAATTGAGCATACTTGTCCGGACTACACTCTCTACAACATAGAATACAGTATAGGATTCACTTCTCGCGGTTGCATCCGCAACTGTCCATGGTGCGTAGTTCCAAAAAAAGAAGGAAAAATAAGAAATCACGCACCAATAAACGAGTTCTACAACCCCAAATGGAAACGCCTACTCCTACTAGACAACAACTTCCTAGCCTCACCAAAATGGTACCAAAACCTACGAGAAATCATAGCACGAAAGATCAGAGTCAGCTTCAACCAAGGACTAGACATACGCCTCATAGACGAAGAAAACGCACGACTTCTATCCAAAACTCGATACTCCGACGACCAGTTCCGAAGGAGACGCCTCTACTTTTCCTTCGACTTGCCCGATCTAGAATCAGAAGTTCTCAAAGGCATACATACACTAAGAAGACATGGCGTTCGGCCTAGGCACATAATGTTCTATGTGCTAGTCGGCTTCAACACAACTTTTGAGGAAGACATGCACAGAATCAACTTGTTAATAAAAGAAGGTGTATTACCTTATGTCATGCCCTACAACGATAGACATGACTCCTACTACCCACACCTAGAAAGATGGATAGACGGACGCTTCTACAAAGTCGTCACATGGGAAGACTACGTCAATAAAAAAGCAAGAAACCTTTTATCTCAAAGGAGTAAAACAAAGAGCAAATGAGCCCCTCCAAAAGAGTTCAGAAGCGAAAAAATTAAATGGGGGTGTTAGAAGGGAGATTGGAACGGAGAACAACTGAATTCACAAGTGAGCTAGAAACAATCATGCTAGCTCAAGAACTTGTATTGGAGCCTACACCTGGCTTTGGTAAATATAACGTGTTCCTAGAACACGCCGTGGCTCATCCCGCTAACTGAGACATGTAAATGTCTTAGGCGGATAAATGAACACTAAACTACTGACATTTCTAATTGAAAGTTTCACGAAACAAGGCGATGTGATTCTGGACCCTATGTGTGGAAGCGGAAGCACGGGCGTAGTTGCAGCTTTACACGGACGAAATGCTGTTCAAATAGACATTGAAGAAAAGTTCATTAAATGGGCAGAAGAAGCAAAGGCGAAAGTTGAACGACAAGCCGTCTTCTCAAAAAAAGGTAAGATTACAAACGTGTGCGGTGATGCAAGGAGACTAAGCGAACTGCTCAAAGAAGTGGATGTAGTTTTAACAAGTCCTCCATATGCCGAAACCATAAGCAGTAGTGCTGGCGGAAAATGCACCTTGGAACGAGTAGGAATTTCAACAAAGACCGCAAGAAACTATTCAGAAAAAAAAGAGAACATTGGAAATCTACCACTTGGAAAAGTGGATGCTGTTATCACTTCTCCACCTTTTTCAGGAAATACAACCAACAAAAGAGATAGCGATGAAAAGCTAAGACCCCATAGAAGTTATAGGCTATGTGGCGTTCATGGAGATGCTAAAGAACAAATTGGTAATCTTCCTCATGGAAATGCTGTAATTAGCAAGCTACCCTTCGATGCTGTTATAACGAGTCCGCCTTACGAAGATGCCATGAGTGGGAAGCGCCATACATTAAACACTGAAAGACAAAGGAAAATCTTCGCAGAGAAGCGATGGACAACAAGATATGGAGACGGAAAGAATCTTCCTGCGGGCTTTTCAGAATACCAAGAAAACATAGGTGATCTAAAAAAAGAGACGTATTTAGAAGCCATGCAAAAAGTTTATGGTGAAATGTGGAGAGTGTTGAAACTTGGAGGTTTGTGTATAATCGTTATTAAACCTTTCATTCGAAACAAGCAAGTTGTAGATCTGCCATACCAGACATGGTTGTTCCTCGACAAAGTCGGCTTCAAACTCGTTAAGCTTTTCAAACTTCGCCTTGAACAAGAAACCTTCTGGCGAGTGCTATACAGAAAAAAATACCCTTATGTACCGACAATAAGGCACGAATACATTCTTGTCTGTCAAAAGACTTAGACTGGATGAACTCATGAACAAGAAGATTGAGCGCTGCAGCGGTATTTGGCTAAGAGGGTTCTGTTAACTCTTCGGGTGGCGTGGGAAGCTGTTAACAATCGGGTGGTGTGGTGAGCGTAGTCTGGCGATTTATTTCTTTGGCATAGACAGATCTGTTGTTGAAGTAGAATGCTGCACCTTTTTTTCTGAATGATGCTTCCAAATCAAGAATTTTTTTCCACAAGTCAGGAAATTGAGCTTTAAGGATTTCCATTTGTTTTCGGTTTGAATAGACACCACACATACACGTTTCATGTAAGCCTAATCGATAATGTGGTGGCATAGGTAAATTATTCTTTCGTATGTATGCCAAAACTTGTTTTTCAGACCATCCAATGATGGGAGCGTAAGCCCAACTTGGAACCTTTCGCTTATAGTAAATCTGATTTAATTTCGCCCTTCTTATTGATTCATCTCGGCGTAAGCCAGTAACTTCTGCACGTTGAGGGATGAGCTTTTTAATGAAGTTTTGCATAGGGTCAATCTTGCAGACATGACAACACCATCGATGTTTCATTCTCGGCATACCTTTAGTTTCAGCCTCAGTAAAGAAGTTGCCGTCAACAACCTTTAGGTTCCATTTATACTGTTTACAGACATCTTCAACGAAAGGTCGAGTGATAGGAAGCATGATTCCTGTGTCGGCGAAAACTACCCATTTGTCAAGGTCTTCTCTACTTTTCAGCGTTTCCATCATAAAATGTGTAGCGACTAAACTATCTTTTCCTCCACTGAAGCAAGAAGCTACACTCCTAATTCCATAGTTTTGAACGAAATCTTCTACAGAAATATCGTTGAAGACCATATTTCTTATGCTCACCACCCGATAATTAACACTTTCCCCCAATCACCCGAAGAGTTAACAGAACCGCTAAGAGCAAAGCTTTTCTACTTAAGCTCCAGAAGGCAACACGGGGGTGAAAACTCATGATTGAAGAAGAAGAAGAGAAAGAAGGCGAAGAAGAATGGGAAGAGGGGAGCGAAGAAGAATAAGCGAATCTGAACCGGAGAAGTGCAGTCACTGCGGCCAACAAAAACCAATCGCTCTAGTGTTGCGAACCGAAGAGGGCGATAAACCTCTCTGCCGGGAATGCGCTAACAAATGGCTCGAAGAAGACACAAACTTTCCACAACAGCCCTACATTACCATATACGTGCTCTAACACATTTTTCGCACAAAAATATTTATGTCCCGCATTGAAGTTGTTGATGATGTTTTTGACGCATATACTTTTTCATAGGAGCATACATCATGCGCGGTAATGAAAAAGCTTAATAGCATTTAGACTTAATCATGCTTTATGCCGAAACTATCTGAAACGGAAGAAAAAGTTGTGGCGGAACTAGAGTCAGGAACTTTACCAGAAGTTGCAGCCATAAGACTAGAAATGGACCCACGCACACTCCGCAACTACGTAAGTCGAATCCGAAAAAAGTGTTTTGACGCAGGAGATTTTCTGAAAAAGATGCAGTCCCACCAGAAAACTCTCAAGCTACGAATACAAGTTAAGATTGAAACAGAACCAACAAGAAGAGTCTAAAAATGGAAAAGGAACAACGACTATTCGAAGTTTTAAGAGCACTTGCCTCTAGCTGTTCCAAAGCACTAACCGTGAAGTCGTTAATGAAAAGGGCGGGATATAAAGATTACAAAGAGCTGAACAGAGACCTAAAAAAACTAAGACAACTAGGAGTTATCGAATTTCGGCGGTCAGGTTTCCCCTCTGACAGTTTTTCTCACGCCGAACCCATTAAAGTTCACTCGGAAACAGAATTCCCAATAGAGGAAATCAGTAAAGAAGACGATAAAATAGCCCTAGAAATCAATGTTAACGTCGGTGACAACAGCACCATCCTAGTTGAAATCAAAAATCCCTTTGGTTGTGGCACTTCCTACATGACACTAGGCGATTTTAAGAAACTGCTTGAAGAGGAACAACGCAGAATCTTTATCAAGAAAATAGACCTACGATTCAATGGAGTATGAGTATGTCTGATAAGAATGAGATTTTAACTAAATGGAATACTGCACAGGAGAAGCTTAATGTCGCTAAACAAGCGATAGACGATTTCCAAGCGTGCGTCCTCAAAATGCGAGAAGAACACACGCGGCAAATGGAAACTTTGAAACTACCGTCCATCCCAAATTTAGACGAGAACGCGATTCGAGAGTTTCTTAAGCAACCTTACCTTTTGATGCCCCGAAGGCAAAACAGCTGGTACGTTATCGTTCCACGCTTCATAGACATGCAAATAGGCTGGATGGAATACCAAACGAACAGCTTTAACGTCTTTGTCATAAACAGAGTTGTGCGTTTGCTCACTCCTCTACCAACAGAAGTAGAATCGCGATTAGGAATGCAACCCACAGCCCCAATAAAGGTTGCGAACGGGCTGCTGAAACCCCCGGCGGGCATGGAAGACGAGACATGGCAACGCTACCGCAAATACCTAACACGCCGAGACCAATTCGGATTGCGCGTTAAACACGGTTACGAACGACACTTAATAAGCGAACTCATCCGAGACGGATATCTACCCTTTACACCTCAACCAGTGGACTCGGAAGACCTCAACCCAATGCCGGAAAACTTCGCCATGCAACCACACCAGAAAGAAGCATACGACGCCTTTCTAAAATGGGGCGCAATAGGACTCTACTGGCCAGCAGGACAAGGAAAAACCTATTTCGGAGCTGCCTTATGCAAGACCGTTAAAGGACCTAAACTTGTTACTGTTCCAAACGTCACAGAGAAAGAACAATGGCTTGTATATCTACGCAAATTCGCAGCCACCGATGTCGACCTTTTAACCTATCAGGCCTTTCACAAAGCAAAGAAAGAATACAAACTCGCAGTGTTCGACGAATGTCATAGGCTACCGGCTCCCGTGTGGAGCAGATTCTCCACCATCAACTCCAAATATCGCTTAGGACTATCCGCTACGCCTTACAGAGAGGACGGCAGAGAAGACCTAATCATAGCCTTAACAGGCTTTCCAATAGGCCTCTCTTGGGAACACTTCATGCGAATGAAAGCCATGCGCAAACCAAAAATAACAGTCAAAGTCGTTGACAACGAAAAAGAGAAAATGAACGTGCTTGAAGACATGCTGAAAGTTCCCATGAAAACGCTCATCTTCGTAGAACTCGTAGCGTCAGGTGAAAAAATCGCCGAAAAATGCAACTTTCCCTTTGTCTACGGCAACACAAAGGACCGTCTCGAAATCATAGGCAAAAATTTGGTAACGGTAGTCAGCCGAGTTGGAGACGAAGGAATCAGCATTAAAGACTTGGAACGCACGATCGAAGTTGAATTTCTCGGAGGGAGCCGACGGCAAGAAGCCCAAAGAGCCTACA
>Ga0315310_10003297_pt1 | contig 10040 bp, 8 predicted proteins | sample TDP5_MG_FD_203630 | JGI IMG/M metagenome (GOLD analysis project Ga0315310, IMG submission 203630) | Freshwater sediment microbial communities from Lake Towuti, South Sulawesi, Indonesia - TDP5 | ecosystem: Environmental > Aquatic > Freshwater > Lake > Sediment | place: Indonesia: South Sulawesi...
AGACATGTGATACTGCTCGGAATCATATCGAGCTCAACTGCGGTTCTGTGGGTGGGCTGGAATGCGGTGACCTTCGGCTCCGCTTTCTATTTCATCGCGAGTTATTTGCAGGCTAGTGGTTATGTGTTCAAACTCAACACGGCAGGGTTAACGTTCTACTTGGTATTGGCCACGGTGATGACGTTTGGCCTTTTCCTGATCGGGCTTGGCGCCATGCTACTTAGGAAGTCACCTTTTCCAAGTTACGTTCGAGCACTGGCAGTTCTGATCGCTGGCTATGTTGGTTTGTATTCGGTTGCGCATTACTTTGGCTTTGATGCGGGCGACCTTCCCGGGCGACTTGTACCGATACTCCCTATCGTGGCGCTTTCGGTTTCATTTGCCTTCCCCACAGTTCCCTCCCGACGCAGAAGGCAACTCCTTGTAGGGATTATTCTGTTGGCAATGCTGATGATCCCCTACTATGCACAGACCTCGATAGGTCCAAAGAAGGTCTACGTCATCCCACCCGAGCAACGGGTCGGCTATCAACTCCGTGCACTGTATCACTCGGGAAGGGTGATCTGTGACTTGCCGGCGGTCATCTACTACTCGGAACTTGAGCCAGGCAACTTCGTGAGCTCCTCGTCAATCTCGTGGTATGCAGAGAACCTCAGCGCGACATCGCTGGAGAGATGGTTCGACGCCAATCAGATAACCTTCGTCGTGTGGCAGAACATCACAGCATCCCCGATCTCGGAGATTCTTCCGATGCTTGGAGCATCAGAGAACTACGAGCCACCCACGTATGTGGTAGGTTCGTTGCGGTTTCAGCTCGTCTATGAGGATTCCTTTGCTACGGGGCATTGGGAGCATGATCCATCTTTCGCTGGGCCCCCACCAATCTTTGTCTTTCAGGTAGAGCTCCAGCCCTAGTTCGGCAGGTTTCCAGGCTCAAGCCAAACATCATTGAACTGGATTTCGTAGACGTACAGGTCCGGCACACCGTAGCGATGTTCCCAACCGATCGTGCTGTTGTCGGCGTAGACGAGTTTGAAGAAGTAGGAGGTTTTTCCTGACAGTAGGTTCAGCTGACTTCCAAGCACTTTGTCGAATTGCCAGCTTGCAGAGTACGGCAGGTAGGTGACGATGAAGTAGGCAACACTGCGAGACTTGAGGTACTCGTACAGCCACCTGAGACTTGAGCCGTGCGATGTGTATTCACTGTAGACAACCGCTGTGGACAGGAAGACCTCAGGCCTAGGTCTAGGAAAGGAGTACCCTATCACTAACGCAAGATCGCATACTACTGTCCCGTCGTCGTAGTGTTCCTGGAGCCATCTAGCTGCTCGCATCTGCGGGTAGTTGACGTAGCTCTGTCGTTGTGGAATACTGAATTGGGTTACGAAGGGAACTAGGATAATTAGCACAAGCAAACCGGCAAGCACAGCCCGTCCCGCAGTTGTGGATGTAGATCTCGGAAGCACAGGGACAGCTAGGACATATGCTAAAGGTATCAGTGGTGCGATGAAACGTTCGTTGGGTATTGTCCAGCCTGAGGCATACCCCCATGAGCGAAATGCAAGGTATCCTAGCGCAATCACCATGATCACTTTCGCCGGTCCGCCTTGCCTCCAAGCCATGACTATGCCAACAAAGAAGACGCCCGCCGTCATGACGGCAATTAGACGTGAATAGTGAAGCCACCTGAGAAGAGACGCCGAATTGTCCAGAAACGTGACATCCCATTTCAAGAAGGCGACTTGCTGGGTGTACCATGCTACTGGGTTTCCAGTCACACTCCAACTCCACAGCGACCAGACCCCAACGGGAACCAGCAGGGCAGCAACGAAAGCTAGGAAGGTCCTTAACCGAAAACGCCTGAGGTATAGGCAAATCAAGAACAGCGCTCCACTGAAGAACCAAGCCTCATACTTGACGAAACCTGCGATCAGAGCCGCCATCGCAACCTTGGCCATGTCTCCTTTTGCCCAGAAGTATAGCGAAAAGAGGACCGCCAATGTCAACAGCGGCTCGACGATTCCTTCCGAGCTGAAGGCAATCCACCAAGCATTGAACGCCAGACCGAGCCCTCCAACAAACGCTAGTTTCACTGACTGGGAGTAGAGGCGCTTGCAGAGATAGTATGAGACTACCGCCACTAGAGTGCCATAGAAGGCGTTCAGAGTGTGAATGACGTTGAGAGAATAGTCACCCGTCAGCGCCATCACAAGCGCCGTCATGTACGGATGAAGTGGCAGCCAGACGATCTGCAATCCGTTAGGCTTCAGATCTTGGTAGATGAAGTCATGAGTGGCCGTAAGATACGACAGAAGCCAGAAGTGCACGCCGTCGCCCCAAACATCCACATGGCCCCCCGTTGGGCTATCGGGCGGAACAGCCCAAGTCAAGTACCCGAAGTGGAGGAACAATGACACAGCGACGATAATGATAATTGCTGCGAGATCTCTTGAAGCGAGATTCTGGACCAGACCACGGGATTGCGCCTTTGCACGTTCGACTTGCAGCGCGTTCATTGATGGGTTCACCCCTGTAGGTCAATCCGTACTGCACAAGTTCTTCGGTAAAGACGGAGCGTGTCTCGATTCAAAAATGCAACTGATAGAATCCCATCATGCGCTCGCATGAAGAATCGTACGATGACAGAGTCAGAAGGGAACCCCTGGGCCCGTGTAATGCTTCGACGTTGCTCTTGGTTTATCATCTTAAGACCTTGTGATGGACATGACAAGCTCATTTACTCACGTTCCGGCACCGCGCGGTTCGTTCTTGGGATCAGGCATAGCGGATACCCACGCCGGGTACACATTAGGCTTATGTAGTACCGGGGGCCTGGTAGTACCTCGATTCGGTATGACTGAAGAGGTAGTCGTCACGAGAAAGGGCCAGACAACTATTCCGATCCGGCTGAGGGAGAAGTACGGGATCAGAGAAGGGACCCGACTTGAAGTGCTCGACTCAGGTTCGGGCATAGTTCTGAAGCCTGTGCCTAGCACTATCGATCTTGCCGGAAGCGGCTCCAAGTACTCCAATCCTCGCGACATGAAACGCCTCCTGGACAAGCTGAGGGAAGAGGATGCCTAACGTCGTCTACGACACACGTTTCTTTATTGAACACTACTACTCGGCGAGAGAGGACGTTCAACGAAGAACGAAACTTGAACTCATCACTAACAAGAGCAAGTATGTCTCAGTGATTTCACTCCACGAGATCTATCGGCTTACGCTCAGCAAGGAAGGGCGAGAGACAGCTGAACTTCGGGTCAACCTGATCTCAAAGGACTTTAGGACGGTTGACGTTGACTTGCCGATCGCTGTGAGGGCCGCGGACATTCGACACGGCATAAGCATACCCATGGCCGACAGCATTATCGCCGCGACTTGCTCTGTGCTCAAAGGCACGTGCATCTCAGATGACCCGCATTTTGACAAAGTTCCAGGCCTGTCCAAGAGATGGATCTGAGCAGCGCCGGTTCCAGTTGGTATGAATGCAAGCAGAAGAGAAGGCGGAAGACGCAGGTTACACTGAGATCGAGGAGGTAAGAAGGTCGAAGCGCCAGCGAGACCTGATCAGCGGGGCGGGAACCTCGGGTCTTCCTTTGCGTGTCACTTGAACACCTTGTCTTTTGCGAAGACTTCTATCCCGTTCTGGCCGATGAGGTAGGGCCGCAGTTGTGTGTCGTGTGCGATGCCTCTCATCTTCTCCACCTGGATCGCCCTGACGACGTTGCCTTCGTGAATGGCTGTGCGGAGAAGCACAACGCCTTGCGACAGGAACTCCTCAAGTTGGAATCTTCGACTGAGCATCGAGGTTCTCATCTCGCTTGTTACGAGACACGTGGAACCAGTTGAGGCGAGGGCGTCAAAGAGCATCAGCATCGAACGTCTTCTCTTGCTGAGTGATTCATATCTGACGGAGAGCGAGGTGATCGGGTCGACCGCGAGCCGTGTCACATCCTCCTCCTCAGCCAGCCTTCTGACTGTGTCAATGAGCCCGCTCAAAGTAACCTCCGGCACCACTTCATGCAGCGGGAGATCTCCTCGTCTCTCGTACATGGCAACTGAAGCCGACCTCGTTCGTCTGAAAGGCGTTGCGTCAACGAACATGATCTTGCCCTCAGCCTCTAATCGATCGAGATCCCAGCCGAAGGCGGATACATTCTCCTTAACCTGCTCTGGCCTCTCGTCAAAAGCAATGTAGATCGAGCGTTCGCCAGCTGCAGCCCCAGCCCGCAAGAACTGGACTGCAAGGATCGTCTTGCCCGAGCCTGGGCTCCCCACAACGAGGATTGTTCTCCCTCTCGGGAACCCTCCTCCAAGGACCTCGTCCAACCCCTTAACTCCAGAGGACACGCGTTCCATGACTATCCACGGCGACTGCCAACCGTAGCTCTATCGCTCGTATTAAGAATTAGTTGTGCCGCCAATACGTGCGCAACGCTATCGCTGAGGCTGCCGTAAAACTTCGCGCCTTGACACAGCCCTGTCAACGGTTTCGGCTTCTGGACTTCGTGGCTTGTTTTCCAGCTCATCTTCAGCATTGGCCAAGACTTCTTTGTCCTTCCGGCTCACCTGCCTATCGAAGAGTCAAGACGATCTAAGTTCATCAACTTTCTTTGTAGTTGAAGCCCAACAGATCAGGAGACGGCTGAAAAGCCAGGAGTTGTTTGCGACTCTCGGCTGCCCTATGGTTATATTTGGATGCTCCATGCCCTTCATGGTAGCGGATTAAGGCATGCGTTCCAAGACTGCGGCTCTGCTGTTAATTCTCGCCTTGGCCATGTCGCAGCCTCATCTGAGCCTGGTAAACGCAGAGGCACCTACCACGGAGGTCACCCTCTACGCCCACACAGACCCATCGGCAACGTCTGTGAACGGCCGTGTTCTCACTCTTCTCGGGAATACGGCTTCTCAGCGAGCGGTCGATGTGCGAGACGGTTTGAATTTCACGCTTGTTCCCCCGCTCTCGGCACCGCTACGTGTACTTGGCCGAATTGACGCGTATGTCTGGCTTCAGGCCAAGCAGTCTGTCAGAGGAACGCTGCGAGTAGCGATATGGGAGCTGACCGCGAACGCGTCTGCAATAGAGATGAGATCTCAATCCGTGACATTGGGAATCTCTACCGTACCGTATCAAGTCCAGTTTGGTATGGGAAGAGTGAACTACGCGCTTCCAGCCGGCTCATCTCTATTGTTTGAAGTCCAGTTCTCACCCGACAAGACCGTCCCGGTCGTGCTGCTCTGGGACGACCCATCCACTCCCACCCGGCTTGTCTTGCGCGTGGAGTCCGTCCCGAAGATTGTTTTGACTGTATCCGACGCGTCTGGGAAAGCTTCAGCCATTCTTCCAGGGAACGATACAAATCCGGTTCAGCTCTCCGCCCAGGTCACTGTTGAAGACCCATTTCATGGCATCAACATACGCGCCGTTTCCCTCAGCGTCACCAATTCGTCTGGAAGTTCCCTGATCAGCGAAGTTCCGATGAACCTGACATCTCGCACGGAGTTCCCATTCCAACTCGGCTACGCGCTTCCGATGCTGATTCCTCCAGGACGATTCAAGGCCACCGCCACCGTTGCAGATGTCACAGGGAGAAGCTTTTCTGTCTCCAAAGAGATTCTGATAACTCCGTTCCACACGCTGACCGTCGTGCTCGTCGATTCGCAGAAGAGACCCGCCCCGGACCTCAAAGTGTCTCTATACGCAGATGGCGAGCTGATCGGTGAAGTAGCAACTGACTCGAACGGTGTGGGCGTTGTACGGGTGCCGTCAAGCCGCGATGTGGGACCCCTCGTTCTAGAAGTGCGACACGATCTGACTCTGCTTCTCACCGATCAGATCGAGTCAGAGTCAGATTCCACACTGCAACTTGAAGTGCCCATATATGATTGGAACGTCGCGGTCAGCCTTGAGATACTGAACTTACCTGTCTCGGATGCGCTCGTGAGCCTATACCTCAATGAGACCTTGATAGCCTCGAGTGCAACTGATGCAAATGGGATTGCCCATTTCGTGTCGGTTCCTCTTGGAACCTATGAAGTTGCAGTTACGTCAAGGTTTGTATCAGGACGCTTTCAGAATGTGACTCACTCAGCCGAGTCCTACATGACAGCGTTGGAACTTCCGGTTGTCTCGCAATTTCCAGAAAACATGTTGCTGATTCTAGCTGGGGTGGCCATAGCGGCCGTTGCGGGTGCCTTCGCAGTGACCCGTCGGAGGAAACGGACACGACGTTTCAGGAATGTCGGTGACCTGATCGGAGGAACGATTCCTTCTTCTGCTGTTGTGATGATTCTTGGCCCATCGGGAAGCGGAAAGAGCCTACTCCTTCAGAACATCCTAGCAGATTCCCTCCAGGCGGGGAGGCGTTGTGTGTACGTGTCGAACTCCGAGTTGCCCTCAAGGATCAAGGAGCAACTGAAGAGGATTGGCGTGGACGCACAACTACATGAAGACCGAAACACGTTGAGGTTCATCGACGCCTACTCCGGCGCAACCGAAGCAGTATCGCGCGAAAAGCACTTCGTAACGTCTCCAACAGATCTGACCGCGCTTGGAATTCAGGTCACAGGCTGCCTTGAGGAACTTGGAGGCGTGGCTGACGTTTTCTTTGACTCGATCACACCAATTGTTGCATCTGGTGCCTTCGGACGAGGCTTGGAGTTCGTCCGCTATTACGGCGCACGCATTACAAAGTCCGATGGGACCTTCATGTATGTGGCCACACCCACGATCGAGCCTGAAGCCCTGAGCCGATTCGAAGAAGCATCCGACTGTGTCCTGCAGATGGAGAAGACTCGCGGCCCCGGCAAGATCAGGGGGCGTTTGCTTGTGAAGAAAGCTCGCGGTCTGCGGCATGAACATGAATGGGTTGGTTTCAAGATCAGTTCAAAAGGCCGGATGGAGTTCGTTTCCTTGCAAGCTGAAGAATCCTAGGCCTATGCGCGTGGCTCAGAACTAACGCGACTGCAGCTAGTGTTGCGGAGTTCTCGCGCGACGGAGGAACATTCCTCAGAGACGCGAGGCATGAGCGCGATGACGCCGTCGGATCATGATTGCGGCCGCCAGTGCGGCCACAGCAAGCATGACGGGCTGGATCGCCACAGGATACTCCGGGATTGGTTTGCCTGAGGGTTCAAGCTGGAAATCTACTACGGCAGAGCCTCCGTCCGAAACGGTAACCATGTGGCTCTCGGGCAGGTAGCCTGGGTCCGATGAGGCGGTTACGTTGTAGGTTCCCGGCGCTACCCACATCACGTAGGTTCCGTCGGTAGTGGAGACGACCACTTCCCCGCCGTCGCCTTCAGCGATAATCTGCGCCCACGATAGCGGACGGAGATTGCCGTACTGATCATACCAGTAAACCGTGCCTCGGATCACAGACATCGACGCGTGCGACGGCACCACCGTGAACGCTAAGGCCACGAATCCAAGGAATACCAGGGCAACGGCCATTGAACGTCTCATAGCGGTTCGTTCCTGTACAAGGTTTCATGATAGCGATAGTGATAAGTTTTTCCGGCGGCGTTTTTGGTTTTCCACAATGTTACTTTTCTTCGTCGAATGAAATATGCGGCCGAGAAAGCGGCAACGGCCACGCATACGAGAACGATCCCGACCGCAGTCCCGTTCTTTTCGGCGGGCGGTTCCTCCTCGAACAAGTAGATATTCCCTGTATCGCCGGCCGCAGCCATGACTAGCCCGTCGCTCGACATAGAAAGCGAGTGAACTATTGCACCGGTGCTGAACGTCCATAGGTCAACCGTCAAAGATTCACCGAACATTGATATCACTCCATCCAGAGTCGCGACTGAAACCCGCTCGCCATCCTCTGAAATGGATGCCGATGTCAACGGACCACGGTTCGCGAGCGAGCGGATCATTGCAAGCCCGTCCAGTATCGCGTAGAGCGATGCATTCCCGTTCGTGCTTCCTGCAACCACGCGACCTGTTGCGGGTGACAGCGAAAGCGCCGAGACGGCTCCCCCAAGCCTCTGCCGATCCGCGAGGTCACCTGATCTCTCGAGGAAGTAGACGTAACCGTCGCTTCCGCCTGTGATAATGTAACTCGCATCATTGCTGATCGCCACCTGCGGGAAGCTGGTGTACTCTTGGAAAACCCAAATGTATCCGGATCGAGACGGTAGTTCGCCGAAGAAGTACAAGCCCCCACGGGTCGAAGTCACAGCTAGGGCCCGCGACTGAGAGAATGACAGTGCAAGGATGCCGCCTGGGACTTCGTGTTGCCAAAGTGGCTGGCCTGTCCCTTCAGCCGAAAAGAGGTAGACGGCGCCTCTTCGATCTCCCGCAATCAAGTACTCTCCGTCTTGACTCAGCATAAGCGCGTCGATCTGAGAACCCGCTCGGAAACTCCATATCGGATCTCCCGAGACGCCGGGCCGAAAGAAGAAGACGTCTCCCTCTGTGTCACTCGCTGCCGCGTAGGTGCCGTTGCTGGATATTGCGACGTGTCTCACGTACCCGCGTGCCGTGTAGGACCACACCGGTTTGCCCTCCGCCGAGTCGGTGGCGAAGAAATATGCGCGCATGTCGTCGCTGCCGGCGATTACATGTCGTCCGTCACTGGAGACGGCTACTGCCCATGAGTAGTTGCCACACTTGTAGGTCCATGCGAGCGGCGCTGAGCCCGTGGTTACCGCTAACGCGAGAAGCATCACAGCACACGTCTGAGCCCGTGCAGGCAATCTTGGTCGTAAGAACATGTCCTGTTCACGCGCCCTCCTCACAAGAGGGTTCACTCCACGTTGAAAACCGTGCCCCCAAAGCCGCCACGCGACAACGCCTACGGTCTACCTGTCCGAGTTCGACATGGCCGGACATTGATTTGATGTTGTCTATTTTGCGACGTAAGAGTATTCGTCTTCCGTGCAAATCCGATCCGTCCGTGTCGTCAACCGCGTTTTTTGCCAACAGCCACGAGCCGAGGCGACCGCAATCGCACCGGTCGGATTTGAAGCGCTCTTGTCAATGCTGGTCGGGCCGTGCATTCGGTTCATGCACAGTAGTCGACGTATGCTTAATCACAGTTGAGTTCGACATGTGAAAGCCGGCTTATGACATGAAACGAGAGGCGTGTGGTTCGTCTGGGGAGAGCTCTCCTCATCGCGCCGTTTTTGCCAAGTCCCATTGCAGGTGCAGGTCATGCATCTGTTATGTGCTGTTCATTCAAACGGTTAAGCAAACGGTCTTCCTTTACGCGCCGGAGTGACGGATGCCTACCTGGAACCTTAAGGGAGTGTGTCTCAGTTTGAGCGTGCAGGCCACCATGTGGACATTCTGCTCAACGAGAATGTTCCGATCTCGTTGTTGAGAACAGGGCTTGCCGACCACGAGGGCATGATTCTTACCCGCGGTCGTTGGTTCCTGCTTGAGCACGGATGAGCGGCGACAGAAAGTCAAAGGACTTGTTGCCTAGAGGCCATCGGCGCATGAGTGACATAAGTTCTATAAAGGACCTTTGTATCATGAGTCCCTCATGCCCACTTTGAAGGTGCGAATCCCAGACTCATTAGACCAACTGTTTAGGCGAGCAGTTTCTAGAAGATTTGGTGCGTTCAAGGGGTCGATCACGGCAGGAACGCTTGCTGCGGTTGCAAGGTATTCTGGTCTTGAACCCAAGGTGGCAGTGACGGCGACGGAGTCACTGGTGGTCGTGGATGCGCCACCTGAGTTGATTGACGGCGTCCTTAAGCGCCTTCCCTCCAAAGGACAGGTAACGGCGACTGCCAAGACGAGTCGAAAAGAGGTCGAGGAGAAAATCGGGAGGGTTACGGTTACCTATTCCGGCAGGAATTACGTGGAGTTCCGCCAAGACGTCTCTGACGTGAGTGGGCTACTGAAGCTCGGCGCGTTTCGCGCGGAGTTGGAAGGACGGGAGATAATATTCGAAGAGGACTGCTTGACTTGCAGCGTGAGCGGTCTTGGAGAGGCCTTGGACATCGTCAAGGGTTTGGCCTCAGTTCTTGGCATAGCTCTCCCACTCTCGGCCTGCAAGAGGAAGCTCGAACTCTACGTATGG
>Ga0315310_10003298_pt1 | contig 10039 bp, 8 predicted proteins | sample TDP5_MG_FD_203630 | JGI IMG/M metagenome (GOLD analysis project Ga0315310, IMG submission 203630) | Freshwater sediment microbial communities from Lake Towuti, South Sulawesi, Indonesia - TDP5 | ecosystem: Environmental > Aquatic > Freshwater > Lake > Sediment | place: Indonesia: South Sulawesi...
GACCATGAAATAGAGCCTGAGAATGTTTCTGACCCTGTACGTATCCAAAACTTTCCTTTGGAAACCAGTGAAAACAGCGTCGTATAGATCACCAGCCCTCTTGAGTCGTTCTCTTACTCTCTCCACCTTCGGAACACCGCAAATATGGTTAATGCTCAATGCATAATTTAGAACTTACGTTGGACTTAGCGATACTGCCACTCAGTCGAGAGCAGAGTCGAAATTTTGAAAAATCTCACGCAGAGCGATGCTGTCAATCATCGGACCTCTACGCTTCATCCAGAAGAACATTTGCCTTAAGAAATTTCCCTTTGGAATTCGGGCTGAAGAATTATAGTCGTTGCTATTGCGATTTGATGGTTATTTCATCTTTCCCAATCGAAATGAAGGTGATCTTTGTTGTCTTCGTCGATCTGTCGTCGAAGGATTTCCAGTAGTTGGAACTGCAGGAGACTATGGGCGGTTTATTCGTTTGAAAGTTGATTGTGATATTGAATCCTGAGGAACTTCGAAGTATAAGTTTCAGTTCCGCTGGCTTATTGCTAATATTGGCTTGAATCGGGTTGTGGAGTGATGGGAGGACTGCTGTTGCGTTCTGAAGCTTTGACGACTCGGACGGGTACGATGATTGGAAAGTTAGGTTTCCCGTAATGAACTTCGGTGAGAAGGGGATTCTACCCAGTGAAGTTCTGTCCTTGAAGAAGATGTAGGCTAGAAGGTATTTTCCGCTGACCCAGATAGGGTCCTTGCCTTCATAGCCATCGGTCTCCGTTAGATACCATGGATCATTGGATAGTCCGGCTTCCGCGTACGCTTCGAGGATATCGTACGCCACCAGAGAGTACTTTGGAGCTAGTCCTATTGCTGCGAAGACCGATCGGCTGCTCGCTGTCTTGTCTTCTCTCCTCCATTTTATTAGCCATGACTTCTCGCTTTCACGAAGGTTTTTAACTAGGTATTCTTTCAGCTGGTCCACTTTCTCATCCCCATCGATGAATGGGAGCGTCATACCCAACTGGAGCGCTAACCCGTAGGCTTCCTCAGTGTTGCTTCCGAATACGCTTGTCGGGAACCAGTTCCATGTTTGATTGTAGAAGTGAGCTATGAGATCGTTCGCGTAGAGTGTGTAGCGTCCGTAGCTTGCCATATCGTTTACCAGGCTCCTAGCGACTTCTGCTGCCGCTATTAGGGCTGCGTATTCGAACGCGCTGTCTACGCTAGCGGTCAGGTCTTTGATTTCGACGATTTGGATTCCATCTTCTGTTCGGTATGCGTCTATGTATGCGCATGGTTGATGGCGTTCTGGAAGCCACATTTTCGTGAGGGAGTCCGCAACGTTTTTCAGTATCTGGTAGTTTCTCATTCCCCACTCTTTATCGAAGCATGAGAGAGTGTAGTATTCGAGAATGAATGCTGCCATGTGAACTGATTTGTAGTCGTTCCAGTAGTCTTCCCAAGATCCATCTGCTCTCAGATATTGGATTAGGCTTTCGAACGGCATTCTAGGGCGTTTCTTCACGTTCGGATACCAAGCGCGATCGTAATAGGTGACCAGTACATCCTCCATTGCGTCAACAATCGAAGTGTCGCCTTGATCTATCCTCCAGAGTGTGTAGGCTAGGACGGTCCACCGGAGGAAACGGTCGCCGTAGATGATCTTGCCGGAATCGTTTTTCTTCAAGGCTTCCGTAACTGCTCTTAACTCTTCAGCTTGGATTCTCTCAGCCTTCAAGGCTGCTTTCTCAATTGTGGTGAGACCTGATGGATAGCTCACTTCCGGTTGCTTGAAGGCTACGTACCAAGAGCTGAGAACTACTATCACGACTATGACTAAGGCGCCGATTGTTAGAGTTCTTCTCAATGATTCAGCCCTTCAGAGTATTTTAGAACCTTTCGTGTTCTTGGATTTTTCGAAACATTGTGTTGGAAAGCACGCTGTTCTACTGCGATGCTTCAGCGGTCGAAGCACGCTCAAGAATATAGTTGTAGGAGAAGAACCAGAACAGGACCAGATAGAGTAAGGTTAAGATTGTTCCGGCGTAGTCGTGGAATACAACAGCTGGAAGATAGCCCACATAGAAGGCGAGTAAGACGACGAAGACGATTCTGAAGAGGTTCAATAGGAAGATTCCTTCTGCGCCTAGAATTATGCATAAGGCTTTGCTTCTTCTCGTAAACGGACCCTGCAAACCTGTAAGCAATGTGAATACGAAGAGGATTAGCGATTGCCATCCCACACAGTTCCACGCAATGTAGACAGTCAGCGCCCGACCCGCGGACTGTATGTGTAGGTACTCGCTTGAGACGAGCGTTTGGATTCCGAAGAGGTATTGGAGTATCGCTGCGACCATTTTCACTTCTATGGGGACGACAACATCATGGATGAAAGTGTACAACTGGATTCTCATCACTATTGCAGTTAAAAGTTCGTTAAAGCTGCTGACGAAGGGGAGAACCATGAAGAGCACAGCCGCTATGATTATTATGTACTGGTAGGTCCTTCGAGCGATCAGCGGTTCCTTCTCTGCTACCAATGGAATCAATCCCTTCTGAGGCATCTACAGCTATATTGTACAGACGCTCCCTCTTTTAGATTTTAGAAGCTTCCAAGCCAGCCCTCATCTCTACCTTCCTCGTCGAGAATCGATACGAAAGTGATCGATCGTCTTTTTTGCCCCTTCTCGACCACATACAAGTTTCTAAGTCGAATAGTGAAGGTTGAACTGCATTTCTTGCAGACAACCTTGCAGTCCACAATCTCCTGATCTCTGCCGTGAACGGCCTCAATCTTCTTTTCTATCACTTTCAGTTCTTGGATATTTTTATTCGAGCAACGAAAGCATTGTTTGAGCTTGATAGGTTGAAGCCCGCGAGTGCCTAGTGGCGCATATATTTGATCCGGAAGATCTTCGATCGAGTCACCTTTCATCCACGAAACCTTCAGTTCTAGCAGAACCTATAGCGGCTATGACTAATGTTGCAAGAGTAGCTCTACCAAGATTTAAATGGCTACGACTAGCCGATACCTAGGAGAATCCAATAATGTGGTATACCTGTCCTTACCGCGCCTGCGTGACCAGTTATCCGACGAAGCCATACCATAGATGGCATATCCATCGAAGGTCTGAAAAACCACGCTTTGATCTAATCATTCCGCAGCAGTAGCTAACATCAGATCCATTTCACTCTCGATCGCATAGCCAGGAGAATATCTTTAATTTCTACTAATATTTCTAGAGTGGTATCTGAGGACTTCATTATGCGCGACTATCATCACGAAGATTTCAGCGTTGCCTTCAAGAGACTATTCTTGTTCTTAAGAAAGTCGAGGATGACCCTGATTTTGTTATTCATTCTAGGGTTGTACATTTATAATGTTCAAAACGCGCTTTTCGCCAATAAGCCGGATGAATCATGGTACGCCAATGTTCAAAGCAGGCTTTCATCGTTGGAAAGGGGTGAAACTTTGAGTGCAGAAAATTTCGTATCTGACGCGGACATTTACGCCTTGGCGGGGTGGCTATACATTCACGGCGTCCCACCGAGCGAGTTTAACTTTGAGCATCCACCGCTTGCAAAGTTTTTCATAGGGATCTCGGAAGTCTTGTTTCGCAGCCCAACCTCGATCAACGCCTTCTTCGGTTTAGCCACCTTGCTTGTGGTTTACTTACTTTCTATTCGGCTTTTTGGCAAGACAGTTTTCGCGTTGATACCAGTCTATATGCTCAGTTTAGAGAAGCTTTTTCTTGGCGCGGCCCGAACCTCAACATTAGATATTTACTCCGCGTTTTTCATCTCCTTGTCCGTTCTAATGTTTCTTTACACCGTCAAGAATCCTAAGCTCTTCCCCGCGCTCTCCTTGGTGATTGGCCTTGGAGTAGCCTGCAAATGGGAGGCAGCCTTCATAATATTGGCCTTCATAGTCTTTCTTTTGCTGGATAGAGCGTGGATGAAGCTGGGCTACTTCATGGCTAGCCTACCCCTAGCACTTTTAACGTACGCCATGGCTTATACAACCTATTTCTTAAGCGGACATAGCTTTCTCGAGTTTCTTGCTTTGCAAATTTCGATTTACAAATTCTATACTCCATATACTAGAGGCGCCCTAACAATATGGAGGATTCTTTTAGCAGGGATTCTAGGCCCAGAGACCCGGACTATCTTCTACATCGATGAGAAGACGAGCGAAATAATCAAGACCGTAACGTTAAATGGTTTAGCTGTCACTCCTTCGTTCAATCCGCTAACCTGGTCCATCTCCGTCTGGGCAGTGCTTGCGTGTTTTCTGAAAACTTTTAGAGCAGGTGAGGAGGCTCGGGTATTACCGCTCTGGTTTATAAGTTTCATGGCTCCTTTCTCATCTTGCCTAATCTTAGAGTATCATCTCATAGCTCCTATGCCAAGCTTCATTCTAAGCATAGCCTACATTCTTAAGGATGGATACAGCAAAGGGGAAGGGCGCGGAAAAACTATACTCTTGTCGGCCATGATAATATATTTAAGCGCTCTAGCACTCTGGTACTACATTATCAAAGTTCCAGATTTCATCGCCATATGAATAAACGGTGAAGCAAAAAAAAGAGAAACTGGCCATTTTAGAGCTGAACGCCCGCAGACTATCGAGCAGGAGATGACAGCCCCGCTCTTGGTTACTATTTTCACAGCACATTCTACGCCCAGCAGCAGCCGTGCTTACTCTTAACGGGCTTCTCTCTTCAGGAGCAAAACTATGAGAAATGAAGCTACAGAGCTAGAGTCTTAGTCTTCAAAGATCACAGTCAAACACTTGCACTTCGGCTAAGAATTTGATGCTTTCGGGCCTACTGAGGAATTTGAGGCGTTGGGACTGAACGGAAATCAATTTCTGGAGCTTTGTCGAACGCTGACTAGTTTTATCATTGCTGAACGAGGATTTGGCTATCTAGTCGAACGGCTCAGGCGAAGGCTTTTCTTGCTCTGACTCACCATAAAAGGATTGAGAATTAGAATATGCCGCGCAGCCACGTCATCTACGCAGTCTTCGCGTCTGCTTTGGCATTATGCTTAGCATTTATGCTCCCAGTCTCGTCCAGGGATTTCACATGAGGAAGCTATTATAGGTGGCAGAATGGTTCAACATGAAGATTGCGATTGTTCACGGCCCAGGCTTCTACTACAACGGTGGAGGCGAACGGATCGTAATAGAGGAGACGAAAAGTCTTAGAGAGCGAGGCTATGATGTTGACGTTTACTCGACTCATGTTGAAACCGCACACTGCTTCCCGGAAGAAACTGAGAAGCTGGGCATAATTCCATTCTTTCGCAACCTCAATCTACCGTTACAAGCGGCTGCCAATATGACGTTATCAGCGGTTATCTATCCTCTTATCAAACGACGACTACGCAGCTATGATGTGCTGATCTGCCACTCACAACCAGCCATCTGGATCGGTTACAAGACAGAAAAACCGTATGTAGCCTACATTCATCGACCAAACTGTTTTCTGTATCCGAAACCGGTAGACCAATGGAATTTCGACGTAAACATGTTTGTCCTAGACAAGGTTGTAAGATCGTTTCCTCTAAGCCAAGAACTCGACTTAGAAAGCACAAGAGCCGCTGATAAGATCCTGACAACCTCACACTGGATAGCGGACTGGACAAGCCGTATCTATGGGGTTACACCTGTAAGATGCCCGCCGGCGCCATCCTCCATCTTTCAACATGGAAATCCATTCCGTATCTGGTGGAGACACGGCTCATCTTCAGATCGCCCAAGACTTTTGACTGTAACCCGGCATGCGCCGATTAAAAGACTTGATTGGATAGTGTATGTTTTCAGCAGATTGTGTCAAGATTTTGAGCGCGCATCTTTAACCATAGTCGGCAAACATACTTCTCATACAGAGTCTCTTTTGAAACTCGCAGAATCGCTTGGAGTCAGGCATCGTATAGCGTTAGTTCAAGATATATCGGATGCGCGGCTTCTCGACTATTATCAATCTGCTGACTTATATCTATCCTGCGCTCCGATGGAAGATTTCGGAATCGCCCCTCTTGAAGCAATGGCAACTGGGCTTCCGCTTGTGGTCTGGGGCTTCGGCGGAACAGCCGAACTGGTTGATGACGGCAAGACAGGATTCAAAGCTGAAGCCTACAAACTGAACGACTTCTACGAAAAGACAGCCAGGATATTCTCATTGGACGAAGAGCAATATCGTAAACTCTCTGAGAATGCAGTTGCCAAAGCTAATGAATACACCTGGAAAGGCCACGTGAACATACTTGAAGGGGAAATTCAGAAACTTGCCTAAACGTATTTTAAATTGCGGTTGCGGTGACGATACTTACGGCACAGATCGTGTAGATATTAGAAAAACCTCTGCAACAACTTTGGTTCATGATCTTGAAAAAGGTATTCCCTTTCCCGATAACACTTTCGACGAAGTTTACTCAAGAATCTTTCTTGAACACCTGCGTAACGTTGGATTCCACTTTGAAGAGGTTTGTAGAGTTCTTAAACCAAACGCCAAGCTAGTTCTGATCACGGATAATGCTGCTTGCCTGAAATACTATTTTGGAACGCATATTGGACGATATGAAAGACTGCATGAAGGCGACCATCATTACGGCCTTTTCACTATGCAGCACCTTAAGAACCATCTCGCTAAGGCAGGACTTAACCTAGTAAAAATGGAATACTGCGACACAGAGCATCCAAGTCGCTTCTTCGATAAACTTCTCAGAATTATCGGGTTGAAACGATTATCATATCCGAGAATACGAGTCGAAGCTATAAAATGATTACTGTAGTTGATGCTAAAGACTTATCAGCTTTTTCAGCCAGCTTTCAGGCTTTATCTAATCTCAGTTGGAAACCTAAGATGAAAAGTGTGTTTATCAAACCCAATGTCGGGGCAACTTCTAAAACAGTGAACACTGACCCTGAAATAGTTAGAGGAATAATCCGCTATTTAAGGAAGAATTTTGGGATTGAAGATATTACGATAGGAGAAGGGTCTGTAGAAACAGAGTACGAAAGCACATTCTACAACTTCAAGTATTGCAGTTGGGATAAACTGGCAGACGAAGAAGACGTGACATTAATCGACCTCAACAAAGAGAAGAGAACAGAGATTTCCTGGCATTACGGAAAGATAAAAATTCCTAAAATATTATTTGGCAAATCCTACATCAACGTAGCCAAGATGAAAACTCACATGCAAACATTAGTATCGCTCTGCATTAAAAACCAGAAAGGTTTACTGGATAGTGAAACGAGAAAAACAATCCATAAACTAGGTTTACATGAACCCATTGCCAAACTTTCAGACATTATAAAACCAGAGATATGCCTAGTAGATGGAATTGTGGGGATAGAAGGAAACGCCCCGGGAGACCTCGGAAAAACAAAGAAAGTTGGACTTATCGTGGCTGGCGATAAAATGGTTGATGTTGACAGGATATGCTGCCGAATCATGGGAATAGACCCCGATCAAGTAGAGCATATTCGATTGGCGTCAGACGCCAAAGGTGTGCTGCTTTCTTATGAAGAATCTAAGCAGCTCTGGTCTTATCTCGGCGCACATCAATTCAAGTTGCCTAGTAACGAATTTAAAATGTTCAATGTTCATATGCGACCTGAAAACGCTTGCACAGCTTGTATGTCCAGCATTGGAAAGTTGAATAAGTTAGCGAGACGCTCACTACAAGGTATAACATATTTCATTAGAAATGGAATATTAAATCGACTAGACATTGTGATCGGTAATCCGCAAGAACTACCCAACGGTCACGGCAAAATAATTTTCTATGGAAATTGCACCTCACACATAGCAAAGCAGCATCCTAACTATCAATGGATTGAAGGTTGCCCACCCAATTCTAAAAGAGCTCTAGGGTTGTTGAGCAAATGAGGATAAGTAGATTATGGCAGCGACTTAAACTCTTCATAAAATTTCAGTACCACAAAAGAGCGGGAAACAGTATTCCTCTAGTAGCCCTCCTATTTCTAACATCTAAATGCAACATGAACTGTCAATATTGTTTTGCAGAACACCGAGAAGAATTTCCAGACCTTTCTATTGACCAGTGGAAAGATGTAATAGACGAATTGAAACGAAGAGGAACAGAATTGATATTCTTGATGGGTGGAGAACCACTTCTCTACAAAGGCTTCGGGCAGATCGTAGAGTATATCAAACAGAAAGGCATTCAATGTCACGTAACTACAAATGGTCTTCTAATCTCGAAGTTCATCGAAGACCTGAAGAAAGCCGATCTTCTAATGGTAAGTTTAGACGGAAATAAAACAGGTAACGACTTGAATCGCGGAAAAGGCTCTTTCGAAAAAATCACTAAGGGAATAGAGATCGCTAAGGAAAACAATGTTCCTTTACGGATCAACTGTGTCCTAACGAGAAACAATATGAATGATGTTGAATGGCTTTTAGACTACGCAGATAGGGTGAACGCATATGTAGGCTTCACAGTTCCCGCCAAATGCTCGGACTTAAACTCACATGCAAACATAGTTCTCTCCAATGAACAAGTCATCTCAATTCACAAAAAACTCCTAGAGCTAAAGCAGAAGAAACGAAAAATAACGCTTTCAGAGAGAAGCATAGAACACGTCTTAAGCTATCCGAAACATTTCGATGAGCTAGTTTACAAAAACGAACCATTTCACAAGCAAATTTCACCTTACGAATGTGCCTATGGAAGATATGTCGTCTTCATCGATGCGGAAGGCTCTATCTACCCATGCACAACTCTGTGGGAATACACCGAAGTCTTTGCACCGAAAAATGTCTTCAGAGACGGCTGGAACCAAGCTTTAAAAAACGCGCAGCAATTGCCATGCTGGATCTGCTATTGCGCGGGCGGGGTAGAGTGGGATTACATGACTTCTTTTAGAGGGATAATTCACGCTCTGAGATTTAGTTTAACCCAAGTATAGCATGTCGCAAGAAAAAAGGACATCGAATTCGAAATTGATTTGAAGAAACCGGAGCAACTCCTAGCTCACCTTAAAATCTTACATAGAGATGCTTATGACTCTCCCAGCTTGAAGACCATCCTTTCTCTTCTTCGTTTCGGGCGAATTGTCCTAGGTCCCTGATTGTCAGCTCTCGTCCATGGACTGTTCCATTCTCGTAACTGACATGTAGCGACCATGACCAATGTTTGAGCGTTAGTTCTACTAAAATTTAAATGGCTATGACTAGCCGATACTTGTAGTGAGGATGATCTCATAATGTCGTATATCTGTCCTTACTGCGGCTGCATGACCGGTTATCCCACTGAAGCTATGCCATACATGACGTATCCATCAAAGGTCTGTCGATTCTGCGGCGGACTTGCAACTTGGATAACTCAATACCAAAAGTGGTACTGTTTTCACTGCAACCACTACGTATGAAAACCTGCGTTTGCCATCAACCTGCGACTAGTACCGGATTCATTTCGGCCTTGCTCATCTAGGGAAATATTCAATTTTCATTCATACTTCTTTAGCGAGAGGAGTTGACATCATGCGCAGCAATAGTCACGAAAATTCGAAGCTTTTTCAAAAAATTTCCATCGCGATCCCACTTTCCAACCTATTCTTTCTTATATCATTCTCTCCATATGATGCTCTAGATCCCGAGTGAAGAGTGATGATAGCGTCTGAACTCGAAGGTAAGGTCGTGACCCTTAGCGAGGCCGCCAAACTCGTCCAGGACGGAGCTCACGTCTCGCTCGGGGGCTTCACTACCCAGCGCCATCCAATGGCATTTGTTCACGAGATGATTCGACAGCGAAAGCGAAACCTTCACGCCTATGGACATTCCCCAGGTGGCGACTGGGATATGCTGATTGGGGCAGGCTGTGTCCGTAGGGTTGAACTCGCATATGAGGCTGATGAGGCATTCGCCCGCATTGGTCCGCGCTTCAGGAACGCAGTCGAGAAACGATTGATAGAGTGGGAGGACTACAGCAACTTCGGGATGGTGCAGCGGTTTGCAGCAGGAGCGATGGGGATCCCGTTTATCCCTACACGGACTATGCTGGGATCAGA
>Ga0315310_10003299_pt1 | contig 10039 bp, 10 predicted proteins | sample TDP5_MG_FD_203630 | JGI IMG/M metagenome (GOLD analysis project Ga0315310, IMG submission 203630) | Freshwater sediment microbial communities from Lake Towuti, South Sulawesi, Indonesia - TDP5 | ecosystem: Environmental > Aquatic > Freshwater > Lake > Sediment | place: Indonesia: South Sulawesi...
ACGTTGAAGATCCTTATACTCCGCCGAATGAGCCTCCGAAATGTCGTAAAGTGGTTGAAATGACAATTGACGAGTTAAAGAGGCTGCTAAGGAAAAATTGGGTGTGTTTTAAATAGCGCATCTTTTGGAAATTGGCAACTCTAAAGTGTTTTTGGTGATCGCTGTGAATGACAGCGGATGGATTAGGAAATTGGTTGACAAGAAGCTTTTTATCTGACATCTATATATTCTTACGCGTAGTGGCAAGTATGTCTGAGGAATCTGTTATCGGCAGAAGATACACGTTGGTGATACCTAAAGCGGTTAGGGAAGAGCTAACGCTTAAGGAGGGACAGAGGGTCTTGATTCGTGTTGAGAACGGTAGAATAGTCATCGAGCCCTTGCCTTGGGACCCGTATGAAGTGCTGGAAAAGACTGTGGGAGAGCCTTACGAGGAGGAAAGAGAGGAGGCTAGGGCTGAGAGGTGGCTGAAGAGCCGTGCCGGTCGCTGACACGGAGTTTCTTTTCTCTTTAAACCCAAGAGACCGCAAGCATCAGTATGCGATTAGGCTACTTAAAGAGACTAGTGACCTCATGGTGCCTGACACTGCTGCCCTCGAGTTTCAGGTGGTTCTTAGAGCTCGTGGCAGAAACCTATCTCAAGTGAAGATGGCACTGTTAGCCCTACATGAAGCGTTAAGACGAAGTAATGTAGAAGAAGCGAAAACTGTGAGCGTAAGTTTGCTGGCGTTTCAGAGTGAACTTGAAGAGAGGTATGGACTAAGCTACTTCGACAGTCTCATAGCCGCCTCGGCGCTAACACTAGATCGCCAAGTGATTTCAGATGATGACGCCTTCGAGAGAGTTCCCAACCTCAAAAGAATACCGCTATCCTCAAAATGAATTAAAAATTCTACAAGCCTATTTTCCCTTAAGAGGCCCAAAGAAACTTCTCTGCCTCTATTCCAGATTTTATCTCTTCTCGATTGGTCTTGCTATGACTGCTGTTCCATAGGCTGCGAAGACCGTGGCTGTCCCTTGGAGTATGTCGCTTGTTTCAAAATCCACGCCAATAACGGCATTTGCACCCATCCTTCTTGCGTTTTCAACAAGTCTGTTTAATGATTCTCTCCTAGCCTTTTCACACTCTGATGTGTAGGCTGTTACTTCTCCTCCAAAAATTCCCTCGATGCCAGCGACGAATTTTCCGCCAACCCCTCTAGTTCGCACCGTCAACCCATGAATAGTGCCCAAAACCTTGACAACTTCGTATCCGGGCAAATCTGGCGTCGTAACCACGATGATTTCTTTTTCACTCATAAGGCTAACCCAGAGATTTTAATAGGTGAGACCGTTAATTTTAAGTTTCCCATTGAGTGTTGGTAGGAGCGAGTTTTATGGAAAATATAGACAAGATTCGCGAGCAGTTTCCAATAACAAAAAATAAGGTGTTCTTGAATCACGCCAGCCAGTCTCCATTGCCAAAACCAGTTGCAGATGCTGTTCGCAGATTTGCTGACGATTTCTCGAATTTCGGAGACACTTCGATTGAATGGAACGATGGCGGAAAACCCTTCTTCGCAAAACTTGTTGGCGCGAAACCAGAAGAAATAGCCTTTGTTGAAAACACGTCTGTAGGCTTGAACATAGCTGCAAACGTGCTTCATTATCCGCGGGGCTCAAAAATCGTCACAACGGATTTGGAGTATCCCTCAGTGGTTTATCCTTGGCTGCGCAAAAGCTTGGGCGTGAAGGTGCATTACGTGAAGAACGTTGATGGAAAAATCTTGTTGGAAGATGTGGAGAAGGCAGTTGATGATAAAACTGTGGCTGTTGCCGTGAGCCACGTTGAATACGTTAACGGTTTCCGCCATGACTTGCGGGCTTTAGGCGAAATAGCTCATGAACACGGAGCCTACCTAATCGTTGATGCGATTCAATCGGCTGGTGCCATGCAGATAGACGTTAGAAGGGATGACGTTGATTTTCTAACAACCGCATGTTACAAATGGCTTCTAAGCCCGCCCGGAGCAGGCTACCTCTACGTCAAGAAGGAGCTTATAGAGAAGTTTGAGCCACCGTTTGTTGGTTGGGCAAGCGTAAAGCCAGAGGCTTTTGAGACTGTAGATTTCTGGGACATCTGGAGTTTGAGGCTTTCGGAAACCGCAAGCCGCTTTGAGGTTGGTTCACCAAGCTTCATAAGCCTCGTAGGAGCAACAGAAGCACTAAAAATGGTGTTGAATCTTGGCGTCGAAAGCATTGAAAGGAGAATACTGAAGCTGACAAACCACTTAATAGAATCCGTTAAGAAACTGGGGTTGAAACTTCAGACACCAGAAGAACCCCAATATCGCTCGGGCGTGGTCAACTTTAAAATAGATAAACCGAAAGAAGTGGCGGAAAGCCTAAGCCACAAGGACATAATTATCTCCGCTAGGGCTCATGGCTTAAGGGTTTCACCACACTTCTACAACACGGAAGAAGAGATTGACAAGCTGATGGAAGAAATCAAGAATGTTGAAAAATGACCGCACGGCTGCGGTGTTATTCGATTTAGAGGACACGTTAGTTCAGACTCCATGGGCAGACCACCAACATGTTACAGAGTTCAGACGCAAAACAAAAGAGAAACTAATAGAGCTCGGCATCCCGCCTAGCGTACTTGAAGGAATAGAACGCGCAACCATAATGCGTAACAGAGCCTCTGAATACATAGAAAAAAACCTTACGAAAGCGGATGCCAAGAAAATTCATCAAGAAATGGAAAGGTTCCTCAGCCTATACGAGTTGGACTCAGCGAAAAAGTCAAGGCTCTTTCCAGAAACCATCCCCACGTTAGAGAAGTTGAGGAAGCTTGGAATAAAAATGGGAGTTGTCACCAACACCTCAATGAAAGCTGTGGAAACTGTTTTCCGACTCCATGGTTTGAAGAGCTTTTTTGATGTTGTCGTAACGAGGGAAAAGGTGAAAAAGCTGAAACCCGACCCTGAAGGTGTGCTGCTGGCTATTGAAGAGCTTGGTGCGAAGAGTTTCTTCATGGTTGGCGACTTGGCTCACGACGCGCTGGCCGCTGAGAATGCCAACGGAACATCCATCATTGTCAACCGAAGCCTTGAAGAGAAATTAGATTTTCACGCGGATTATTTTGTTCAATCCTTAAGCGAGGTTCCAACGATTGTTCAGACAGCTATGAAGACAATGGCGGAAAAGGGTGAATTTAATGTTTAAAGTGGAGAAGGTTGATGAAAACAGCAAACAAGGCATAATTGATTCCCTCAAGTCAGATGTTATAAGGCACGTTTTCGCCTTCTACGACATTCAACACGAACCTGAACACACAACTATGTATGCGGCTTTTGAAAATGGAAAACTCAAAGGATACATTCTCATCTACACGGCTCTAGATTTTCCAAGCGTAGTCTTGGAATGCGAAAAGGACATAGCAGAAAAATTGATCGAATACGCACCCGAAAACCGCTTCATCATGCATGCCCCACCAGATCTTCTGACAGTCATAAAAAGGAAGCTCCCAAGCACAAAACACTATGTTGAGGATTGGATGCTGGTTAAGAAGGGTGAGGCAAACTCTTTCGGGTCGAAACTCGTTCGCAGATTATGGACTGAGGATGACGCCTCTAGACTCGCTGTTCTCCTTTCAAGCCGTGAAGACCGCCCGAGGGGAACGGAAAAGAAATACATCGATTGGATTAGCAAGACGCCGATTTACGGAGTTTTTATGAACTATGCGCTGGTCTCTTATGCTGGTTCTTTTATTCAGCTTCCACAAGTTTGGATGATAGGCGGAGTCTACACACACCCAAACCACAGGAACAGGGGATGCGCAACACTAGCCACCTCAGCGGTGACTGAAGAAGCTCTTAAACGTGCGGAAGCCGCAGCCCTGTTTGTAAGGTCGGACAACTACCCAGCCATCAGAGTCTATGAAAAAATCGGCTACAAAAAGATAGGCGAAAAACTCTGGGTGGATGTAGGAACAGGACTAAAGCCCTAAAAGCTAATACTCGCTGATGAAACTTATTCCTGGAATTTCTTGGACTTGCCTTCCCTCACCCTTTTCTGGCAAGATTTCAACTTCTGAGATTTTGCACGTCCCAGCAATATCCTTTATGTCTTCGTTGAGGATTCTTGCAAATTCACTGTTTTCCGCATAGATTTTCACCCTTTTAATCAGCGTGTTTAATGGTTTCCTCTTCTCAGCCTTTTCCCGTCTAATCTCCGTTATAACAGCCATCACCAAATCGCCTTTCTTCTCAGCTTCTTCGTCAATTTTTTCCATGTCTGGTTTCGGCCAAGGCGTCATGTGTACGCTTTTTTGACGCGTGTCTTCAGCGTACACCTTTTCATAGATCTCCTCTGTCGCATACGGTGTTATAGGAGTTAGCAGCTGCACTAGCCGATATAAAACGTTGTAAAGGGTATGTTGTGCTGCCTTTCTTTTCCGTTCTCCGTAAACCTCCGGCTTGTAGAGTCTATCCTTTGCTACCTCGATGTAGCGGTCGCAGAATATGTGCCACGTGAAGTTGCGCACTTCTTCTAGAGCTATGTTGAACTGGCACTTCTCCAAGGCTTCGGTAACCCTCTGCGTTAGCTTTTCAGCCTTGCTAAGAACCCATCTGTCCAAAAGCTGTAAATCGTGTTCTTCGCCAACCGTGTAGTCCTTTAATTGACTAGTCACGAATCTTGCGGCGTTCCAGAGCTTAACTAGAAAGCGTTTTCCGTACTCCACATCCGCCCAGCGGAAGGGTACATCGGAGCCCGTTGACCCGCCGCCCGCGGCCCACTGCCTTGTCGCGTCCGCGCCATACTTTGACAGAACTTCTTGCGAATCCACGTAATTGCCTAGAGACTTGTGCATGGCGCGTCCGTCTGCTCCGAGAACCATGCCGTTGATTAAGCAGCTTTTATACGGCTTTTCGTTGAAGAGAGCTAAATGTCTAACCATCAGGTAGTATGCCCATGTGCGGATGATATCTACGCCAGAGGGATGCACATCAGCGGGAAAGAGTCTGCGCCAATCTTCTCTGTCAGGCCAGCCAGCGTGAACCGCACACGTTATAGAGGAGTCAAACCACGTGTCTAGAACGTCTCTTTCCGGCTTGAATTCTTTTGAGCCGCATTTTGGGCACTTTTCAATTTTTGGGTTTTGTATGCGTGGGTCTATCGGTACCCAATCAGCCTCGGCGAGAATAATCTCGTTGCATTTTTTGCAGTACCATATCGGTATTGGCGTTGCAAATATCCTTTGTCGCGATATCACCCAGTCCCAGTCAAGCGATCTCGCCCAGTCTATCAGGCGGTGTTTCATGTAGTCAGGATACCATTTAATCTCTAAGGCGTTCTTTTCTAGTTGGCTGGTGAGGATGCGGGTTTTCATAAACCATTGTTCTCTTTCAAGGATTTCTATCGGAGTTTTGCATCTCCAACAAACGCTCACTTCCTGAGTGATTGGTTCGGTCTTTTCTAATAATCCCTCGTTTTTTAAGTCTTCGACTATGACTTTCTTCGCCTCTTCGGTGGTCATACCAGCATATCTTCCAGCGTTTTGGGTCATCCTACCCTTGTCATCAATGCACATTATAACTGGCAAGTTGTGTTTCACAACGCTCTTTACGTCAGCCTTGTCTCCGTACGTGCATATCATCACAACACCCGTTCCAAATTCCGGGTTCACGAGGTCATCGGTTATAACTTCAACCGCTCTGCCGGTTGTTGGCACGTGAATCTTATTCCCAACGTACTTTCTATAGCGTTCGTCGTGCTGATTCACAGCCACGGTTACACATGCTGGGACCAGCTCTGGTCTTGTTGTGGCTATTGTTAGGAAGCCGCCTTTTTCAAGTTTAAACTTAATATAACCTAGCTGTGCAGCTCTTGTCTCGTATTGGACTTCAGCATCTGCTATAGCGGTTTCGCATCTTGGACACCAGTTTACGGGATGCGTTCCGCGATAGATGAATCCTTTCTTATACAGAAGGACAAAGGAGAGTTGGGTGCGTCTCCAATAGTTCGGGTCCATTGTTTTGTACTCTGTTGTCCAATCTATTGAGCATCCGAGACGGGAGATAGCCTCTTTCATCACACCTATGTACTTATCCACAAGCTCCTCGCAGAGCCTTCGAAACTTGTCCGGTGGAAGATCAGTCTTTTTGATTCTGTGCAGCTTCTCAACTTCCACCTCCGTGGGCAAGCCGTGGCAATCCCATCCCTGAGGGAAGTAAACATTGTAGCCCCTCATGCGCTTGTATCTGGCTAGTATGTCGAAGTATGTCCAGTTGAGGACGAGTCCCATGTGGAATTCGCCATCAGTATAGGGAGGCGGAGTGTCGATGCTGAAGGTTGGGCGCTTCTTGTCTTCCCAGTCAAAGTGGTAAACGCCCATCTCTTCCCACTTCTTCTGCCACTTCTTTTCAATTTCAATAGCGTCAAATTCCTTGGGCAGCGGCTTCATGTTGCAACATCCTAATATGCTTCGACTTTAGGAAAGATAAATATACAACTAAATAAATCATCCTCTTCAAGGTTTGGGGGAGCTGGGGTTGTGACCCGGCTGAGAGGACGGCTGAATGCGCCGTCGACCCTTAGAACCTGATCCGGGTAATACCGGCGTAGGGAGTGTATACCAAATGATAGTGAAATTTGAGCATTTTCTTAAGTTTAGATTAGTTTAGCTTATCATGATTTTGAGGTGACAAGTTTGACTACTCAGTTAAAAGCCGCAAAGAAAGGAAAAATAACCGAAGAAATGCGATTGGTGGCTACAGATGAAGGAGATTCGCCTCAGAGCATACGTCAGCGATTAGTGGAAGGAACGGTGATCATAACTCGCAATGTCCAACGCGAAAACGTTCATCCAATAGGAATAGGCAAGGGGTTGCGCACCAAAATTAACACCAACATTGGCACCAGCCCAGATTTGTGTGACCTCAACTTGGAAATTGAAAAGGCAAATATCGCGGTTAAATATGGCACGGACACGATCATGGACCTCAGCATAGGCGGCAATCTGGACGAAATACGAAGCACGATATTAAAGACCGTCAATGTGCCCATCGGAACTGTTCCCATATATCAAGCAGCCATAGAAGTCGCTAAGAAGAAGGGATCAATAATACACATGACGGAAGACGACATTTTCAACACCATAGAAAAGCAAGCCAAAGACGGCGTTGACTTCATGACAGTGCACTGCGGAGTAACCCAGCAGATCGTCAAACGACTTGCTCAGCACCCTCGCTTGATGGGAATCGTAAGCCGCGGAGGAACCTTCCTCGCTGCATGGATTCTTCACCACAACAAGGAAAATCCACTATACGCAAACTACGACTATCTCTTGGAAATAGCCGCAAAATACGATTTTGCTTTAAGCCTCGGAGACGGTCTTAGACCGGGATGTATTTTCGACTCTACGGATTGGCCCCAGATTCAGGAACTGCTCACCATTGGAGAACTTGTGGAGAGGGCAAGAGCCGCAAACGTACAAGCTATGGTTGAAGGACCAGGACATCTACCGTTGAACGACATAATAGCCAACGTCCAGCTTGAAAAATCCATATGCAAAGGCGCACCCTTCTATGTCCTTGGTCCCGTTGTAACAGAGATAGCACCTGGATATGACCACATCGTCGGAGCCATCGGGGGAGCAATAGCTGGGCTTGCTGGTGCGGATTTCCTGTGTTACTTGACACCCTCCGAGCATCTAGGTCTACCAACTTTAGAAGATGTTAAAGAGGGAGTGATAGCTACGAAAATAGCAGCGCACGCTGTTGACATTGTAAAACTCGGGTTTAAGGCAGCAGCTCGTGATTTAGCCATGGCGAAAGCTAGAGCAGGTCTTAACTGGAAAAAACAATTTGAGAATGCCTTAGATTCGGAGAAGGCTATGAAAATTCGTAGCCGAGTGAAACTGAGAAGCCCAGAAACTTGTTCAATGTGCTCCGAGTACTGCGCCATAAAAATTTTGAGGGAAGCGTTAAAGGCTGAAGGCCAATGCCTATGACAAACACAAGCTTCAGTTTTAGGAGGAACATGAATGTTTGGCATTGAAGAGGTGAAAGGGAAACTCCCTGTGGCGATTACGATTGCTGGAAGCGATTCCGGAGGGGGAGCTGGGATCCAAGCGGACCTCAAAACCTTTGCAGCTTTGGGTGTTCACGGCACCACAGCAATAACTTCTGTCACGGCTCAAAACACCTATTCGGTTACGGCTGTTGAAGACTTAAAACACGAAATAATTCGAGGGCAAATAAAGGCGGTGGCTGAAGACTTAGGCATCGACGCAGGAAAAACAGGGATGCTTCGCACAGAAGAGATAATCAAAACAGTCTCTTCAGAAATTTCGAAGTATAAGTTTCCATTAGTTGCCGACCCAGTTATGGTTGCCAAGTCTGGGTCACCACTCTTGAAGCCCGAAGCTATGGATGCCTTGAAAAGTCATCTTTTGCCAATAGCCACGGTCATAACGCCTAACAGGTTTGAAGCCGAGAGGCTCGCTGATATGGAGATTAAAAGTTTAAAGGATGCAGAAATCGCAGCTAGAAAGATTTCTGAAATGGGACCCAAAGCCGTTGTAATTAAGGGTGGACACCTAGAAGCGAAGGACGCGGTTGACCTTCTCTATCACGAAGGCAAATTTAAAACTTTCAGAGCACCAAGGTTGGATGTTAAAACCACGCATGGGACCGGTTGCAGCTTTTCAGCGGCTATAGCAGCCGGCCTCGCTAAAAAAATGGACATACCAGCTGCTGTTGAAAATGCAAAGGAAATCGTGACTTTGGGTATAAGGTTTGGATTAAACATTGGAAAGGGCTACGGTCCAATCAATCCGATGGCTCACCTCTACCGTGAATCTTCAAGATACAACGTTCTAATGAACTTAGAAGAGGCCAAGGCTCTAATCGAGGCGACCCCTGAAGTTGCAATGCTCGTACCTGAAGTGGGCATGAACATTGCCATGGCAGTTCCACACGCCAAAAGCACAAATGACGTAGCCGCATTACCAGGCAGACTGGTAAGAGTTTCTGGCGGTGTGAAAGCTTTAAGCTGTCCCAGGTTTGGATCTTCAACCCATCTTGCCAAGTACATACTTGAAATAATAAAGCACGACCATGAGAAAAGAGCTGCGATTAACGTAAAATTTTCAGAAGGAACTCTCGACCTTTTAAGACGCAAAAACCTAAAAACATCCTTTTACGACCGAAAAAAAGAGCCGGATGAAATCAAGAGAGTTGAAGGAATGACGATACCGTGGGGAGTAAACCAAGCCCTCGAGAGAATCGGAGAAGCACCCGATGTGATTTACCATAGAGGAGACATCGGGAAGGAACCTATGATAGTGATTCTCGGAAGGGAGGCAAAACTATTGGCAAAGTTTGTCGCAGAAATCGCGATGGAGATGAAAACGTGAAAAGAAATAGTTTTACGTTTGAAAAAAACGGCTTATATTTGACGCTTCAGCCAATTCTGAGCCCAATTGCGCAAACAGGCCTCGGAACAGAAAATGTAGAGCTTATTCACGCAGCAAGTCTTTCGAGTAACGGGTTTTCCGGTTATAAGTTTTCCGCATACCTGGCATCGCACATCCAACCACCAAACAAGGGAATCATTCTAAACCATATAAGTTTGTTTATCAAAAATAACGAGGCGAAGAACCTATGGTTGAGAAAATAAAAGAAGTTGAAGAGGACGTTATAACCCGCGCCATAGTTCGAAAAGCCATGGAAGATTGGATAGGCTTAGCTGAAACAGATGTAATCGTAGTAGGGGCAGGCCCCTCCGGCTTAACCGCAGCCATGTACCTGGCAAGGTCTGGACTGAAAACCGTGGTGTTTGAGAGGAAACTGTCGTTCGGAGGGGGAATCGGAGGCGGGGGGATGCAGTTCCACAAGCTTGTCATACAAACTCCAGCAGACAAAATCCTCAAAGAAGTAGGATGCAAACTGGAACCATTAGAAGAAGGCTTATTCATCGCAGACACGGCGGACATGATAGCAAAACTGGCCTCTAAGGCTATCGACGCTGGCGCAAAAATGATTCTGGGAGT
>Ga0315310_10003300_pt1 | contig 10037 bp, 8 predicted proteins | sample TDP5_MG_FD_203630 | JGI IMG/M metagenome (GOLD analysis project Ga0315310, IMG submission 203630) | Freshwater sediment microbial communities from Lake Towuti, South Sulawesi, Indonesia - TDP5 | ecosystem: Environmental > Aquatic > Freshwater > Lake > Sediment | place: Indonesia: South Sulawesi...
ATATCGACTTGCTTAACCTCAGGATAGCCTATCCCTCTAGATGAAATGACCACTTGGCTCTTGGCTGGGCTTCCCCGCGTCTCCGTTCCATAGCTAGGAGCTTGGGTGGCATACTTTCCCTCATGCACTACCGCGGCGGTTCCCAAGATGGTTCCTAACAGTACGACACCTTGGCCGCCCATGCCTGCGATCAATACCTCGACACGATCATGCCTGCTCAACTGTCGTCGCCTTCCTTTTCAGCTCGTCCAAGTTCCGCAGAAGGCCCGGCTTCTTGATGTTTACAAACTCGCCAACAACAATCTTTCCCGTCAACAGCCTGTCCTCCATATCCTTCGCCTTTGAGGCGGGGATTGAGCTCTCTCGAAACCAGTGGAGCATTCTTCTCGCATCCTCCATGCCGAGTCGCCGTCCGAAGATCGCAGGACACTGGGTAACGACCTCGACGAAGGAGAAGCCTTCCTTGGCAAGGGCCTTCCTCAGCGCTTCTTTGAGTTGAATTGCCTGGAAAGTTGTCCATCTGGCCACATAAGAGGCACCAGAAGCCGCCATGAGCTTTGACACGTCTAAGGGATATTCAAAAGATCCGAGAGGTGTAGTGCTCGTTTTCACGCCGAGTGGAGTGGTTGGGGCTATCTGTCCTCCCGTCATGCCATAGATCATATTGTTTGCCATAATCACCGTCACGTCAAGGTTCCTCCTAGCGGCTTGAACGAGGTGATTCAACCCAATCCCTGCAAGGTCACCGTCTCCTCCGAAGACCACCACTTTGAGTTCAGGTCTGACTAGCTTTATCCCGAGCGCGACCGGGAGAGCTCTTCCGTGAGTGACATGAATCGTGTCCGCCTTGAAGTGAGGGGAAGGAATCCAAGACGAGCAACCTATTCCGCTGCAGAAGACAAGTTGTTTCAGATCTGCATAGCCCATCTCTTCAGTCGCCTTCAAGAAACAGTTTGCTACGGTTCCACAGCCGCATCCCGGGCAAAACGGAGTGGGGAGGACTTCTTCACGGAGATGCATTCGAGCGAAGTGAAGATTGTAACTCAAATCTCTCACCTTGCCACGTTTCGGAGTATGGCCGACGATATTTCTTCTGGGGTAAACATCAGTCCCCCTCCTACCTTGTTGAGCGGAACAATCTTCGTGTCTTCAGGAGCTACTCTCTCAACTTCCACGGAGAGCTGCCCGAGATTCATCTCGGGCACCAGAACACTATGTGCCACCTCTGCTAGTTGGCGGACCTTCTCTTCAGGAAAGGGCCATATGGTTCTAAGCCGTAGGTGCCCCACCTTTATCTCATGCTCAGCCACGATTTCAATCGCGTCATAGACAGCTCTCGATGTGCATCCAAAGGATATCACTCCTATATCGCACTCCTCGATCCCAGTCGCCTCGAAGTCGGCAAGTTGATTCCTGTCTCGTCGGATCTTCAACGCTAGACCTTCCACCAGCTTCCTGTGAATCTCCGGGTCCGAGGTCGCCCTAATACCCGCGGAGTCGTGAGAGGAACCGGTTATGCTAACAGCTAGCCCCTTTCCCAACGGAGGTATGCCTTTCGGGAACTCGTCGCCGGACGTGAAGAACGGTTGCTGAAGAATCTCTCTTCTATCGACCACCTCTATATGCTCAGGGAGATCAATCCTCTCCCTGAGATGTGAAACTACCTCATCTGAAAGCAGGATAACGGGCGTCCGGTATTGTTCAGACAGATTGAAGGCCTTGATCGTTAGATTGAACATTTCTTGGACGGAGTTCGGTGCCAGAGCTATGATCTCATGGTCACCATGTGTCCCCCATCTGGCTTGCATGACATCGCCTTGAGCGCATTTCGTTGCCTGTCCAGTGCTTGGCCCCACCCTTTGGACATCTACCACGACACAAGGTGTCTCAGTCATAATGGCCAGGCCAATATTCTCCTGCATAAGGCTGAATCCTGGCCCTGAGGTCGCGGTCATAGACTTCACCCCTCCCCAACTGGCGCCTATGACAGCGCCCATCGAGGCTATCTCATCCTCAAGCTGGATGCAAACTCCGCCAAGAGACGGCATTCTAAGTGACATCCACTCTGATATCTCGTTGGCCGGCGTGATCGGGTATCCTGCGAAGAATCGGCATCCTGCCGCGAGGGCACCCTCAGCGCACGCAACGTTCCCCTGCCAGAAATAGCTTCCCGGCTTTACGGTAGTCAGCCTTGTCAACATTGCTCTTCTGATAGTCGATTTGATCTCTGGAAATAAGCCTTTGTGAAATCCTTTCAATGGCTCGGCTATTGCTTCAGCCAATCTTTTTGAGAGAAAACCGACGTATCAGAGATTGGGTCCGAGGCCTTTGTCGTCTCCCAGAGTAATAGTGGATGAGAGAGAGAAGCCTTCTGGCGTCCCGGACAGTTTGAGGCGTCTTGGAGCAAGAGTGGAGTTTCGCCTTCTGGATGTTGCGGACTACGTTATAGGTGACAGAGCCGTTGAACGAAAAACAACGGGCGACTTCATTTCCTCCCTCTTCTCCGGAAGGCTCTTCGACCAAGCCAAACGGCTTTCCGAGTCCTACCGGATGCCGTTCATGGTTGTTGAAGGAGATCTTCAAGCATCTTTGCAAAGGATTTCTAGGCCAAAGGTTTTCTGGGGATCGATGCTGTCTTTGGTTCTTCAATATGATATCCGCCCGTTCTTCACTTCGGACGCGCTGCAGACGGCAGAACTCATTTTCACATACGCGCTCCATCTTTCCTACAAGAGACGAAGAGCTCCTCCAGTCATCATCAAGAAGCCAAGAATATCAACCGATACTCAAGCTCAACTATTGGTTGTTGAGAGCCTACCAACCATAGGACCTAAGCTTGCTGGGAGGCTCCTCGAACGATTCGGAACGGTCCGTAGGATATTCGAAGCGTCCCGAAGTGAGCTGGCTGTTCGAGGAGGGCTCGGGAGATCACGGGCTCAAAAGGTGTCTTCCATTCTTGATCTGCCGTATCGATCAGCGTACGTCACGGGGCGTCAATCGACGCTGAGACCGGAAGAATAAAAAGCTGTTCCACCTGCCTACGGATAGACCGGGTTCCACTATATGCGGCTGTTGGCCTTCAAAGAGACCGCCGAGGAAATACTCAAGGATGCGGGGGAATCCGTCCGCAGCATACCTGTGGCTCAGATCGAGAAAATAGTTGAGCTCCTCATACGAGGAAGAGGAAAGAGGGTTCTGATTATTGGCACCGGTAGAAGCGGCCTGGTTGGGCGTTCTTTTGCAATGAGGCTTATGCATCTCGGGTTTGATGTTCATGTTTTGGGCGAAACTATAACGCCTGCAATAGGAAAGGGAGACATCGTCGTCGCCATATCGGGGTCAGGCGCTACAATGCTTCCGGTTACCTCGGCGAGGATCGCAAAAAAAGTCGGAGCGTTCATAGTGGCGGTTACCACAAGGCCAACCTCGCCGTTGGGAAGGATTGCAGATCAAATTGTGCACATTAAGGCGAAATCCAAAGCCGCTAGGGAGAAGGACTTCTTTCTTAGGCAGATTGTTGGAGAGCATGAGCCTCTGGCTCCGCTAGGAACCATGTTCGAGATATCAGCCAGTATCTTCTTCGACAGTTTGATTGTTGAATTGATGAGGCAGCTGGGAAAGACGGAGGCAGAGTTGAGGCGACGGCATGCAACGCTAGAAGGCCTATGAGGAATCTCGTCTCTCTCTGGATATGCGCCCAACATTGACTAATACTTATCTATAAAGATCTGCTTCTCATTTCAAGAGGATTTCGGGATGTCCCTTATTATCAAAGACTGTGACTGGGTTGTGACTCAGAATTCTTCCAGAGAGGTTCTCAGGAATTGTTCGGTTCGAATAGAAGATGAGCGAATTGTTGAGGTTGGGCGCTTCCAAGGTCGTGGTGAATATGTAATTGATGGGTCAGGAAAAGTCTTGCTGCCGGGTCTGGTCAACACCCATACACATCTCTCCATGACTCTAATGCGAGGATTCGCAGATGACATGCCCCTTCAAGGATGGCTGGAGACCAAGATATGGCCCCTCGAGAAGAGGTTGACAGGTGACATATGCTACCACGGAGCTCTGTTGGGCTGCTTGGAGATGATTAGGACGGGCACGACATGTTTCTTGGACATGTACTTCTACCTTGAAGATGTTTCAAGGGCCGTCAGAGAGGCTGGGCTTCGAGCTATCCTTTCTCATGCGATGATCGATCTGTTCGATTCAGGACGAGCTGAAATTCAAAGGCGGACGACGCAAGAATCCCTAGAATTCATCAAGGGTCTCCAGAACTCTCTGATAGGATTTGCTATGGGGCCCCATGCTCCTTACACATGTTCGGAGGAGACGCTTCTCTGGTCAAAGGAAGTCGCGGAGAAGGAGGATGTGCTTGTGCATACGCATATTGCGGAGACTAGGCATGAGCAAGCTGACTTCGAGAAGAAAAAGGGAATGAGCGAAGTAGAATATCTAGAGAAGATAGGTTTCCTCTCCCCAAGATTGGTGGCGGTTCATAGCATCTGGCTCAGTCGAAGAGAGGTCGAAATGTTTGCCAAACGTCAAGTCAAGGTTTCACATTGCCCGGTATCAAACATGAAGCTTGCCGTAGGCGGGGTCTCTCCTCTTTCTGAAATGTTTGCTCAAGGTGTCACAGTATCCTTAGGAACAGATGGAGCTGCAAGCAACAACTGCCTAGATATGTTCGATACCATGAAGATCTGCGCTTTGATGCATAAGGCGCATTCTTGGGATCCAACAGTGTTGCCAGCGCAGAAGGTCCTTGACCTTGCCACAATTGAAGGGGCGAAGGCCCTCGGCCTTGAAGGTAAAGTGGGCAGCGTCGAGGTCGGGAAGGAGGCTGATCTAATATTGCTGGATTTAAGATCTCCAAATCTAGTGCCGATCCACGGAGTAAATACAGTGGTTTCAGACTTGGTCTACGCGGCCAAGGGCTTGAACGTGGACTCCACAATCGTGCAGGGAAGACCTCTAATGATCAATAGAAGGCTCCTCACACTGGATGAAGAGAAGATTATGAGAGAAGCCTCTGAAGCAGCCCTAAAGCTTACTGGCTAGTTCAGCTTCATGTATGATCAGAAAGCCTGAAGAGCCTTCCCAATGTTTGGTAATCCTCGTCAGCCTAATGCGTGTCCGAAAGAATCCTGCATTGGTAACGAAGGTTTCGTATTCTCCCCCCTCGCCGCTGAGGTGGATTCCATATTTCTCGCTCAGTTTCTTGAGTTCCAAGATGCTATTCCTATCGAGCCTTCTTCCCAGCCAGCTCTCGTCAAGTCCGAGCGCGGATGCTCCTACGATGTACGTCTCAAACCCAAGATCCATCGCTTCATCTAGGAGCAGTTCAGGGTTTTTGTGCCATAGAGGCGCGAGGCTGGCGACTCCGATCTCTCCGCATATCAGGTCGATCCTTTTCTTCTGGTAGTCGCTCGCGACTGCGCCCGAAACTACTCCGTTGAGGCCATGTCTCTCCCTCAACGCTACCAAGGATTGTTGCAGAGCGTCAAGTTCCATATTCTTCTCCGAAGAAGCTGCGATGGTGTTCACTGGAATTCCAAGCGCTTCACCTTGAAGGCGAGTCCATCTAACCGCTGGATAGTGGAACATCCACGAGTCGGGATGCCGAGGTTCTATTACAAGTAGGCTTGTGACGTTCCATCCTTGGTGAAGGGCATACCATGTTGCTAGGCAACTGTCCTTTCCTCCGCTGAACAGGATAGTGACGTTCAGGATTCCACACCTCGACATCTTGGTCTTTGTGACTTTGCCTGGATCTCCAACTCTGCAAACGGCCTATGAAGACGCTAACTCAGTCTTCCCTTATGCTCAAACTGCTTTTCGAAGAGCATTCTCATCCTTTCGATTGTGTCAGCGTCCTCCGGTCTCTTATCTTCCCTAATCCTCACTATTCTGGCAAATCTCAGGGCCAGCCCCGACTTGTAGTGGGGACTTCTTTGAATCTCATTGTAGGCGACTTCCACAACCAGTTCAGGCTTCACCCAGACAGTGTACTCTCCCTCCGAGATCTTTAGCTGCTGGAGCTTCTTTGTCATCCACTCAAATTCGTCATCAGTCAAACCCTTGAATGTCTTTCCGACGTCAAGAAAACCGCCACTCGCTTCATCTTGTGCTGCAAGATGATAGTTGCTTAGCCAGCCTGATCTTCTTCCATACCCCCAGTCTGCAGCTACGATTACTAGGTCAAGCCTGTCAGCGGGCTTGATCTTGAACCATTTTCTTCCTCTAACTCCAAGCAAGTACGGACTGTCCAAGGCCTTTGCCATCAAACCTTCATGTCCAGCATTCACGGCTTTAGTTAGAAACTCTTGGATTTCGCCCAGATCATTTGTGACAATCCTCTCAGCCAAAATCTCTGGAGGACAAATCTCTGACAGAAGCTTCCATCTCTCTTCGTATTTGAGGTCCGTAAGTTGTCGTCCGTTGAGATAGAGGATATCGAACAGGTACAGCTTCAGGGGAATCTCTTGGACTACACAACTTACATCATGCGCTCTCCTGAATCGTCTCATCAACTCCTGAAAGGGCAATGGCTTCATGTCAGATCCGATCGCAACTACTTCACCTTCGACGAGAACCTCCTCGGCCCGTATATTTTTCTGGATGGTCTCAACCACATCCGGTAAGCTTTGAGTCACATCGGTCAGACGTCGACTGAAGATTCTAACTTCTCCATCTTTCTTGTGAACCTGTATCCTCGCTCCGTCGAATTTGAACTCGAATGCCGTACCCGACTTGTGCTCACTAATGATTTCCGAGATGTCATAGGACATTTCGGCCATCATGAGCCTCACAGGTCTAAACAGTTGGATTCTAACTTCTTCGAGCGCTGTCTTTCCGCCCGTAAGTGCGAGGTAGGCAACCTCGCCTATGTCGCCAAGCATCATCAAGGCCCTTCTAACTAGGTCGCCGCTTGACTCACTGGCTTTGGCTATCGCGTCAAGCATCACGCCTTCGACAACACCTATCCTCATCTCATGATAGAGCATCCGGATGAGGTATTCTGCTTCTAGCGGATTCGCCTCACCAAGAAGGCTTTGAACGATACTCTCCTTCCTACTTCTTGATCTTCTTCCCGAAGCGGCCGCGATCTCAGAGAAATTCTTGTATGCTCCCAAGATAGTTAGAGAGCTCGGAAGAAGCGAGACTTGTCTCTGTCTCTGCTTCTGCATGACTTTCCAGAGGGTTCGGCCGCTGACCTCAAGCACTCTCTCATCTGAATCTGGAAAGATCTTTCCCACTATCATGCGGACGGCCGCTGCGATCTCGTTGTGCTTCAGATTTTTCAAGAAGTCGCTTATCTTCTCGACTTTCTCGTTTCTTTTCGTGGTCTGCTCTAGCTCTTTGCAAAGCTCCGCCAAATTCTGAAAGGAGGTTTCCTCTCCAGTCAACTTCTTTCGACCCACTGAGAGAGATTTGACTGAGCTTCGAGCTTCTTCATTCTTTCAACAGCTGTGGCAACCCGATTCCTCGAGAAACCTCTCTGGCCGCATAGGAAATCGTAGAGTTCTCGCTCTTTAAGGGGACGAAGAGCGGTTGAAAAACTTGTTGTGATCGGTGGTTTGAGGAAGATTTTTCTTGTTTCCTGATAGTTCTCGGATACCTTGCTTCTGATGCCCTCCGGAAGGTTCTCGATGCATCCGCATTCCCGAATAAGTTTCAATGCTGTCTTCGGCCCTATGCCCCTTACTCCCTCGTTAAAGTCTGTGCCGACTAAGATTGCAACATCTATCAGTTGGTCTCGTGAAATGCTTTGGCTCGCTAGAAGGTCTTCGGCTTCGATAAGTTCGGGTTTCAGTCGCCGCGCTACTCCTTTGCTAGGCAGATATTCTTCTCCCTGAATTGTCATGTATCTTACTAACCTAGGTGTTCCGAAGAGCAACGAATCGTAGTCCTGGCTATTGGTCGCCCAAACATGCCCCTGAGCTGCCATGTGGGCCGCTTGGGCTTCAGCCTCGCCTGGTGCCTCCACATACGGTATACCGAGGAACTGTAGCAACCGTTTCGCATCGTTGAGCATTTCTTTCGTCAATCGTCCGGTCATGACGGCCTTGGAGAAAGCGGTTCGCAGATCTCGCTTCTTGAGAGCTTCGGCAAGCTCCCTTTCGGCTCTATCCCTGATTGCCCGTCGCCTTTCTATTTCCTGTAGTTTCAAGGCCGGAGGTTCTCCGTCAAAGACGAAGATTAGTCTCATCGTATAGTCAGACATAAGTCGAGTTGAGCGAAATAACAAGCCGATTAGATGTGATGTTATGTTTCCGTGCGAGTCTGTGAACGGTGAGCCATCTGCCTTTCGGGTGATTGAGAGGAACTGGTGTAGAGCATTGTTTGCGTCAACCGCTAGGCTCCTGCCGGTTAGATCCTTGAGAGCCAATATGCGGCGCTTGATTATCGGTGTTAGGTTGACGCCCATGTTTTCACGCCTTGATAACCGTCATCGAGGCATTTGAGAATCACTCCGCCCGTCTCCTTGAAGACCATAATGCATAAAAGAGATGCAACATTGTAGCACTTAGCCTTTGAAAATTTGGTCGGAGGAAGAAAATTGCCGCGGTTCAAGACGACGAGCGAAATCCTCAAGATAATTGCCAATAAGGAACAGATCCGAAAGATGTAGTTGATAAACTGCATCCGGAAGATATTGGCATTATCGCTCATGTCGATCATGGCAAGACCACGATGTCGGACTCACTGCTCGCCTCGTCAGGGCTCCTTTCTCCATCTGTGGCGGGAACCGCGCTGGCGCTTGACTTCATGGAGGAAGAGCAGAAGAGGCAGATGACGATAAAGGCGGCAAATGTCAGTCTTCTCCACGAGAAGAACGGCGTTCCTTACGTTATCAACCTAATAGATACTCCGGGGCATGTTGACTTTTCGGGTAAGGTGACGCGATCTCTCAGAGCTATTGACGGCGCGGTCGTCGTCGTGGACGCTGTTGAGGAAGTGATGGTTCAGACGGAGACGGTTACTCGCCAAGCTTTAGAAGAGAGAGTTAGGCCGGTCCTCTACGTGAACAAGATTGATCGTCTAATCAAAGAGTTGAAGCTTAACCCCGACCAAATCCAGGAGAAGATCGCTCGCATAATAGGAGAGTTCAACGGGCTCATAGATCTCTACGCTGAACCGGACTTCCGGGACAAGTGGAAGGTGAGCTTTGCTACGAATACAGTTGCTATGGGCTCGGCGAAGGATCGTTGGGGGTTCACCAGCGCTATCGCCCGGAACCGAGGAGTCAAGTTCTCTGACGTTGTGGACGCGTACGTGCAGAACAAGGTTGAGGAGTTGAAGGAGAAGAGCCCCCTTCATGAGGCGATATTGGACATGGCGGTGGAAGCCATGTCTCCTCCGCATGTAGCGCAGCGATACCGAATACCAAAGATATGGAAAGGGGACGTGGACTCGGAATTCGGTAGGGCCATGGTGAACTGTGATGATAACGGGCCAGCGATCATGTGTGTGACGAACATTGTGGTCGATCCGCAGGCTGGCGTCGTTGCAACAGGGCGGCTCTTCTCGGGCACGATCAAAGAGGGTCAAATGATCCATCTGACAAATGCGAGGGCTGAATCAAGAATTCAGCAGGTTTGCATATACATGGGCCCATACAGGGAAGTCATCGGAGAGATAACTGCAGGCAACATTCCTGCCTTGCTCGGCCTTGAGGCAGCCAGAGCTGGAGAGACCTTGGCTCCGTCCAAGGATGTTGCGCCGTTTGAGGCGGTTCGCTATGTTACCGAGCCTGTGGTGACGATGGCGGTTGAGCCGAAGCTTAGCCGCGATCTTCCTAGGCTTGTGGATACGCTTAGGAAACTTTCGATCGAAGATCCCAACCTTGTAACGACCATCAACGAAGAGACTGGGGAATACCTGATTTCGGGTATGGGAACCCTTCACCTCGAAATTGCCACGACGCTCATCGGCAAGACTGGCTTGGAGATAGTGACCTCGAAGCCGATCGTCATCTATAGGGAGAGCATTAGACGACCAGCGGGGCCCTTCGAAGGCAAGTCACCTAATAGGCA
>Ga0315310_10003301_pt1 | contig 10036 bp, 19 predicted proteins | sample TDP5_MG_FD_203630 | JGI IMG/M metagenome (GOLD analysis project Ga0315310, IMG submission 203630) | Freshwater sediment microbial communities from Lake Towuti, South Sulawesi, Indonesia - TDP5 | ecosystem: Environmental > Aquatic > Freshwater > Lake > Sediment | place: Indonesia: South Sulawesi...
TAAATGTCCGAATGTCAAATAGAAGCAGAGGAAGCGCGATGACGCAACGCATAGAAATCACAGACTTAAACACCAACGAACAGATGACTCTAACGTTTCCAGATAGATACGTAACGCAGATGTTACCGACGCTTGTAGCCTTCGAGAGATTAATGCCTCACAATTATCGAATTACGTTTACACCGCCACTAAGGATAGAAAACGAGGCTACAGGAGAACACTTTTTCTTGGGACACACATCGTATTTTGACCTCCGAATTCCCAAACCGATTCTATTTGCCGCGGCTATAATGGCTCTGGAGGAGGTGATTCCTTGAGTGGAAGAGAAGAAGAAACTGGACAACCCGAAGAGTCACAACGAGAAAAATTCTTCCGCCTTATGAATGAATACTTGGAAACAGAACTTGGCCGTCGATCCGTAGGTGTTGCTCCGGGTCCTTTGCCAGCACCCGTAGCGATTCCAGGGTTAGCCCCCAGCTATGACGAATTGGATGAAAAAACAAAAGAGGCAATCGACACTTTCATAGAGGAGATACGACCCGATGTTGAAAAGAAAGCTGGTGAACTATTACTCAACGAAATGAGAGACAAAATCGCTCGCACCGGAGACATCAACAAAATCATTAAAATGATGAAGAAGGGCAAGAAACCGAGTCTAAAACGAAAGAAGGGGTGCATCTTTGTGCAGTTTGGAGAGGGAACACCAGAGGACCCAATAGAGGAAGTCATGATTGCTTCAACATAAGGTGAGAAAGGCCTAAAATGTCGAAGAAAGTGATAGTGCCAAGGAAGGGTCATTTGCGCGTCACTTCTAGAATGCGTCTTCTACCATACCCCGACATGGAGAAGCTGCTTAAGCGGGGGCAAGAAGTTTTTATTGAAGGCATCAAAAGACAAACAGCACATAGTGCAGCTAAGAAGTTGACGAAAAAGTTGGGATTTGAAGTTAAAGCGTTTGCTTCTACGTGCGATTTTGTTGAGGGAGATAAGTCAGTAACTCTAAAGGGTTATGGCTTCTTGAGGGTTAATGAAGAAAATAGGACATAGGTTTCTAGAAGAATCCTCTATACCACTTTATTAAGGACCATTCTTTCTTTTTTAATGGTGAAAAGTATGATTAATAGTAGAAAAGCGTGGATGGCTGTCATACTTGCTATGCTAATAGGCATTTCGTGCCTCGTTCTTGCATTGCAGCAAAGTTTCAGCGAAGAGCCTACTAGAAATCTATCTGTTGAACCCTCCCAAATTGTTTATGATTCACTTACTGTTGGGAAGAGGTTCTCGATAAACATCTCAGTAACTAACGTAACATCTCTGACCGAGGTTAAATTTAGGCTCAGCTACAACACGGTGATGCTGGACGCTCTGGCATTTTCTTTTCTGGCAGAGGATCATTTACCTAGTGGCTATTGCAACATCAATGATTTGTCAGGAACCATATCGATGAATATAACTTACGAAGGACAACCGATTACCACAGTTAATCCAGTGGCGCTTGCATCAATAAAGTTCAAAATGATGGATTATGGTGAAAGCCCTCTACACCTATACAACACAAGCTTACGAGATTCAGGCGGCAATCTACTAGCACACCAAACTAGAGATGGAGTGGTTCTAATACGCTTGCACGACGTAGCCATAGTCAAAATTGAAGCGTCCACCACTCAAACGTATCCTGGACATAACGTAACCATAACAGTTGTTGCTACAAACTACGGCCACACCAAAGAAAACTTCACAGTCACCGTTTACCACAACCAAACAAAAGTGGGCAGTTTCCAAGTCGTAAACCTTAGTGCTGGACAAAACATGACACTAACGTTTCAATGGAACACAACCGATGCAGTGGCTGGTCAGAAATACGTGTTAAAAGCTGAAGCAAGCACAGTGCCATACGAGGCAAAGACATCCAACAACTTGCTACTTGACGGTCAAGTACATGTCAAGATAGTCGGGGACATCAACGGCGACAATAACGTAGACATAAACGATCTGATCGCTTGGGACTTAGCCTACGGAAGCAGCCAAGGCCAAACAAACTGGAATCCACAAGCCGACATAAATGGTAACGGTGTTGTCGATAAAGAAGACGGTACCCTAATAATACAGAACTACCGAAAGCACGTTTGAATTTAGCTGTCAAAAAGATTTGCCAAGAACCAAGAGAGTAGCAGTTGCTACTCTATTCTTTCAACTGAGCCTCCGCAGTTGATACATGGCATGTCTACGCTACAAGGGCGTCCACTTCTTCCACTACGGTGATGAGGCTTCTTAACTCGCTGTCTTCCCTTCCCATAATTGTATCTTAAAAATAGCCTCTTACACTTAGTGCATTTTACCCATATCTGAAGCAATCAATTTCCCTCTGACCTATGAAGTCATAGATCAGAGGCGCCTCCAACCAAGTGCATAACTTGAGGTTTTGCGAAGCGTCTTAAATAGTTTATGATACACTCTTCAGTCTTCAATTCCCTTGTATTTTTTCGTCTAACTGGGGGGCAATATCGTTGATCTCTTGTATCTTAAACAGCAATAGACGAGAGTTAATCTCACGTGGAAGTAAAGTTGAAACTCTTTTGATTTGACCCTTTAACGCTGGAGAGTGAACGATAATGATCAGATAATCAAGGTAGCTTAAGTAACGTTTTATCTGATCCAGAATCTTCACTAAATTATGAGGTGCGTTACTATGCCCTTTTGTTTCAATTCCTACTCGTAAACCTTGCCAACTGAATTCGAAGTCAACAAGGTCTATTCCGTGTCCAGTCCGGGGCATTAATTCAACACCTTGGTTACGTAGCCAGCCTTCAACGACTTTTTTAACTTGATATTCGTAAGGTTTGTCTCTTAGGTTGATGCCATATCTACGAAAAAGCGGGATAAGCAGATGCCAATATGATGTTCTACCCTTTAAACTTGAATCCCTCTCGTCATTCAACAACTTTTTTCATCTCTAACGCATCTTTCTTAGTCTCTGGAAAGTCAAACTCGTCATAATTTAGAAACCAGCGTTTTCTATCCATGACTACGATGGATGCCCCTTTAAGACGTTTGGAAATTCTTTCTATTCTTTTAAGTCTTTCATAAACTATTGTTCGACCGCTTGTTTCGGGTGATTCTAAACCTATGCTTGAAGCAATTTCTGTCGTTGTCGCCCCTTCTCGACTTTTTTGAAGTAAAAAGTTGAGGATTCCCTTGTCCCTCGCTGAAAAATCTTTCCAGTCGAAGGTAACAATCATTCCCCCCATTTCTAAGTCTTTCTCTATGCGTTTCACTCTTTGTTCAAGTCTTTCCATGCGTCTCTCTAATTTCGCAACCATTTTCGTTACCATAACTTATTTTTCAAGCAAAGAATTATAAGCTTTTTGCAAGTATAAAAAAGACTTTTCGCAAGCATCCTTACTGCAATCCAATTAGCAAGGTAGCATGCAAATATAAGGAACTAAGAGATTTTACGTTGGTTACGTAGGCTAAATGCTTCAACTTTCGTTTGTTTTTCTGGTGGCCATTCTTCGTCTGAGAGTAGCCAGCGGTTTGCGCAGATGCGGCAGAGTGGTTTGTCTTCTCCTGTTTTCTCGTTTCTTAGGATTAGGGCTATGGGTTTGGGTTGTCCGCAGTCTGCGCAGACTTCAGCTTTAGTTGTCATTTGTGGGGCGTAATGCTTCCGCCTCGGAGCAGGGCGGGTTAGGCATGAAGGTTGTTACAATGAGCGACTTGCTGAAGCCCGATATTTCTTCTTGTCCAGTGAAGACAATACGCCTTTCCACTTTATTCTGGATAGGCTTTCAGATGTCACTCTTCCTTTTCTTCCTCTTCCTCTTCGCCCTCAGTCTCTTTGCCTTCTTCCTCTTCAAACACGAGAATTCACCTCCCTTTAGATGTCGTTTTGGTTAGGTGTTTAGCTTAATATGTTTTTCTACGAGTTGTTTTGTTCTGTAAAGATCACAAATAGAATGATATATAATGTTGGTGAGGTGGATTTTGTTTTTGGTTTTTAGGTATTGTTGCCATTCTGTTGGAACTTGTGAACCGTCTATGTCTATGGGTTCGTTTGGGAATGGATGGCGTGTTACGTCTACGAGGCTGTATCGTCTGACGGGACATTCATCGTCGTAGTCAACTTCGAAGTATTCTGTTAAGTCATGCCAGTTATCATCTAGGATTTTGAGAAAGTCCGCTTCGAAGTGGCAGGCATACCCATATCTAGGTGTCGGTTGATCTTTGACAAGACGTTTACAGAGACTCCAAAAACGCCAGTAAGAATCTGGGTGAAGCAGCTGATAGATGAGTAAGAGGTTTTTCTTGATGATGCTTAATGTGATGATTTTATCAGATAATGGATTCAAACCCGTAGTTTCAACGTCTATGATGCAGCCTTTAGGCAGTGGATTATCAAGTTTGTAGTGTAGAGAGATAAAGTAGTGGGCGCCGAAAAGCGTGTGCCTACTGATGTCTTTATAGATTTGATTTCTCATGATTCTTTCTCCTTACTTTTTTATAGGATTCGATAATTCGGTTTAACTCTTGAGAAAGGTATTCTAGGTGTTTCCCGCCTTTGATAGCTCGGTGAAATGGCGGTAGAGAAGTGGGTACATCAATATGCAGGCTTACACTTAGTCTTCTTCGGCCTTGATTGTGTAGGATAACGTGGAAGCGTTCACGGCGCCAGTTTAAGCATGGTTCCTTATCTGGACGCGCTTTGCGGTAGCCTAGCTCAGCAAGTGCGGCTAGAAAGTCTTTCAAACAGATTCCATACAAGTTTCTACGCAAACTCATCAGCTCTTTTTTGTAGCAGATGCTACTCATTTTCTAATTCAGTTTCAATTTTAGACAGATCGATGACCATTTGACCCTTCACCTCTTGTGGGTCCGCACAGCAGATACAGATTACCTTCCAAAAATGTTCAATTATCGCCTCAAATAGCCAAGGGCGAACAAAACAAGGAACTCCACACTTACTGCAAGCAATTATTTCCGCATCTCCAAAGAGATCAATAAAGCCAGCACAAATAGTAACATCTTTTTCTCCTTTTTCTATGATTTCTTTTAACCGTTTTTTGCCGTATTCATCGAAAACTTCTTTAGATAACATTTTCATGATTCTCCTTAACAACGTCTTTTAAACTTTTAATTTCTTTGCACCAGTAGCATAGATTGAGAGACTTAGGTAGCTCTTTTCTCACCAGTGCAAGCCCGATCTTATGAGCGGAATCCCGGTCTTTAGCGAAAGTCACAATCAGAAACGTGTACTGAGGAAACTTGCTATTGTAAATGCGGAACTCTTGCTTTGGATATTGTTTCTTAAGTCTTTCAACGATTGGCGCAATTTCAGCCAGATGCTCGCCCATAAATCCAATGCAGACAGCCCATTGAACCTTTTCATAAACCATTTTAATTCTCTCCTAAATGCAATATTTCAACTAAGTAAGGTTCATGTGAGTGTTTACGCGGCTTTTTGGAAACGCGTAGAGTGGTGTCTTTTATTAGACAGGAGAACCAAATGTGGCCAAAGTGGCTTAGGCTCGCCCACATGACGCTTTCTTCTTCCTCTCTTGTCAGTTTAGCCTTCGGAAAACGGAGATGCCAACCGTTATCGGATCGCAGTATAACAGCTATATCTCCTAAAGGATATGTGGAAGATAGACGCCTAGCCTCCATTCTAACCAGATCAAGCAAGTCGTCCCACAAGGGACCTACTCGCCACAGCCAATCTTTTCCAGAGTCGTATTCTAAGAAAAGCCTACTCAAATTTTGAGTTCCTCCTTAACGCGCTTTACCATGTCGCCTGTTGGGTGCCAGATCCATCGTTCACGTATCTCATCCCACTTTATCACACCGTCTGCATCTATAATCATGAAGCGTTCTGAATAGACACCCATATTGTCAGGCGTAGGTTCCGGGTTTGGTTTTGGTTCTATGCTGGATTCGCCTATGATTAATTCTCCCACGGTTAGCGCTTCGGCTTTGGCTATGAAGTCTATTGGCACTTTTTTGCTGTACTTGTATTTCACCCGCTCAGTTTCGTAGGGAATGCCAGTTGGTTCGTCAAAGTAGGCGAGGCTTACTTGGTCTGGGGTGCGCCATTTTGCCATGCCTTTGAAGTAGCCTACGAAATGGTATTTGGCTATGTTGATTTCTTCTTTTGTGAGCCACCAGTCCCAGTCAACCAGTCCAGTTTCAGGATCAATTATGGCATCTACGTCGAATAGTCCTTGGAACATTCCGGTTGGGGTAGGCTTTCTTTCCTCATTATAGAGACGCACCTTTATTCGATGCAGTTTCAGCGGTGGTGGCGGTGGTGGTGGAACAATTTTTTTTGCGAATTCTCTTCTTTCGCGGGCGATGTCTTCTTCTAGGATGGGGAGTTCTGTTGTGCGTATGTGTCGCATTTGGGTGAGAAGCCGTGTTCTTTCGGAGGCTATTGTTGTAAAACGTGTTCCGATTATAACTCTTTCAATGATGTCTGCGTAGGGGAGACGTCTAAGTAGCCTTGTTTCCTCTCTTGCTAATGCTGAGATACGTCCCATTAGGGACATGTATTCTGAGCGTAGCCTCTTTCTCTTGAGGGCTTTAGCTCCTAACCTGCCTCTCTCAGTTGCCCACTCAGCCCAAGTAACAATACGCTTCTCAGCCAAGTTTTACCGGGTCCTTCGCCATTTCAGTGTTTTTAATACTGCTTCAAGTACGCTTTTCTTTTCCTTAACGTATTTCTCAATGAGCGTTTTGCCAAAATCTGTTTCTAGCACTGCTTCAACTAAGCTCTTCTTTTTAGCCTTTGGAATTTTCGTTAAGTATCTTGTGAAGGCTTCAGCTTGAGCGTCAGTAAATTCTTTAGGTTTCTCCACTTTTTCTTTCAACGCATTCTCCTTCTTTTGGTGTTTGCAGTTGCATTTGGATGGTGTCGCCGACTGTTGGTTTGCCGAGTTTTTCGTATTCATCATTCGTCAGGTATATTCGGAGTGCGAAAGGGGACAGCGGCGGAGGTCGCATAGGGATTTCTCCCAACGTTTTCTTCACTTCCACCATTATTGTTTGCACCATGCGGGCTGCAACTTTTTCGTCTTCACTTTGAGGTGCAGGCTCTAGAACAGTTGAGGCATCGGGCATAGACAAGTCTTGAGGTTTAAGATAGACGTTGACGCCATCCATGAAACTTTCGACAACCACAACAGCGAATGGTTTCTCTATCATTTTTTGTTTTCACCTCTTTTACGTTTTAATTTAGACAGAAACTTATGTTTCTCTTTTTCCTTTGGTTTCTCTTCCTCTTCTAGTTCACGCTTAAAAGCTTGAAGACGAGTGATACCGGGACAAGGCTTCTCTTCTTTAAGTTGCTCTTTAGGTCGTTGTGCTTCTTCAATTGCGCGCGCATCTCTACGAAGCGCATCGACAATAGAGGGTGGCTGATTAGCGGGAACCACTGTGTAGTCAAGTAGGTTTCCACTAACTGATAGTGCAAAAGGGAAGCCTAAACCCATTGGTCCATAAAGCAAACGCATGTCTACGATGGGTATATTACGTGGAAAGGCAGCATCATGTAGGACATCAGTTACGGCTTCCGTATATTCAGCTTGAATTTGACATTGACAGCTTGGATCATCACTTCTTAAAAACACTGAGAAAGAGGTTGGCAGACGAGGGTATGTTCTGGCATCCAATTCGATGAAATTGTTTGCTGGAACAGAAATATTGTGAGTAGCGAGACCATTATGCCTAATCTCTATTTCAGCGTCAGCGCTGACCGTAAGTCGAAGGCTCGAAATGGGTCTTCTAAACTCCGCGATTCTTCTCCAGTTCTCAGACACTTTTCAGCCCCATTATAGCAGATGCTACTTTTAACAATCCTTCCAAACAATCTTTCGCCACTCAGCTTCCCATTCATACCATTCAGCGCAAGGCTCTTCCTCTTTTAGTCTCTCTTCATTCGTTTTGTCGCAGAAATTACAGGGATTCTTCGCCTCAATTTCTGATCTGTTCACGATTTCACTCTCTTTTTTTTTGCTCCGTATGGTTTTAAGGCATCGAATAATTCGCGTTCGCATTTTTTCATGTTGTTTCTATCAAAGGATATTTTAGCTACGACGTTATGTTCTTTAAAGATGTCTTCTGCCTGTTTCAACTCGTTAGGTGTTAAATCTTGGTCGAGCAACAAAAATGTCGGTTGCCTCAACTGCTTGGATAGCTCCACTTGTGTTACGATGTCGGGTTCTCCCATAGAATAGTCTTGAAGATATGAAGGGGTAACAATTGCAGCGAAAAGGTTGCATTGAGGCATCACTATTATTGTCTTGAACGCTCTTTCTAAAGCTTCAAGTTCTTTCGGTTTTTTCATTTGGACTTTGCTCCTAGAAGTGTCAGCAAGATTTTTCCGTCATAAACTTCAGTTTCGAAGATGTCGCCTGGTTTTAACCCTAAGTCATTTCTGATCAGTTTGTCGATGAGAACACGACCTTTCGCATCCATTTTGGTTCTGGGTTTTAAGTCGTGTTTTGGCATTTTACTTCACTCCAAATTTTTGATAGGCCATACCATTTTTCAGGTTTATCTGATTCTACTATTAGTTGGTCAAGAGATAGGTATGGTAATGTTTGTGATGCGGTTAGTCTTTGGTGAAAAGCCAGTTCTTGCCTAAGCAATTCCTTGTCTTCATCGCTTACTTTTAACATTACCGCGCCTGTAGCTGCTTTGATCTGGTCTGATTCATTAGTCAGAAGCCAATGGTTTAACGCTAAACTCATTGCCTTTCGTAGTTTCTCTTCAACCGTTGCCTTTTCATCCAACTGCCCAACTATCTCGTCGATTGCAATCAACAGAGTATTTGACGCCAATAGAGACAATAGAGACACCATGTGGGAAGATGTGGGAAAAGCTAATAAACTTTTGCATAATGAAGCTTCATGGCGAAGAGAGAGAAGGGAGTTATTCCCACTGCTTTTTCACCATGAAGCTCCAACCACAGCCACAAGGGCAAAAATTTAAAGCAGCAGAAGCCGAATATTTAGCTTTCGGTGTTCTCTGTGGCAACTACTGTTCAAGAAGAGAAGAAAAAGAAGAAACCATTGTGGTTTGATAAGTTTATAGAGGAACTCAGACCTTTTGTGGAAGATGTTCAAAAACATAAAAAGGAAATTTTAAGGGATAGATACGAAATAGGCAGGCGAATCCTCAAAATTAGATTGTCTCCCGATTTTGACCAACAATTCGAATCCGCAGAAGAGTTTATGACCATGCTAGAAAAGTCTTTAGGCTTTTCAAAACCAGAACTTTATTCATGCATGAAATTTGCCGAGAAATATCCAGACTTCAACCAGTTCAGAACGATGGTTTCTGACACGTCAGAATCCATAGAACCAACATGGCGCATGGTTGAACATGACTTATTATGGGAAAAAAGACCTGAAAAAACGGCAACAGAAAAACAACCAGGCGAACCAAAACTTTGCGAGCTTGAAGAGTTGCTTCAAAAGTTGTCTATGATAGTAAGTGTTCAGAAGGATCAGACGCTTAATTGTGATGAATGCGAGATAAAAGCTGACTGTGAGTTTGTGAAGAGTAAGCTATCGCCGTTGAGGGAGAAGTTTGGTGATTAAGGAGGAAATTTGGCAGTTTCCTAAAATTGGTTCGAAGAAGCAGCGGATTTGGTACACGCCTGAGTCAGTGTCGCACCCAGCTAAGATGAATACGCTGTTAACTAGGAAGTTGATTACTACTTTTACGAAAAAAGGGGATTTGATTTTAGATCCCATGGCTGGGGTAGGAACTACGCTTGTGGAGGGGATGCTTCTAGGTCGTAATGTTGTGGGGGTCGATATTGAGGACAAGTTTGTGAGACTTATCGAAGGTAATGTGAAGAATGTGGAGGAAATAAACGCTAAAGGCGCTAAAGGCTGGTTTAAGTTGCGGTTGGGGCGAGCTGCCGTGATTAAGGGAGACTCGAGGCAGTTAGCGCAGTTGCTAGAAGAGAAGATGGATGCGGTTGTGACGAGTCCTCCTTATGGGCTTGCTCTTAATGATTCTAAATGCGTTGGACATGGGG
>Ga0315310_10003302_pt1 | contig 10033 bp, 9 predicted proteins | sample TDP5_MG_FD_203630 | JGI IMG/M metagenome (GOLD analysis project Ga0315310, IMG submission 203630) | Freshwater sediment microbial communities from Lake Towuti, South Sulawesi, Indonesia - TDP5 | ecosystem: Environmental > Aquatic > Freshwater > Lake > Sediment | place: Indonesia: South Sulawesi...
CATCGTATGGAATCTTTGCGAAGCTTGCTGTCATGGCCTCTCGGCTCTCCACCGCTCTGACCGCAACCGTGTAGCCATACGCCCTCGCGTCGCCCTTCACCCCTGTCGACCTCGTGTCAGTCAAGACGGCGAAGTACTGCCACAAACTGTCCTTTAGTCCTGCCTTCTCAATCTCCTCCGTAACGATTTTGTCAGCCTTGCGCAAAACCTCAACCTTCTCTTTTGTTACGCCACCCGTCACCCTCACCGCTAAACCGGGACCCGGAAACGGCTGCCGCCAAACAATCTCCCTGGGCAACCCGAGCCTCTCCGCCACCTTCCTAACCTCGTCCTTGTAGAGGTCACGCAAAGGCTCAACAACAATTTTAAACTCCATCTTGCTCGGCAAACCAGCCACATTGTGATGGGTCTTAATCTTGTCCGAAAATCTCCTGAAGCCCGACTCGATGCGGTCCGGGTAAATTGTCCCCTGAATCAGGAAAGCGGCGCCAACCCGTTTGGCTACGGTCTCAAAAACCCTGACGAACTCTCTTCCAATGATTCGTCTCTTCTCCTCAGGGTCTCTCACGCCCTTCAGTCTTTGCAGAAACTGCTCACCAGCATCAACCGAAACAAAATCAATTCCCAGCCTTCCGAAGGTGTTCTCCACGAATTCCGGCTCGCCCTCCCGCATGAAACCGTGGTCCACAAAAACCGCGGTCAAATTCTCGCCCAAGACCTTGGCAGCCAGGGCGGTGACCGTGCTCGAGTCAATGCCTCCGCTCAACGCCACAACAGCCCTCTCATCGCCAACCGTCTGCCTTATCTCTTCCAAGGCACGGTCAATGAAGTCTTCCATCTGCCAGTTCGGCTCGCATCCACAAACCTCGAAGAGGAAATTCCTCAGCATCCTCGTTCCGTTCTCTGTGTGCACCACCTCAGGGTGCCACTGCAAACCGTAAATCGGCTTCTCCCTATGCCTGAACGCCGCAACAGGGCTGTTTTCGGTGTGCGCCAGAACCTCGTAGTCACGCGGAAGAGCGTAAACGGTGTCGCCGTGACTCATCCAAACCCTTTCCTTTTTGCCCAAACCCCTCAGCACGCCCACAGCCCCGTCGATAAAAGCATGGGTTATGCCGTATTCCCTTCTTTCACCAGGCTTCACCACGCCACCAGCCATCTGGGCCAAGAGCTGATGCCCATAACAAAGACCAAGAACCGGAAGGTTCCAGTCCAAAATATCCGAACTACACCTCGGTGCGTTTTCTTCGTAGACGCTGGCTGGTCCACCCGAAAGAATAAGGCCCTTCACGTTGAACCTCTCTCGCAACGATTTCATTGTTTTGACTGTGATGTCGTGCGGAACGACCTCTGAATAGACGCCCTGCTCTCGCACCCGCCTCCCAATCAGGTGGCAGTACTGCCCACCGAAATCCAGCACAAGGACAGCGTCATACTTCATTTGCATGATTTCCCGCAGACCCGATTCAAAACGACTATCCTAAACGACATCTTAACCTTTGCGCTGAGTCAACACTTCTCATGCAAAAAGTCACCTTCAAAGCTCCCAAGTTTCTGCGTTCTGTAACAAATTCAAGCAAGATTTAATTTAAACCCTACAGTGTAGAGATATCAAGCCAGAGCGGGGGTTGCCAAGCATGGCCAAAGGCGCAGCCCTGAGGCGGCTGTCCCGCAGGGGTTCGTGGGTTCAAATCCCACCCCCCGCACTTAAAATTTAAGCTAATGTTGAGTTTTGGGTTAAATAGGCTTGATTTGGAAGCCTAGAGTGTAGTCGAAATTTGAACACAGATTAACCGGGCAAGAGTCACACCGATCGCAATCGATGTGTTACGTCTAGAATCTCTACTGAAACATGTAAATCGTTGAAAAAATGGGAGGTTTTATTGTTCAGTTCTTGCAGTATTTAACCATATTTGAACCTCTTCCCGCGCTACTGAATATGGTGGCTTGGCAAAAATAATTTAAAACCATGACTACTCTATCATAAGAGGAAAAAGGTATGGCAATACATATCCGAAGGGTTCTTATAGAGGCTCTTAAACCTCGCGAAACGCCCCTTGTCGAATTGTCACAGGCAATCTGTTCGGTGAGCGGTGTTGAAGAATGCGACATTGTGGTCACCGATGTCGATGTTAAGACTGAGACAATAAAGTTGACAGTAAGAGGCCCCAACATTGAGTATGATGGGATATCGAAGATTATGCAAGAATATGGCATGTCGATAAAGGGCATGGATGAAATCAGCGTATCGAAAACAAAACAACCCTTGCAAAAACCAACCACTCAATAGATTCGTATTTCACGTCACTAGAACCACTTTAGACCAAAGCATTCAAAAGGAATCCAATGATGAAAGCGATGACTCCAAAACCCACCATCCTCAACCCCTTTGTCCATGGATTCTGTTTCCCAAGTCTCCCCAAATAAACACCAGCAACAAAGAGTGTACTAAAGGCTGATGCAACAGAAAACCAAGAGGCTGCACCCACCTCCAAAATCTTCAAAGCGGCTAGAACAAAGGGGAATATCGTCACCCCGCATGAAACAAGAGGAGTCGAGAAATTAATCAATGCTATAAGTATCGTGATGAATTTTGCAGACTTTTCAATCCTTGTGCCATGCAGATCCCTGAACAAAGCCCTTTCCAGTTCAGAAATCTTTCTTTTCCGCTCAAGACGCTCAGCTTCATAAACGCTAACTCCAGTCGAGATTCCAAGGGCGAGACTGCTCGCGACCATGGTGCCTAAGACAACTCTGAGACTGGCCCCGGCAGCGAGGGCTGCTCCAACGATTATACCAAGCAACATAAAGGTCGAATCAAACAACGTGTTGATAAACAATCTACGAACAATCGGACCGACATCCTCTCTCCTAAGCGTCTCTCTAAGATTACGCACTTTTTTCACTTTCCAAAGCTAAACAAACTTGAACGCCTCTATATGCGTTTTCCTAAAAATCGAACTCGTTTACAACTTTCAAACGCGTTAAAGTGTCGCCAAGCGCATAAAAGCGAGGTCTTGGGTTTTTTACTCGTATCTCTTATTCAATTATTTTTGATTGGCCTAAGAAATTGCTCCAAGCCTCGAAATTTTGCCTAAATTTCTGGGCATTTTCTTTGGCAAATTTAGGTGCATGAAAAAGCCGAGTCGACAACTCTCTTTTGCACTGAACATATTTCGAAGGACCTTTTGCGCTAGGACGCTTTTTAAACGATGTGTTTTGTAGGTTGGACGCATAGGTTTTATGCAGGTGTGCGTTTTGGCGGTTCAATGACGTCTTTTAGCTCGTCGATTGATTTGTTAAGAGCGATAACGTCGGCTACAGCCTTTACCGCGTCAACTGAGAGCAGAATTTCGACATGCCCCAGAAACGGTTTTTTGTACCCCAGAGTTTGAACCATCTCATCCGTCAACTCTATTCGCAGATGGGTCACCTTCCAAGCTGAAGAATCAATTTCAACACCCGAAACGGTTCCTATTATTTTTGCTTCAGTTCCGACAACCTTTTTTCCTTCCAGTTCAGACGGACGCATAATAAAACCTTCCGAGTGTATAATGTATTGCCGATTTCAATTTAAAAGTGTATTGAAACGATTTTGGGTCTTTAAGTTGTTCAAACACAAAGGCCTGAATGTTGATTCCTTGTTTCTTGCACGTTCCCAAAAAATGTTCGGTGGAAGTCTGCGTCTATTTTGACGAAAGCCTAGAACCACAAGTAGAAACTTTTATAGGAGTCATTGTCTCACGTTAGGACTTTGAAAAATAAGAAACCATGAAGGCGATCGGAAGACGTACATGCTTCATATGGGCTGCGGCTGAGTGCTGGCAAACAACCTGAACTGTTCTAGTAGGTGAGAGTTATGGTTTCGACACTCGTCGTGGTCCCCATAATCCTGATTGTCGCCTTCGCCGCGGGCGAGTTGTTCAAGAAGCTACGTTTCCCACCTGTTGTGGGACAAATCTTAGCCGGCATGATCTTTGGAATTCCCTTAATCGAGACCACGCTGTTTGGTTCTGAAAGCCGAAGCGTCGTTGACTTCTTGTCTGTTTTGGGCATAGTTTTTCTCTTGTTTTTGGCTGGGTTAGAAATCGACATCAACAAGGTGAGGGAGACTTCGAGGGATTCTGTGGTGATATCTCTCAGTGCGGCCTTGGTTCCTTTGTTCTTGGGTTTCTTTTTTCTTAAGGCTTTAGGATACAATTTTCTGACGTCATTAGTATTCGGAGGCGCCCTATCAGTTACCTCAGAAGCAACCAAGGTTAAGGTGTTGATGGATATGGACTCACTTGACACTAGGCTGGGAGCCATAATGGTCGCAGCTGGGGCGATCGATGATATCTTCGAAGTCACATTCCTCAGCCTCGTGGTGGTGCTTGGCCACGGAGGTAGCCTGTTTGATCTTGCGTTAATTCCTGTGCAGCTACTAGCTTTCGTGCTGATTGCTTTTGTCTTCTTTAAGGTAATTTCAAAAGCGTTGCATTACATGGAGAAGAATGGAGGCGACGATACTGCGCTGTTCTCGATGATTATGATTTTCGTTCTCGTCTTAGCCGCGCTCTCTGAGGTCATGGAGTTGGGCTATCTCATCGGAGCGATAATTGGAGGATTTCTTCTTCAACTCTCGTTGAGAGCCGTTCATCAGAAACACAGAGAGGACATGATTGGAGTGACTAAAATGATCACTTTGGGGTTTGTTGTTCCATTCTTTTTTGCAAACGTCGGTTTGAATTTCGATTGGAGCTCGCTCTCAACCAGCGTAATTCTTTTAACGGGAACAGTCATCATTGCTTTTGTTGGGAAGATCTTCGGCACCCTAATTGTCAAGCCAGCTTCCAAGTTGAGTCTTAGACAGCTCTATTATGTGGGTTGGGCAATGAACTCCAGAGGCGCAGCCGAGCTGGTAATCGCGTTGATAGCCCTAAAGTTTGGTTTGATTCCTCTTGAAATTTTCTCGGTACTAGTGGCTATGGCGATGATAACTACACTCACTTTTCCATTCGTTCTGTCCAATGGCATCAAAAAGAACCCTGGATTAATGGACGAAATCTCTGCAAAGAATTAGAGGCATAAAAATCGGCATCAACTAAGCAGGACGATGATTGAGAACCGGGTTCTCATCAATTCCCTAATTCTTCGCCCGCGTGCGACAGATCAGCGCGGACTATATAAAGTACAGTCAACATGTAGGGTTTGGTATCGAAACCTGGATTCCATGGGTTTCAAAACATGAAAATAGGTTACCCGTGTATAAACTGGACCATAGGGTGCAAGGGAGACCGTACATTTCGTTTGAAGTCCTACTCTGAGGAGCGCCTGAAAGAAACAGTTGAGAACAATTTAAACTGCATAGTTAAAATGCTGAGATACAACGTTAGACACAACATACTATTCTTCAGAATAACCTCTGACCTCGTTCCTTTCGCCTCTCACCCGATCTGCCAGTTTAACTGGCAAGAACATTTTGAAACAAAGTTTAAGGAAGTCGGAAACATCGTTAAAACTTATGGCATAAGAATATCAATGCATCCGGATCAATTCACTCTCGTTAATTCCTTAGGCAACAGGGTGTTCGAAAAAAGCTTAAAAGAACTTGTTTATCATGCACAGGTTCTGGATTTGATGGAACTCAACACTTCTGCCAAAATACAGATACACGTTGGCGGAGTTTATGGAGATAAAGAAGGAAGCATGAAAAGGTTTGTAGACAGGTTTGAAAAGCTCGATGAAATCATAAGAAAACGGCTTGTAATAGAGAATGATGACAAACTCTACAGCTTTAAAGACTGCCTTAAAATAAACACTGAAACAGGGGTTCCCATTTTATTTGATGTTTTTCACCATGAGATCAATAATTTTGGGGAAACAATAAAGGAAGCCTTTAAGCTTTTTACCAAAACTTGGAAAGAAAAAGATGGTATACCAATGGTTGATTACAGCTACCACAGATTAAATCACTTGGAACGCAAACACGCTGAATCGATTGATTTGAAACATTTTAAAAATTTCCTAGAAGAAACAAAACCCTTTGATTTTGACATTATGCTGGAGGTAAAAGATAAGGAGAAAAGCGCAATTAAAGCCGTAAAAACGGCATCAAAGGACAATCGTTTCATACGCCTATGAGATACCAGAGTTTTGATCCTCGGAGTAAAACTGCGCAAAACCTTCTGGCTTATGGTGATTTAAGGCCTGTTTCCTCAAATATTTCCTCGAGTTTGACTATAACCATGGGCTTTTCAGGAGTGAATGAAGCCCAGCCTTCCTGTTTTTTGAAACCGTGAGCCACAAGGAAGTTTTCTGAAAGTTTCCGTTCACCCTCTTCTGCCATTTTTTTGATCACCATCGCTCTCTCCCGAGGATCATCAACAATCTTCAGCGTGCCTCTTAGGACAACGAAGCTGTATTCGCTGAGGTCTGGTTGATACTTTTCTATCTCGACACAGACTCGCTTGTTTCTCTCGAGCGATCTCATTTTTCTTCCGTAGTCGGTGAAGTGAAAATAAAGAGAACCATTTATGAAAACGTACTGAAATGGAGCCACATAGGGATACTTATCTCCCTTGAAAGCGATTCGACAAATCACGTGTTCTCGAATAAGCTTCTCTATCTCACCCTTCTCCATTTTGGGCAATTTAACAATGGTCAAAGTCAACACCAGTTACAAAGTCTTTCGCCAGAAAAAATATTTAAAATTAGTCTAAACCGCAACTAAGACTTCCCACCGGTCATGCGTGAAGGCAGCACGCTGGCTATGACGGCTAGCGTCGGACCAATTAGCAGACCCGCCCAAGCGAACAAGGCAACCACTCCAAGAATAGCAAGGTAGATTCTCGTTCTCAAACTCACTTTTCCTTTAACCCTTAAAGACAGACGAAGAGTGACAAAACCCAACAATATAGGAATCAAAGCCAGCACAACGGTAATCACTATTTCAGACGTGGGTGATGCTTGAATCATAGAAGCAACCATTTGGAAGAGGGTTGTCGCACCTGTGCCTAGGAAAAGAAGACCCGCCAAAGACCCAAGCCAACTGAAGAGTGTTCTGAGGGTCGCTCTTTTCTTTCGTATCCAGATCATCAGTGCTATGCCAATCGCAAGTGTGGTTATCATGGGAGCAAGTATTAAGGCGAGGCTCTGACCTTCCCATTGATATACAAATATTAGGTTGACTGGTATGAGAATCCATTCGGTGAGCGTGTAGGATTCACGGTCTCCTATGGCAAGTCCATAGTGCCCTCCCTTAAATGGTTCGTATATTGCTATGTAGTAAGTGCCCGAACTAGGAGCATCCAAATCCAAGTCGGCGAGTAAATAGAATGTGCTGGGTGAAAACGGTTCGTAGGTAGCTTGAGCGGGTTGTCTTCCCTCCACCACAAGGGTGTTGACGCCTGAAGGCACCTCAACATAATCAGGGATAGCACCTTGAGTATTGATGCCCGGACCCATAAGCACCAATCCAGGCAGAAAATCTTCGTCCTCTGAACTCGTTGATTTGAAAAGCATTACGTGGATTCCTTGCCCCTCGGTTATGTTGAAGCGATAGTATTGAGCTTCTCCACCCTCATGCAGTTCTCCATATATTGCCCAGGATTTCGTTGGGTCTGGTATCCATGTGGCTGTGGCAAGGCTCTCGTTATCCCCTGGAGTGAGTGGCGAATGGGCTAAGGTCTTGGGCGTCAAAAGGAGGCAGGAAAGAGCTGAAACTACGATTATGATACTCAAGAACTTCATAACATACAAACATATCTGCGCATTTGGGAAAAGTTTGCTCATTTGTGTTCACTTTTCATTACTATATCTCAGACACCTTAAAAATCTAATCAATCGCCTTGCCCCAATAGGCCTTGCTTCTCAAAATTTGCGGAAAACCAGTTAGAGCCTCTGACGCTTCCTTAGATTATTGTTTTTATCTTTGCGAGATTGATTTTTCCGTAGTAATGGAGCCACATGGTGCTTAGGAGGATAATTCCTATAGCGGATCCTAATGCCATGTCCACGCCCGTTGGAACACTGTGCCCTATGAGAAACGCTATCAGCGCTGGAAGCGGCATGAATCTCGTCCACCACCAATCATAGGAGAGCCAACTCAGCGGAAAACTTCCTGTCAAACATTCGATAAAAGTCTGGGAGACTATGTCGCCCAGTCCTGAGAATGAAACAATCACAAAGGTTAGTCCGACGCGCACGAATCCAAAGAAGCTCTTGATAGGACGCGCCGACAACTTCAGGTCGCTTCCAAGCATAAACGCTACGATTCCGACACTTATGAGGGTAATAAAAATGATGGGATTGATCTTCCACCAAACTGGGCCATTGATCACCAGATCAAAGAAGTCGGTTGAGGGTTCAGATGGAACGATCGCGTAAGACACAGCTACGATGGCGTCGATGGCTGCTACGATTATGCCAGCGATTGCAATGACGAGTGTGAGAAAACCTATTCTCTTTTTCTCTTCCATAAAGGATACTTTCTTAAGGGAACCTCAATATAAATTTAATCGATAAATACGATTTTCCGCAAGCATGCGCTTTTGGTTGCGCAAGACTTTAGCAAAAAGTTTGGTTCTAGTTCTGAATCCTAGATATGAATTGGCGCTTGATAAATGACATAAGTCTAAACATGGCAAGTAAGGACGAGGGTTAGAAATGTCAGCGGGAAGAATGAAGGGAACGGTCGTTTGGATTTTCGCTTTTCTCAGTTTCCTTGCTGGGTTAAACGTGTTCAACGCGTTGATGTTGTTGACGCTTCGAGGCGGCGACTTCATAGCTGAATTTTCTATCTATGGTCTGGCGTTGGGCAGCGTCAGCGTCATGGCCTATTTTTTGATCTCAATAATCACGACATTCGTTCTCCTCGGCTCAACTTTCTTCCTTATCTTTCAAGGGCTTCCAACTGATCCGAATGTGCTCCAGAGGCTCGCAAGGCTGGAGGAGAGTTTGGCTCTGAATGCAAACATGCTGGAGAACACGCAGATGGGTTTTTTCCGACGCCTGGAGGAGAATGAAAAGGCTACCGATGAAGCCTTTCGAAAAATGAGCATGAACTTGGAAGAGGCAAGAAAGCAGACAAATGACGCTTTGGAGAGGCAGGGGAAAGCTCTACAAGATGTTCAGGAGGAGAGCGCCGACCTTGTCAAGAAACAAGTTAAGGAACTGGCGAGTGTGAGGAAACGCGTGGAGAAGATAGAGAAGGCGCTGTCTCCAGCCAAAGCCAAGCTGACGAGCAAGAGCAAACTCGAGGCGGTCAAGGGCGTTAAGCCTCGTTTGGCGCAGGAGCTTAGAAACATGGGCATAACAACAGTAGGCCAATTCCTAACAGTGGACCCAGCCGTGATTGCTGAAAAAACCATGGAGTTCCCAGAGAGCGTGACCAACCTGCAGGCGAAGGCTCAGTTGTTGATGGTGCCGGGCATAGCCGCAAACGACGCGGAATTGCTTATGAAGGTTGGAATAACCTCTCGAAAGGAGTTGTCCAATCAGGATCCGGTTCAGCTCTGTCGTGCCCTTGTGGGCATTGCTAATGCCTATGTGGAACATGGGAAAATGCCTGCCAGTCAGGTTCCAACAATCGATGATGTGTGGTCCTGGGTCAAGTTAGCCAAGCCTTGACTTCATAGAGTCTTCGCCTAGAATGCCGTCAAGATTTGGGTGAGAATGATCAGCAAGCCTATTGCCCAACAGTAGTAGGCGAACAGGTGAAACCTCTTTTTGACAACTATTTTTAACAGTAGTTTTAGGAAGATGTAACCCACTATTGTGGTCACAATCAAGCCCAAAAGAATTGACGCTGCATCGATGTCGGCGGCTGCCAGGTTCTGCCACTTCTTTAGGCTTGTTCCCAGGGTTGCTCCTATCACCGCTGGTATGTAGAGCAGGAAGGAGTACTGGAACGCCTTCTCTCTTTTCACTCCTCTCAGTAAGCCTGTGGAGATGGTGGCGCCGCTTCTTGAGACGCCGGGAATGAGGGCCATGCCCTGAGCCGTTCCTATGAGCAAGGCGTCTACAATGTTCAAGGGTCTGTTCCTGTTTTTTC
>Ga0315310_10003303_pt1 | contig 10033 bp, 6 predicted proteins | sample TDP5_MG_FD_203630 | JGI IMG/M metagenome (GOLD analysis project Ga0315310, IMG submission 203630) | Freshwater sediment microbial communities from Lake Towuti, South Sulawesi, Indonesia - TDP5 | ecosystem: Environmental > Aquatic > Freshwater > Lake > Sediment | place: Indonesia: South Sulawesi...
GGCTAAGCAGGATAAAATGGTAAAACAAGAAATTTACGTTGGTCTTGGTTCCAATCTTGGAGACCGATTAGCAAATATAAGAAAGGCAATTGAATTAATGAGAGAGGCGGGGATAGAAATTATAGACGAGGCTTCCATATATGAGACCGAGCCTTTGGGGTATAAAGAACAGGGCTGGTTCTTGAATTCCGTCGTGAAAGCAAGGACGGAACTCTCTCCCATAAGACTCTGGAAAAGGCTTGAGAGGATAGAAAAGTCGATGGGGAGAGAAAGAGAAGTCAAGTGGGGACCGAGAATAATCGATTTAGATATACTATTTTATGGAGATAAGATTTTGAACGGGAGGGAGTTACAGATTCCCCATCCTGAACTACATAAGCGGAAGTTTGTTCTGATTCCTCTTGAAGAGATCGCCCCAAAATTGGTTCACCCAGTTCTTAAGAAGACTATTTTGGAGCTATTGAGAGATTTGAAAGATAATTCACAGGTGAAACTTTTAGGAAAAAGGGGTCAGAGTCATTTTTGAGGGCACATTCTTTTCCCCAATCTGCTCCTGCCGGGTCAAAATAGGGTCGGGGTCAAAATAGGATCCGAGTCATCTAATGCAAAAATGGGTAAAAATGACTCTGACCCCTTTTTGCTTGTGCTTTTTGCTTGTGAGAGGCAAATTAAATAGAAGAATGAAAGTAATCAAGAAAAATTCTATAATGCAAAAAGTTGCTGATAAGTTAAGGGAGGAGGGAAAGTCTATCGGTTTCGTTCCCACAATGGGGGCACTCCATCAAGGGCACCTTTCCCTGATGCAAAGGGCAAAGAAAGAAAATGATGTTCTGATTATAAGCATATTTGTAAACCCTACCCAGTTCGGGCCTGAAGAAGATTACAGGAGGTATCCTCGCCCCTTCGAGAAGGATAGGTCCCTTGCTCAAAGAGAAGGTGCAGACATAATTTTCTGCCCCTCTGTTTCCGAAATGTATAAGAAAGGGTATTCTACTTATGTAGAAGTAGAGGGGTTATCAAATAGACTTTGTGGGCTTTTCCGGCCAGGACATTTCAAGGGTGTAGCCTCAGTGGTTTGTAAACTGTTCAATATTGTGAAACCCCACGTTGCCTATTTTGGGCAGAAGGATTACCAGCAGCTAAAAATCATAAGGCGAATGGTGGAGGATTTAGATATGGGGGTGGAAATTAGAGAATGCCCTATTGTTCGTGAGCCAGATGGATTAGCCATGAGTTCTCGCAATTACTACCTCTCTTCCGACGAAAGGAAGGAGGCTCTCTCATTAAATAAAGCGCTGAAGTGTGGGAGGTCAATGGTGAAGGCGGGGAGTTCTATTCCAGATGTAATTTCCGAAATGGAGGGAATTATCCGGAGAGAATCCCACGCTAAAGTAGATTACATAAAAATTGTTGATGCCGAGACCTTGGTAGACGTAGAAAAAGTAAAGCCGGGTGGAAAGGTTTTGATTGTTCTGGCCGTCTGGATTGGTAAGGCAAGGTTGATTGATAATATGCTTGTTAAGAAACTGTAGCCGCAGAGCGATAGAGGCTGTGTCGTAACCCTGTTTTGGGTAGTCGCAGGCTTTAGCCTGCGTAATTTCTCCGTCGAGAACGCAACCTGTAAGGTTGCGGCTACCAAGCAAGAAATCTGATTGCGACACAGCCTCGATAGCTCTGCTTCAATGTAGGGCGGCGCTGTGTGGCCGCCCAATCCATGGGACGGCACAGAGTGCGTCCCCTACGGCTAATGTAGGGGCGACACTCCGTGGTCGCCCAGAGGTGGAAAACTGGGCAGTAGAGAGGAAGTCTTAGCAGAAATCGAAGAGTTGAAACTGAGGCGAAATGCGGTAATTCTCGCCCATAATTATCAGATAGGGGAGATTCAAGATAATGCCGATTTCGTTGGGGATTCTCTGGAACTAAGCCGGAAAGCAGCTGCTACTGACGCAGACACTATAGTCTTTTGTGGCGTCCTGTTTATGGCAGAAACGGCGGCTATTCTTTCGCCAGAAAAGAAGGTTCTCCTCCCCGATTTGAGGGCTGGATGTCCCCTCGCTGATATGATTTCCCGGGAAGCGCTGAAGATGTTGAGAGAGGACCATCCTCAAGCGCCGGTGGTCTCTTATGTTAACTCTTCAGCAGAGGTAAAGGCAGAAAGCGATATCTGTTGCACTTCAGCCAATGCCGTAAGAGTGGTCAATTCTCTTCCCCAAGAAAAGATTATTTTTGTTCCCGATAGAAATCTTTGCCACTGGGTGAACCGCTCCACTGATAAAGAGCTAATCTGCTGGGAAGGGTTTTGCCCCACCCATGAAGTATTGAAGAAGGAAGATGTTCTGGAAGTAAAGAAAGCTCATCCCGAGGCAAAGTTTGTTGCTCACCCTGAGTGTCTGGATGAAGTATTAGATTTGGCTGACGAGGTTGCCTCCACCAGTGGCATACTAAGTTTTGCCCGAGAAACTTCTGCCAGGGAGTTAATAATCGGCACGGAAATCGGTATGTTACACCGGTTGAGAAAGGAGAATCCAGATAAGAGATTCTATCCTGCCAGCGAAAAGATGGTATGCCCTAATATGAAATATCACACTTTAGAAAAAGTTCGCGACTCCCTCAAAGAGATGGTTCATCTTATCAAAGTCCCTGAAGAAATTAGGGTGAAGGCTTATCAGAGTATAAAGAAGATGTTAGGCCTGAGGGTTGGGAGTAGGGATTGACTGTTGTAAGAGGGAATTGAAAGATAGCTTGTTCAGTGCTATGGGATTTTTTGACGCCAAAAAACTCGGACTCTGCAGGGCGCAAATCAAAACTCCTCCCCCGATTATCATCGGGGTTCGTCAGACAATGATTTGCTTGAGAGATAATCAGCTGTCCTAGTTTTTTGGCTAAAATTCCAGAAGCTTTTGACAAACTATCTTTAAACCCCTATGCTTTACATCGTTAATAATGTCAGAGATTTTCTTTTTGTATTTTGAGGGGAATTGTGGAAACAAAGACCGATTTTTTAGTTATAGGAAGCGGTGTAGCCGGCTTGAGTTTTGCCCTTAAAGTTTCCGCATGGGGAAAAGTCGCAGTGGTAACCAAAAGGGAGATTGAGGAGTCTAACACAAAGTATGCTCAGGGCGGAATAGCTTCGGTCTGGAGTCAGGAGGACTCATTCGATGCGCACATTCAAGACACTTTGGTTGCCGGCGACGGTCTCTGTCATACCGATGTAGTGGAGATAGTGGTCAAAAATGGCCCGGATAGAATCAGAGATCTAATTAACTGGGGAGTAAATTTTACTTTGTGGGAGAAGGATAAGACAAAATACGACCTCGCTCGCGAAGGAGGTCATTCCAAGAGAAGAATAATCCACGCTGCGGACCTGACTGGGGAAGAGGTAGAAAAGACCCTGGCTAAGCGAGTTAGGGAAAATAGTAATATAACTGTGTACGAAAACCTAATCGCAGTAAACCTTATTGTGAGAGAGGGAGAATGTTTGGGAGCCTATGTCCTGGACATTAAGAAAAAAGTGGTCCACACTTTCCGCAGTAAAGTCACTCTTCTTGCCACTGGTGGCGCGGGAAAGGTATACATATATACCAGTAATTCGGATGTGGCTACAGGAGATGGAATAGCCATGGCATACAGGGCAGGGGCTAAGATCGGGAACATGGAATTTATGCAGTTTCATCCCACTTGCCTCTACCATCCAGAAGCGAAATCTTTCCTGATTTCAGAGGCTATAAGGGGAGAAGGGGGAATTTTGCGATTGAGGGATGGCTCGCCTTTTATGCATAAATACCACCGTCTGAAAGAACTTGCTCCTCGAGACATTGTTGCCCGTGCAATTGACCGCGAAATGAAGGAGAGAGGGGATGATTGTGTCTTTCTGGATATCACCCATAAAAGCCCGGAGTTCGTAAAGAAAAGGTTTCCCTATATCTACAAGAAATGTCGCTCTTTCGGTTTCGATATGACTAAGGAACCGCTTCCCGTAGTTCCTGCAGCACATTACATTTGTGGTGGGATTTTGACTGATAGCAATGGTCGGACGAGTCTCAAAAGACTTTATGCTGTGGGAGAAGTTGCCTGTAGTGGTTTGCATGGAGCCAATCGCTTGGCTTCCAATTCCCTTTTGGAGGCGCTCGTCTTTGCTGATAGAGCCAGTCAGCACGCAAAATCTGTGGCCAAAGAAGAAATCACCTTTCCGCCAATTTCTCCCTGGGATATAGGACATGCTGTGGACAGTCATGAAGCCGTGATGGTAAGCCATAACTGGGACGAAATTAGGAGGTTAATGTGGAATTATGTGGGGATAGTTCGATCTAATAAGCGCCTGGAGCGGGCTAAGCGGCGTATTGAACTTCTCCAGAAGGAAATCCAGGAATACTATTGGGACTTTATTATTACTAGCGACCTTATTGAGCTGAGGAATATCGCTACGGTAGGACAGCTAATTATCGACTCTGCTATTCAGCGCAAAGAGAGCCGTGGTCTACACTATAATCTCGATTACCCATCCAAGGATGACATCCACTGGAAGAAGGACACAATCGTTCAAAAGAAGCCAACTTAAATAGCAACCGCAGGACTGCTTGCAAATTCCTTCCCAGAAAATTTTCAAAAGCTACCATTTCTCAACATAAGAAGCGTTAACCCTGTACACTTTTCCGACTAGACTTTTCATAGTCCGCGTTTTGCTTGACTTCGTCGACTGAAATTTGATATATTTTTATTGTTGGAATTTCAAGAATTCTAAGATTCTGATTCCCCTCACCTATATCCTCTCCCATTAGGGGAGAGGGTGAGAGTGAGGGGGAACATTTGTAGGCACGATTTCAAATCGTGCAGCAGAGAACGATGCCACAGGACAAAATCATAATCAAAGGTGCGAGAGAGCACAACTTAAAGAATATAGACCTGGAAATTCCACGCAATAAACTTGTGGTCATAACCGGGTTGTCTGGTTCGGGAAAGTCTTCCCTCGCTTTCGACACCATCTATGCTGAGGGGCAGAGGAGATATGTAGAATCCCTTTCTGCTTATGCCCGCCAGTTTCTTGGGCAGATGCAGAAGCCAGATGTTGACCAGATTACAGGTCTTTCCCCTGCTGTGGCTATCCAGCAGAAAGGACTCAGTCGAAACCCACGCTCTACTGTAGGGACACTCACCGAAATTTATGATTATCTGAGACTGTTGTTTGCCAGGATTGGCCATCCGCATTGTCCTAAATGTGGAAAGGAAATCCTTCCCCAGACCTCGCAACAGATAGTGGAACAAGTTTTGAACTTTCCTGACGGTTCCAGGATTCAGGTGTTAGCGCCCCTGGTAAGAGGAAGGAAGGGAGTCTATAGAGAGCTCTTCGATAGGCTTCGCCAGGAAGGATACGTGAGGGTAAGAGCTGATGGGAAAATCTATGGGCTTGAAGAGGAGATTAGATTAGACAAGAACAAGAAGCATAATATTGAAGTCGTTATTGACCGGCTTGTGATTCGACCGGAAGTAAAAACGAGACTTACCGATTCTATTGAAACCGCCTTAAAACTTGCTCAGGGAGTAGTCCTGATAGATTCTATTGGAGAGCGCTCTACTCTTTTTAGCATACACAACGCTTGTCCACATTGTGGCATAAGCTTGGGTGAGATATCTCCGCGTATTTTCTCTTTTAATTCTCCCTATGGTGCCTGCCCGAGTTGCTCCGGGTTAGGAACAAAGACTGAAATAGATCCTGACCTTGTCGTGCCGGATAAGAGCCTTTCCGTAAATGAGGGAGCGCTCGTTCCCTGGAGTAGCCCAATCACAACACGGCGCCACCGCTGGAAATGGGCTGCCAGGAACTATTATCATGGGATGCTTGAAGATGTCAGTGAATATTATGGCTTCAGTTTGGACACACCGTTCAAAAGGCTTTCCGAGAAGTATCAAAACATACTCCTTTACGGCTCTCCCGATGAAATCTATGAGTCAGAAGAGCCTTTTGAGGGAGTTATTACTCAACTGGAGAGGCGCTACCATCACACCGAATCCGATTTCGTGCGAGAAGAGATTTTCAACAAGTATATGACTACAAGGGTCTGCCCTGATTGTCAGGGCAAGAGGCTCAAAAAGGAGAGTTTGGCTGTTACCGTGCAAGAGAAGTCTATTGCCGATATAGCTATGTTCTCCGTTAACGAGGCTCAGGCATTTTTCAATAACATTTCTCTCTCTCAAACTGAGGCACTTATCGCCCGCGAAGTGCTGAAGGAGATTAAGAAGAGACTCTCTTTCCTTGTCAATGTGGGATTGGACTACATTACAATTGACCGACCGGCTGCTACTCTGGCCGGCGGGGAGGCAGAGAGAATCCACCTGGCAACGCAAATTGGCTCTTCCCTGGTGGGGGTAATTTATATTCTGGATGAGCCGACTATTGGCCTCCACCCGCGTGACGTATCCAGATTAATCGCTACCCTGGAAGACTTGAGAGATTTGGCCAATACCGTTCTGGTTGTGGAGCACGACCCGGCAACAATCCTGGCTGCCGACCATATCGTAGATTTGGGTCCCGGAGCAGGTGAAAAGGGTGGCAGGGTTGTGGTTAGTGGTCCCTTATCCAGTGTAATGGCTAATCCGGAATCTTTGACTGGGGCATATATGTTGGGTAAGCTGAAAGTGCCAGTGCCTTCAAAAAGGAGAAGAGTAGACTTCAATAAGTTTTTGGAGATAAAGGGCGCAGCCCAGTTCAATTTAAAAGATATCAACGTGAAGATTCCATTGGGACTTTTTATCTGCGTTACTGGCGTTTCTGGCTCGGGTAAGAGCACATTGATTCAGGAGATTCTGTACAAAGCACTGGCACAGAAAATATACCACTCCAAAGATAAACCGGGAAAGCACAAGGAGCTCTTAGGCGCAGGCAACATTGATAAGGTCATCAATATTGACCAATCGCCAATCGGCCGCACGCCCCGTTCCAATCCAGCGACTTATACGGACCTGTTTACTCCTATCCGCCAGCTCTTTTCCGAACTCCCTGAGGCGAAGATTCGAGGTTACAAACCAGGAAGGTTCAGTTTTAATGTGAGGGGAGGAAGGTGTGAAGCTTGCGCGGGCGATGGATTAATCAAAATAGAGATGCAGTTCCTGCCGGATGTTTATGTTCCCTGTGAGGTCTGCAAGGAGAAAAGGTTCAATGAGGAAACTCTCGAAGTTAGATATAAGGGTAAGAATATTGCCGATGTCCTGTCAATGAGCGTGGACGAAGCCCTGAAATTTTTCAAGAATATACCCAGGATTAGAGAGAAACTTCAGACTCTATCCGATGTAGGACTCGACTATGTAAAGCTGGGACAATCGGCGACTACTCTCTCGGGCGGAGAGGCCCAGAGGGTAAAGCTGGCCAAGGAACTTTCCAAGAGGAGTACAGGAAGGACACTATATCTATTGGATGAGCCTACTACAGGGTTACATTTTGCGGACATAGAAAAGTTGTTGAACGTCCTGCATCGCTTGGTAGACAAGGGGAACACAGTTCTGGTCATCGAGCATAATTTGGATGTGGTCAAAACTGCGGACTATATTATTGACCTGGGTCCCGAAGGCGGGGAGCAAGGCGGTGAAGTTGTGGCAACAGGCTCTCCCGAAGAGCTTTACCAGTGTAAAAAATCGTATACGGGAAGGTACTTGAGAAAATTTCTTAAATAAATTCTCTCCGTAAAAAAGTAAAAAAGGGGTCAGGGGTCAGAGTCATTTTTCAAAGATTAGTTGTCGGGGGATATCCTCAATAAGGTTTGAAACAAAGGGGAACGAGAAAATCACTCTGACCCCTTTTTTGGAGCTGGTTTTTCTAGAACCATCTTGGCGATTTTGAGAACCAGCTCTTTTTCTTCCCTTTTCTTATCCCTGATCAACGACATGAATCTTTTAATAAAAAGGTCTTCTGTGGGTAACCCATAAGTCGTCTCCGCTGCAAACAGCGCTCCCATTGGTATTTGAAGGACATCAGCAATTTTCATTAGGGTATTTAAAGTGGGCCTCTTTGTTCCCCTCTCAATATGTCCCAGAAAGTTGGCACTGATATCGGCTTTCTCTGCCAATTCCTCTTGAGTCAGTCTTAATCTTCTTCTCTCCTGTCGAATCTTCTTGCCTATGGTCCTGTAAATAGTCTCCATAAGGTGCCTCTTGACAGAAATTATATGTTTTTTTATCAGCCTTATGAATAGCCTATTAGGCAACATTTTTTTATTGACAAATAGGCAACATTTGGGTAATATTATAAAAAGTAGCGTAAGGACTTGTCCCCGTAATTTATAATGGGTAATAGGTAATTTTTGATTTTTGATTTGTAGTGTAGGGGCTTATCCCCGTCCCGATAAATCGGGACGCCCATAAAGGGCTACACTACGACGAATTTTGGAGAAGAGCCAATATGCCCAGGAGTTGTCTCAGAACATGAAGGGACCCAAGATACTTGTCGTCGACGATCAGGAGGAAATCAGGGATATGTCCAAGAGTGCCTTGCAGCGCGCTGGATACCGGGTGGGTGTGTCCGAGAATGCACGAGAAGCTCTTGAGCTGCTGGATAAGGAAAAAGATTATGAACTCGTACTTACGGACCTGAATTTGCCCGGGCTCAATGGTTTGGAACTGATTAGGGAAATAAAGAAAAGGCACCCTAATTGCAAAACCCTGCTAATGACAGGAAGTTTCCTGGTGAATTATATGGATAGAAAGGATTGTTTGCACAAGCCTTTTACCTTTATCGAATTGGTGTCAAAGATCAAAAAGTGTCTTTCCCCTCCTTAAAACTAACCCGCCTTACCTGTCTTTCAGAGAATTCCAGAATTTATGATATACCAAAATTGGCATCAATTAAAGTACAAAATTCATGAAAAGAGACATCTTGATTCTTCTCTCCTTATCTATTACTATTTTTTCAATATTTCATCTGCTCTCATGGAACTCTTTCTGGAATCGAAGAGAAGCGTAACTGGCTCTATAAAGAGGGCGGAAAGGAAAAGAATCGGAGGAGATTAAAGAATTTGAAGTAGATGAGGAGGGAGAGTTGTCCCCCAGCAGACAACTTCTTGCCTGGCTGATCTCCCGGCAAAGTAGGGATTTCACCCGAAACTGGTTAGCTCGCTTTAGCTGAATTTGTCGAAGACCGACGGTGTGAAGTCGTTAAATAGACGAAAAAAACAACCGAGCCCATTACAAGGCTTTCAATAGGTACCTTATACCTGGAATTTTCACCAAATTCGATCATTGAACTAACTACAGATGTATAGGCAATAATTGAGAAGATAACAGCCATATCCGATTTCCACAATAGATTCTTTATTCGGTGACTGACAACCAGTAAAATCATGAAAGAAAAATAAGTAAAGATAAGCAAAAGATAGACAAATGAGTAGAGGTATACCCACGGCACTTCTCTGCCAGAAAAGAATCTTCCGATGCTGTATCCCTCATAGTATGGTGCTGGAAACCAAAATAGTATAAATGATTGAATAACACTCTTGCCATAAGATAGAGGGTTAGCAATGAATAATGCGATTGACATTTTAGTGAGTTTTTTGGACAGTTCGGCGTGGGACAATCCACTACTAACAAGCATTTTTTTCTGCGCCCGCCAAATTGTGCCTGCGGAAGTACCAGTCTTGGCAATCTTCTTATTTCGCTCCTGTAGATAGATATCAGCAATAATTTTGTATTCGTCAGGCGTCTTCTCAATAAACTTTCCTGAATGCTGAGTAAGCTGATATCCTGTCAATGTAGAAACCGTAAAGTAACCAAATCTATTATAATTCACATAACTCCATCCAACGATGAAGATAAGAAAAGGGATTAAGATGCTTGATGCAAATAAAAGAATATTCTTAATGGGCAATCGCCTTCGTCGGGAGTATTGTGCATATGCAACTACTAACATCAAAGCAATAGGCAATAATTGAAATAGTGGTCTTGTCAATCCAGCTAAACAACTGGTAGTTCCCACAAGAAAGCATGCGCACAGCCGCAACTTACCATTGTCTACTATGCTGAACGCAAAGAATACTGTCAGGCAAACAAG
>Ga0315310_10003304_pt1 | contig 10033 bp, 8 predicted proteins | sample TDP5_MG_FD_203630 | JGI IMG/M metagenome (GOLD analysis project Ga0315310, IMG submission 203630) | Freshwater sediment microbial communities from Lake Towuti, South Sulawesi, Indonesia - TDP5 | ecosystem: Environmental > Aquatic > Freshwater > Lake > Sediment | place: Indonesia: South Sulawesi...
CGGGGAGGGCAGGGTCGAGGTAGCGAATTCGGGCGATGGGATACTCGCCTGCGAACTCCAGCTCTTTCACTCCGGGAAGCTGTTGGAGGAGCTTGCGGGATTCGGCGGGGACCACATGGTCGTTGCTAGTGGCGGGCGGCACGAACTTGTTCTGGTCATACAGCGCGGAGGATTGCAGGACGCGCGCCACGCCCGAACCCTCCGCGGGTTTTCCCCAAAAGGCGAAAAAGCTATGCGGCACGTGCGCGAGGTGATTGACGTTGTGCACAATCTGCCATTGCCGCAGGCCGCCATCACCCGCCAGCGCGAGGGAGCCGGTCCCGATGCCACCCAGCGGCATAGCCATGGCGCGTAGCCTCTCGCCGCGATAGACGGCGCGTTGCCCTCGGTGGAAAGGCGGCGCCGAAGTGGTCGCGCTCGTCGCCTGAGGCTCCCCGGGCTGTGCCGGGAGGAAAGAGGCGTTCGCCAGAGCTGCTGCCCCCGCGCTGACGTTCCGTAAGAACGCTCTTCGATCGATTCCGGCAACCTTTTCGTTCGCCATGATCACCTCCGAGCCGGTCCGGCGCGGAACTGTTGCTCATAGAGGCTGCGAGCTGAGGCCAAGCCGCACTGACCGAAGCCTGTCGGGAACATGTACGGGCGGAGGATAGCACGTCTGGCAGCCCGCCACCAGGCGTGCGGACTGCCCCGGGCAACACGGCGAGGGAGAAGATTCTTACAAACGGGTGATTGCGCTCGCTTCGTGTGCGCGCTAAGATGCCAGGCACAGGAGGCCAGGGGAGAGGGAGGTGTTGTCCCGGCCCGGCCTTCGCGCAGGATGGAGCCTGTCATGTGGTGGGAGAGAAAACCCCGGTCGATCACGCCCCAGCGAGCGCAGCCGCTATCGCCTCCACCTGCGACTCCCAAAATGGAAAAGCATATGATTGAAACCATGCCGAGGGCCTCTGGCCCGCTGGCCTCCAGCCCCAACCAAAGCCTATTGGGCCAGTCGGTGGTCCTGCGCGGGGATCTGTCGGGGAAAGAGGATCTCCTGATCGACGGCCACTTCGAAGGAACCATCAGCCTTCAAGAGCATTGCGTGACGGTGGGCCCGCACGGCCAAGTGAAGGGGGAAATCCATGCCCGGCAAGTGGTTGTCCAGGGAACGATGAACGGCAATGTCACGGCCCGGGAGAAGATCGAGATTCGCAAGGCCGGCGAGGTGGTTGGGGACTTGGTTGCGGCGGGCATTGCCATCGAGGATGGTGCTTACTTCAAGGGCAGCATCGACGTGCTGCGCGAGTCGAGCAAGGATGCGTCCCGCCCTCTACCCCAGCCCAGCGCTGACCAGGCCAGCGTGTAGGGATGCGCGGGAGCGTTAAGCCGCCGGGGAAGAGGGGAGGCGGGAAGCGAATACCGCCTGGCGGCAGGGTACGGCAATTCGCCCCGATCCTGCGAATCCGAGCGGAGCAAACTCAGCCCCTAACGAGTGGCTTTCGATGCCTCCGAGTGCCGGCCAGCAAGGCCCAACCAGGACGAGACGTGCCGGGGCCGGCCCGGCCAACGCCAGCGCAGCCCTCGAGTGGCTCTGGGCGCAACTTCACGACGTTCGTTCTCCCCACATCCTGGATTGTGGACCCATCTGGCAGACTACAGTCGATGTTCTTCTCCGGCGCGGCGCGAAGCTTTATGTAAGTGACCTGGTAACACCGGCGCTTCGCGGAGACGAGGTGTTCTGGGACCGGCGAGGGAAAATCCTGGCCTTTCGCGTAATTGATTTTCTTGCGCAGTTGCCCCCCATCCCGGCGGGGTCGCTTTCTGTAATCTTCTGCTGGCACTTGCTGGACTTCCTTCCCCGGGAGGCACTCCCGGCCCTGATGGACCGCTTGTTTTCCTGCCTGCAGCCGGATGGCGTCCTGTTCTGCCTTCTCCGTGAGCCCTACCTGTCCGCGGGCGCTGAAACGCCGTGGTGGTTTGAGAGCTTGACTGTTCTGGCCGCGGGTCGCGAGGGTGACAGGCCGTTTCCTTATCCGGCCCTCTCCAACCGCGAGATGGAACGGCTTGTCCCGTCCGGCAACGTCAAGACCTTCCTCACACGTTCCGGTCGCCGCGAGGCACTGGCTCTTAAGTAGGGGGCAAAGGGTGCAGACGGCGGGCTGAGGAAGATGTACCGAGATGGACTGCGGCTGCCGGCAACCCACGGGGCAATTTCTTGCACGCGAGACCTCCGTGTAGCTTGGCGGGGCGATGGAGAGCGCTGGGCATTGACGCGCAGGGCCAAACCTGCCAGAGTCTTGGGGTGTGCTTTCCGGGCTCGGGTCCTTGCCGAAGTTTAGCTGACCGTTGCCCTTGCGTGGGCGACGCTGGAATCTGTGGAGGCGGAAAATGAGAATGTGGAGTCTATTTTTGAGTGTGCTTGCGCTGGGGGTGCTGGTTCTGCCGCAGGCAGCTCAGGCCCAAACCCTGGTGCAGGAATCCCTGGCGAGTTTTCCGCCGCAGACAATTCGCTTAGAGTATTCGCGACTGGCCAAACTGCGTACGCTGCCCAACTACGCACGCCTGCGGCAGCGTTATGTTGGCCCTCGGCTGCGCGCGTTGGAGGAGTCGTTCTCACAGCTTGGAGTGGGAGAAGGTGACATTGATGAAGTCGTGCTGGGGTGGCAGCCTGGAGCGACAAGTATGGAGATGGAGGGCCTTGTGGCCGGACGTTTCACCGCCCGGTCGATTGCCGACCGCGCGGCGGCGGGTGGCACGTCGCCCGTGACAATAGCCGATATGCCCGCCTATTGCCTGGCGACCGAGTCTGCTTCTATTTGCCTGGTGGTGCTGAAGGACTCACTGGGTGCTTTTGGCACCCAGAACTCCCTGGCAACCATGCTGGAAGCTCGTGAGGCGCAGACTCCGAGTCTCGTTTCGGTAGAGCGCTTCGTCAAACTGGTGGACGAAGCTAAGGCGGAGGCACCCATCTGGGGCGTAGCCATTGGCGAAGCAGTCCCCGACTGGTTTCGGGCCTGGATGCCGGCCCAAGCTAATCTCCAGCTAGACTGGGGGAAAGCGTTTCAGTCTGTGGAGGCGCTGGTTTACAGCGTGGAAACTGCCGACGCGGTTCGCCTGGAAATCAAGATGGATTGTACGACGTCCCAATCCGCGGCGAGCACGCGGCAGGTCTTTGAAGGCCTCAAGATGTTTCAACAGCTTGCCTGGCAAAACCTCAACCCTAACCGACCCAATCCGTTTGAGACGGTGGAGATTGGCCAGGATGATCGGCGCGTTTCCCTCAAGATGACAACCAGCTATGCAGACCTCGAAGTGCCCGGAGCACCAGGCGGGCCGGGCAAGTGACGCGTTTTGCAGCAGTCCACGTAACTTCAGAGGGATAGAGGCTGAGGAAGTGCTCCTCTAATGTGGTTCCGCAGGGGCCGGCTCTTCTTCTCGGAACAACTCCAGGTGCACGGGGTGCGCGTCGACGACCAGCGTGGCGCCCACCAGGTGTTTGTCTTCGATGCGGACGTCCTTGCCGACGCCCGGCGAGTCAAACCACTGCTGCTTGGCGGAACTGGCGGACTTCAGCCACTCCGCGATGCGCTCTGCCGGGAGCGGTGCGGATTCCTTCTTTGGATCCTCCAACGCATCCGCCGCGTAGCTCTTGATCAACTTCGACCAGAGTTTCTTGAGCGTGGCCGGCTGGTCAAACAAATCGGCGCCGGCAATCTTGCCATGAATCACGAAGACGACGCCATTGCTGTCCTCCGGTGCCGGGAGGCTGTTGGTCACGGCGTCCAGCTTGCGCGCGTAGCCCTCGTACATGTCATGGAGCGCGCCGGAGGAGGAACTTGAACCCATCCTGTCCATCTTCCTCGCGATCTCATTCCACACGGCCCCCTGGTCAGTGCGGGGTGAGCCCACTGCCCGGTAGCTTCCGGTCACATGCTTCGACATCATCATGCGTAAGTGGCCATGGGAGGAGCTGGCTCCACTGCCGAATCTCCTGGACTTGTACCCCCACCGGCCCACCTCCACGCAGGTCACCGGGATGGGCGTCGCGGTCTTAGCGGGAACCATAATGCTGGAGTTGAGTACGCGGTTCTGCTTGCCGCCTACCAATTCTTCGCCGGCCATGAGGAAGACCATTTTGACTGACTTGTTGACCACCTTGAGGGTCGGCACACTGCCGCCTTCGCTGACCTCGGTCACGTCGAGAAGTTGGTTCTCCAGCGCCTCGTCCAGGGTGGCATAGTCGTGAAGCTTTTCGGTCGGCCAACGCAGGTTGAACACCTGCAACCCGGCAGCCTGCCGGACGCCGGTCACCTCCGTTCTCCCCAATACTTCGAGCACGTTCGGCATCTGCGATGCCATGGCGGTCCCCTTTCGCCCGTGTCAGCAAGTCTACGCTCTTACCCCCATCCGGTCAAACGCCCTCTGGAGTATGATGGGCGCAGGGGTGCATCCTTTGCTGCGGTGGGGAAAAACGCGAACTGACTGGCATCGCGTTGCGTGCCCGCGCGGCACGGAGGACTAAGGATGGCCGTCGCGGGTTCGGAGAAATCGATAGTGACCCAGGTGCGGGTGGGCTGTTGCGGGTTTCCCCAGGCGCTTGCGCGTTACGCCAGAACCTTTCCCGTCGTCGAGGTACAACAGACCTTCTATCAACCGCCGCAGCCGAAAACCCTGGGGAAATGGCGAACCCAGGTTCCCGCTGAGTTCGAGTTTACGCTGAAGGCTTGGCAACTCATTACGCACGAATCGAGCAGCCCCACTTACCGGCGGTTGCGTGACAAGCTCACCGAGCAGCAGCGTCGGGAGGTGGGGGCGTTCCGGGTGAACTCCACGGTGATGGCGGCCTGGCACCGTACCCTGGCGTGTGCCCGAGCGCTCGGAAGCCGTGTGGTCCTCTTCCAGTGTCCGGCTCGCTTCACCCCCACAGGAGAGAATAAGAGCAACTTGAGGGCGTTTTTCGGGGAGGTGATGCGGGTACTTCGGGCGCAGCCGAGGGCGGAAGAGTTCACCTTTGTCTGGGAGCCGCGTGGGGAGTGGAAGCCCGGAGAGGTCCGCGACCTCTGCGCGGAATTGGGCTTGCTGCACGGCGTCGACCCGTACCAGCAGCCGACCACCACCGCGGGTTTAGGCTACTTCCGGCTGCACGGGCGGACGGGATATCGCTATCGCTATACTGATGACGATTTGGCGCACCTGCTGGAATGGGCGCGAGCGTTCCTACGCTGTTATGTCCTGTTTAACAATCTCTCCATGCTGGAGGACGCGCGTCGCTTCCAGCAACTCGCCTCGGGATGCTAGAGTCCGATCTTGCTGTGTGGCACGGATCTCCGGTCCGGTAAGCAGCGCAAGCTGCGCCCGGTCGCTTAACAAGGGGGACCGCAAGGCTAGAACGCCTTCCGGCGATTGTTCCCTATGATATACTGCGCGTATTCTGTGTGAGAGGGCAAGTCAGGTGAAGAGTTGCCCCATCTGTCAAACAGCTTACCCAGACACCTTCGTGGTATGTCCGCACGATGGCTCTGCCCTTCTGGAAGCAGGCGCGTGGCCGGAAGGGACCTTGGTGCGCGGTAAATACCGCATCCTCAGCAAAATCGGGCAAGGTGGTATGGGCTCGGTGTACAAGGCGCTGCACGTGAGCTTCGACGAGCTGCGAGCGCTGAAAGTGATGAGTCCAGAGCTGTTGCGGGACGAGCTCTTTGTCAAGCGCTTCAAACATGAAGCGGTCATCACGCGGAGACTCCAGCACCCCAATGCGGTGAGGGTGGACGACATCGACGAAACGGAGGATGGCCGCCCGTTCATCGTGATGGAGTATATCGAGGGCGAGAGCCTGAAGAAACTGATCAAGCGGGAGGGTGGGCTTCCGGTTCCGCGGGTCTGCCGCGTCATTAAGCAGGTCGCGGCCGCGCTGGACGCGGCCCATCGACTGGGCATGGTCCACCGGGATATCAAGCCCGACAATATTGTTCTGGTTCAAGCACCTGAAGGCGAACAGGCCAAGGTGCTCGACTTTGGCATTGCCAAGGTGAAAGAGGGCCGGTTGGGTAGCACGGGTAGCATGACGCTGACGGGGACGGGGGTGGTGATCGGAACACCCCAGTATATGTCACCGGAGCAAGCCATGGGCAAGCGAGGTGACCAACTTGATGGCCGCTCTGACCTCTATTCACTCGGCGTGGTCATGTACGAAATGCTAGTCGGCGAGTTGCCCTTTAAAGCTGACACCAGCATGGAGATGTTGCTGGCGCATCTGATGAAAGCGCCCACTCCCATTCGCACTCTGCGGCCGGAATTGCAGATCCCTGAGCCTGTCGCCGCCTTGGTCATGCGTCTGCTGGAAAAGAAGGCGGAACTGCGCCCCGCGACGGGCCAAGCGCTGATTGCCGAAATCGAACGGGCAGAAGGGGCCTTGGTGGCACCCGCCGCGACGCGCGTGGCGGAGGCCGGCAGCCTTTACTCGCCGAGCGCAGCAGAAGCCTTGCGGGCGGCTCTCCGCGCAACCTCCCCGGCCAGACCGAGCAGTGGTCTGCCTCCAGTGGTTCCTGCTCCCGTGACACCCGCTCCGCAAGCTCGTCCGGCCGCTGTGGCGCGTGCTGCGGTGGCTCCAGCTCCGCAACCGCGCGCCGTGCCCGCTGCGCCTCCACCCCGGTCGTCGCAATGGGGGCTATGGGTCTCGATCGGCATCTTGGTGGTCGGCCTGGGGGGAGGAGGATGGTATTACATAACCCATCGCCCGCCGCCTCCGCTGCCTCCGACGGAAAAGACGAGCCCCCCCAGGGCGACCGAAAAGCCTCCCGTGCCGGAGAATCCTCCCAACGCAACGGGAGGCAAGGAAGTCCGCGGCGGGCCGACGGATAGAGGAGCAGAGGGAGGAACTAATTCACCGTCCGGCCCTAAAGAATCGGCCCCGCCGCGCAAGCTTAGCCCCAGGCCTGTGGTATCCCCGCCGTCCCCCCGCGCAGCGGAAAGGCAGCCCACGCGCGAGGCTCAGCCTCCGGCGCCGGTTGTTGATCTGAGAAAGGTTACTGCGGCGATTAAGATGGGAGATTTCTATTTCGACCGCGGCGAATATGAAAACGCCATCAACGAATATCAACAGGGGCTGAATGCCGATCCCACGAATCGCGAACTCAACTCCAAGCTCGTCCGCGCCCGGCGCGCCAAGGCTGCCGAAGAACGGCTCAACCAGTAGCCTCGATCCGGATTGCCGCCGCGCTCCTGCGTATTGACTCTTCTCGACCCCAAAGCCATACTGGATTTTCGAGTGAGGGAGCTCTGTCCTCACACAGCGTGAGAAGGCGGGTGACATACCGGTCGCCCGGCGAATGCGTCCAGGTGGTTCGATGACAGAAGCAAACTCCGGTCACGCGCTGCTGGTGGACCTCTACGAGCTGACCATGGCGGCGGCCTACTTTGAGCACCAGGTTGACTGCCGCGCCAGCTTCGAACTCTTCGTGCGGCAACTTCCGGCCCAGCGCGCTTATCTCGTGGCGGCGGGAATTGACTCCGCGCTCGGCTACCTGGAGTCACTGCAGTTCAGTGAAGAGGATATCCGGTTCCTGCGCGGCCAGCCTGCCTTTCGCACGGTGTCGGACCCTTTCTTCGACTACCTGCGGGCCTTCCGCTTCACGGGCGACGTGGATGCCGTGGAGGAGGGAACGCTGGTCTTTGCGGAGGAGCCCATTCTTCAGGTGAGCGGGCCGATCCTGGAAGCTCAGGTGGTGGAAACCTACCTCCTTTCGGTTATCAACTTCGAAACCCTGATTGCTTCCAAAGCGGCGCGCGTGGTCAGTGCGGCGCAGGGCAGGGGAGTGCTGGAATTTGGCACGCGTCGCGCCCACGGGCCGGAAGCCGGCGTGCGTGCGGCCCGCGCCGCCTACGTGGGCGGATGCGTTGCTACCTCCAACGTGCTGGCGGGTTTCCGTTATGGGATTCCGCTGGCTGGCACCGCCGCGCACTCCTGGACTCAGGTTTTCCCGACCGAACGGGAGAGCTTTGAGGCACTGCTGGAGACTTTCCCGGAAAAAGCCATCCTTCTGATCGACACCTATGATTCGCTGACAGGCGCAGAGATTGCTGCGACGCTCGGCCGCAAGGTTGCCGGGGTGCGGCTGGACAGTGGCGATTTGCTCGAGAAAAGTCGCCGCGTGCGGGAAATCCTCGACCGGCATGGTCTTAACCGCACGCGGATTGTGGCCAGCGGCGACCTCAACGAATACAGAATCGAGGAACTGGTATCGCAGGGTGCGCCCATCAACGTCTTCGGTGTGGGCACCGATCTGGCTACGTCGCGCGACGTGCCCGCACTGAGCGTCGTTTACAAATTGGTGGAGGTGGAACGGGACGGGCGGGTCGAGTATAAGACCAAGTTCAGCGAACAGAAAGTTCACTTCCCGGGCCGCAAGCAGGTGTTCCGCTTCTGGCGCGACGAGCAATACCACTATGACCTTGTCACGCGCGCCGACGAGCACTACGCTGAGGCCTCAGCGCTGCTCCGGCCGGTGATGAGAGGCGGGAAGCGGTTGGCCCCGCCGCTGGCGCTGGCAGAGGTCCGGGCCCGGGTCTTGGCCAATCTCGGGCGCCTGCCGGAGGTCTATCGCGTGTTACGCGGGGCTGCCTCTTATCCCGTCGCCAAGAGCGCGGCGCTCGAACGCCTGCTGGACCAGGTGCGCGAGCGTTATCTTGGCGCGCCGGAAGCCTCGGACGCGCGTCGCCGCCCGGAAGGGGCGGACCGCGAGTAAGCTGGCCATGAATGCTCCGTTGGTTTTCCTCGATGTTGATACGCAGGTTGATTTCATGCTTCCCACGGGCAGCCTGTATGTGCCCGGGGCAGAAGCTATCGTTCCCAACCTGAAAAAACTCCTGGCTTATGCCCAGGAGCGTCGCATCCCGGTGCTCTCCTCGGCGGATGCTCATCCTCCTGACGATCCGTCGTTTGTGGAGTGGCCGCCACATTGCGTGGTCGGGACGCCTGGCCAAGCGCGCATTCCCGAAACCCAGCTCCCTTCCGCCACGGTCATTGCCCACAGGGCCGGGGCTTTCAAGGCGCCGCCGGAATGGTCGGGGCAGTTCGTTATCGAAAAGCAGGAATACGATGTCTCGACCAACGTGAACTTCGAGGCCATTTTGGCTTCGCTGGGACGGCGACGATTTGTGGTCTTCGGCGTCGCCACCGAATACTGTGTGCTTTCCTCCGCCTTAGCGCTGCGCAGACGCGATTTCCCAGTGGATCTGGTCACGGACGCCATCAAGGCTATCACCGAGGAAGGTGGCCGCAAGGCTATCGCCGAGATGACTGCCGCTGGCGTCAGGTTGGTGACCACAGCGGACGTCTGCGCGCCGGACGCCCCTTCAGGACTGAGATAGGGCTTTTGTGGCCGTGCCGCCTTGTCGTCGCCTTGTACTCTCCAACCCATCAGATCTCAGCTTGAAACCCAGGCATAGCTGGCGTAGTGTTTCGCCGAGTGCAAAGACGGCAAGTGGAAAAACACGTCCTCCTGGAGATGACTCATGAATTCCCACAAAGTGCGTTTCGGAATTCTCTTCGCCAGCCTGGTGGCCTTGCTGGCGAAGCCGTGCCCTGCGAAGGAAGGGATTGTCCTCAACGAGAAAGAGTATTTTGAGGGACCGGGGTTTTCGTTCCTCCTCTTCCACAACAACTACCAGGTAGGTTTTCAAGGCGGACTGCAAATGATCTTGAACGGCGAGCGCCTCCTTGATTCGGGTGACCTGCTGCTCGTGCCCAAAGGCGGCGGAATGGACAGAGCTGAACTCCGTGTCCTGCGCCGCGAGGTGGACCGCGCGCAATCCTCTGCTACCGTGTACGGCGAAATAGGCACAGGGGGTCCTGGCTACCAGTTGATCTGCCGGACCGACGGCGAGCGCATTTTCATCACCCTCAGGTTGGACCGGCCCATCGACTGGAGCAAGATTGAGCGCGCCGGTTTTCGCATTTCTCTCTACCCGGGGGCGTATTTCTCCAAATCCTATCAGGGTGAGTCAGGGAGCGGCGTGTTCCCGCAGCAATATACGGGCCAACTCGTCATCTTCGGTCCCA
>Ga0315310_10003306_pt1 | contig 10032 bp, 10 predicted proteins | sample TDP5_MG_FD_203630 | JGI IMG/M metagenome (GOLD analysis project Ga0315310, IMG submission 203630) | Freshwater sediment microbial communities from Lake Towuti, South Sulawesi, Indonesia - TDP5 | ecosystem: Environmental > Aquatic > Freshwater > Lake > Sediment | place: Indonesia: South Sulawesi...
CGCCGTTCGCAGGTGACGCCGACGAGGAATGGGTATACGGCCGCGGCTCTTCGGATGACAAGTTCGACGCGACGGTCGAGGCGATGACGGTGATCGCGGCGAAGCGTGGAGGCCGAAGGCTGAGAGGTACGCTCATCTACGCTGCGACGGCTGATGAGGAAGCGGGCGGTAAGGCGGGCGCCGGATGGCTGACGGAGAACAGGCCTAGCCTCGTGAAGGCCGACTACGTCCTGACTGAGGGTGGAGGCGACCCTGTTCAGGTCGGAGGCAAGGCTTTGTACGCTTTCGCTTACGGGGAGAAGGGCATCGCCTGGTTCAGGCTTAGGGCCTTGGGGAAATCTGGACACGGTTCTGTGCCAACGCTGGGCGATAACGCGGCTGTTAAGATGGCTAAGGCCTTCACCCGGCTGGCGGCCGCGAAGACACGTGTGAAAGTGACGGAGCAGGTCAGGGAGGCGCTCAGGGCGTACATAGCTGCGAGTCGAGGCGATATGGAAGCTGAGAAGGTCGCGGCGGGGCTTGACGCTCGAAGCATCGACGCCTTCCTCGACGAGTACGCGAGGGAAAACCGGGAGGTCGCGGAGCAGTTCAGGGCGTTAACGCGTATGACGATCTCGCCGAACGTTCTCAGAAGCGGCGTGAAGACAAACATCATACCGGACGTCGCGGAGGCGGAGGTAGATACGCGTATCCTCCCCGGGGAAGACTACGAATACGCCTTAAGAGTGATCGAGAGGTCTCTCCGCGGGACAGGCGTAGAGGCGGAGCGGCTCGACTACACGCCTCCCTCTGCCTCGCCTACGGCTACCCGGTTCTGCGAAACGCTCGAGCGCGTCCTGAAAGCGATGGCTCCTAACGCCGTGATGGTCTCGAGGCTAAGTACAGGCATGACGGACAGCCGCTTCCTCCGAGCCCTGGGCGCAGAAGCCTACGGGTTCATACCTATGCATCCTGAGACGTCGCTCAAGGAGATCGCGCCGGGTGTCCACGGCGACAACGAGAAGGTGAACGTCAAAAGCCTCAGGTTCGCAACCGAGTTCCTCCTACGCGCAGCAAAGGAGACCCTAAGCTAGCCAGCACCGAACCGACCGGTCGACCGAACGCGTCTCCGCAACGCACGCTCTACCCCGAGGATTTGAACGCGTACACGGCTCTTCTCTCATGTCTACCAGCTTTACGTAAGACGCCTACCTGGGTCAAGGTGTAGGTGGTCATCGACGCCAGGGCGTACGATATGTTCGCCACCTTAGCTAGGTCGTGGTTCGTGAAGAACCCGGGAAGCCCGGCCGGTAATAGCTTCAACAGGTCCGCGTTCGTCTCGACCACCCTTCGGTCGAGCACCTCCACGACCGATGTGTCCCTGTTGAACCCGTCTAGAAGCCTCGACCTCGGCCGGCCTCCTCTCCAAACCGTCTCTCTCACAGCGTAGGAGAGACGTTGCTCATGCAGCAGGAGCAGCTCTAGTTTCACGCCGGGCATGGCGAGAAGTTCTGGGAAGTGGACGAGTTCGCGGAAGGCGTCGAGAAATGAGGCTTTCCTCCTGCGGGTTCGAAGGTGGCTTCTGCCTGAGGCCTTGCTCTTGACGGGGCTGGTGATGACGGCTTGGATGGGCAACACGACCTGCACCGAGTAGTCGCGGCTTGAGAGCGTACGCACCTTACGCCCTAGGGCGCCTAGCTTGCCGACCTGAACCTCCACGACGGCATTGTCCTTCAGAACATCCACTTGGAAGCCTTCAACGGTCTGCTCCAGCCTGCCGCCTAGGGCCTCAGCATACCGCCGCTTCAGCTCGTCGTGAAGCCGAGACTCAGACTTGGACCTGACGCTCCTTGAACTTCTCATCTCGCGCAACCTGACTTGTCCTTGCCGCTAGCCCAATCTCGCCCTAAGCCCCTCAGCCCAGTCGCGGCTTAAAGGTACGGTTCAGGCTTTTTAGGCCCTGGCACTCTAGAGGGCACGAGCTTCGGGGGGATTGGCATGATCCGTGTGCTGGTTTCATTCGACCTACCGGACGAGCTGATGGACGAGATTCGACGCGCAACTCCAGATGCACGGGTTGCGAAGGCTGTCGAGGAAGACGAGTTGGTCAAGCTCGTTCGCGATGTGGAAGTTGTCCTCGCAGGTCGCTTCACGCCCCGGATGCTGAAGGCTGCAACGAGGCTTAAGTGGGTTCACTCCACAAGCGCCGGCATTGACCCATACCTGTTCCCTGAGTTCGTCGAGAGCCCGGTCCTATTGACGAACTCCAGCGGGCTGCATCCAACGCAGGTCTCTGAGCACGCTTTCGGGTTGATGATCGCTTTCACGCGGCGCCTCCACGAGTTCATCAGGCTTCAGGCGGAGCGGAAATGGAAGCAACCGCCAGTCGACGAGCTACACGAGTTGGCCGGAAGCACGCTTGGCGTCATAGGGCTAGGTGACATAGGAGCTGAAACCGCTAGGAGAGCGAAGAGCTTCGGCATGAAGACGATCGCGGTTGACAAGTGGCTCTTCCATGTGCCTCCGTACGTCGACGAGCTTGTCCCAGCGGAGCGGCTTGAAGAGCTTCTACAACGGTCGGACTTCGTCGTGGTAGCGGCTCCTTTGACGCCGGAGACCCGGGGAATGATCGCCGAGAAGGCGCTTAGAGCGATGAGACGGACCGCTTACCTGATCAACATCGCGAGGGGAGGGATTATCCAGGAGGATAGGTTGGTTCAAGCCCTGAAGGAAGGCTGGATAGCGGGCGCCGGCCTAGACGTCTTCGAGACGGAGCCTCTGCCAGCATCCTCTGAGCTCTGGGCTCTGCCGAACGTCATAGTAACGCCGCACATCGCAGGTGCGAAAGCGGGTCTTCGAAAACAGTGGATAACGCTCTTTAACGAGAACCTGAGACGGTTCAGGGAGAACCGGCCCTTGATAAACCTCGTCGACAAGAGGGCTGGCTTCTAGGGGGAGCAGCTTATGGACCAGGAACAGCTCTTGGAAAGGGCGAGAAGGTACCTCGTTGGGACCTGCCTAGGCATGTTCTATCTTCCGCCTGAAGTTACGATGGTGATGTCTCATGGGAAGGGCAGCAGGATATACGACTTTGCTGGAAGGGAGTACATAGACTACGTCTTAGGCTCCGGCCCTCTCATCTTGGGCCACGCCCACCCTTCGGTTGTCGAAGCTGTGCGGAGACAAGTGATCCTCGGGTCTACGTTCTATACGCTGAATGAGCCAGTCATCGACTTGGCCGAGAAGATAGTTGAGGCAGTTCCATGCGCGGATACCATAAGATTCACCTCCTCAGGTACAGAGGCCACCTTCTACGCGCTGAGGATCGCGAGAGCATCCACGGGGAGAGAGAAGATACTGAAGTTCGAAGGCGGCTGGCATGGAGGTCATGACTACGCTCAGCAGAGCGCTACGCCGGCCAAGCTAAGCAGGTATCCGGACGCGCAACCGGATTCGAAGGGCATCCCTTCAGCGGTCACAGGCACCGTTCTCGTCGCTCCATTCAACGACATCGAAACGGCCTCGCAGATCATCGAAGAGAATCGACACGAGCTTGCAGCCGTCATACTGGAACCGTTGCAGAGGGCAATCAAACCACTGCCGGGATTTCTCAGAGAGCTTAGGAGGATAACTGAAGACTACGGAATAGTCTTGGTCTACGACGAGATCGTTACAGGTTTTCGCTTAGCCTGGGGCGGAGCACAGGAGAGATACGGGGTCGTGCCCGACCTTGCAACCTACGGGAAGATCATCGGCGGCGGCGACTCCCTAGCAGCTATCTGCGGCAAGAGATGCCTCATGGATTGCTGCGACCCCCATCGGCGAGACGAGCCGGACTTCGTCTTCGTCAGCGGCACATTGAACGGTAATCCATTAGCGGCAAGCGCAGGATTAGCAACACTGATGGAGCTGGAGAAACCGGGCACATATCCTAAGCTGTACCATTTAGCGGAACGTTTCCGAGACGGCGTGAAGAAGATCGCAGATGATCTCTCAATCCCGGTTCAGGTTCCAGGCGACGGCCCTGTGCTCCAGATACTGTTCAGCGAACACGATGTAGTAGACTATCGCTCTGTCTTGATGGCCGATGCTAAGAGGGGCTATCAACTCGGGGTCGAACTCATCAAGAGGGGGGTCTTCGTCGTTCCAGGCGGCAAGATCTACATATCTGCTGTCCACACAGATGAGGACATAGACAAGACACTCGAGGTCATACAAGAGACTATGAGGTCTCTGCGCTAGCGCCTTAGCTTTCAGCTGATTGAAGCTTCTTGGAAACACACCCTTACCTGAAGCGCCCAGCGGTCTTGGACTGCTGAGCAGCCTCTCAACTCATCGACGCCTTGGGCGTTCCTTAGCGGCTTCAAAACCTTCGTAGACACGTCTAAGCTACTCGAAGAGGGTCTCTCTTTCCGCCTAACGCTGGGCGTATTCGCCGGGGCTATGCTGGGCCCCGTAAAGCTTATACGGGATGTATGACGTATGATGTATGGTGGTCATCGATGGGCGCGGCGAAGAAGGCGAGGACGACGCTCGTGCTAGAGCAAGCCGTCCTCCAGAAGCTGAAACAGGAGTCTCAAGGAAACATCTCGGAGCTGGCTAACCGAATTCTGAGAGATGTCCTCTTTGGCAAGGGCAAGTCAATGTTCGGTGAGCTGAGGGGGCTGGTATCGGTGAAGGACATAGTCGAGGAAGAAGCCCATGAAGACCTATATCGTTGACACATACGCTTGGATATCATATTTCGAGGGAAAGGAGGAGTTCAAGAGCGCCGTAGAGGAGAATGAGCTGTACACCCCTTCCGTCGTCGTAGCGGAGGTCAGTAAGGTATTGGCGAGGAAGAAGGTACCCCGGGACAGAGGCTCTAGCGCCCTGAGGTTCATAACAGAGCGCAGCTTCGTCCTAAGCTTGGATGAGACGAACGCCGCGGAAGCAGGAGAAGTGGCTGAAAGAGAAAAGCTACATCTCATCGACGGCATCATATACTCATACGTGAAGGAAGATAGACGGCTCCTCACAGGAGACAGACATTTCAGAGGCAAGCCCCTCGTAGACCTCGTAGAAACCCGCCGCGAGACCTTGACATAATATCCTCCGATGAACTCGGAAGAACCCGCCAGTGACAAGTGGGCCGCGAGGATTCGACTAATCATCTGAGTGCATCCTTGCTGCTTAAGCCTCCAAGAACGATCTTGCTTTATAGATCCTCGAAAGCCTTAACTAGGGACAGCCTCCGGCTGTACTGTCATGGTTTCGTCAGTCGAAATAGAGATCTGGGCTGCTGGTCAGCCAGAAGTGACGCGTTGGCTTGAGAGGTTTAGCGTAACGACCAGGCAGCAGTACCTCCGGGCCTTCTACCTTTTCTTCAAACACCTCAAGTCCAAGCAGGGGTATGAGAACGTGACCGTTCCAGCGCTGATCGAGTATGCTAGAAAGGACCCCTTCGAGGTTTTCGACGCTGTTCAAGACTTCGTCCTAACTGCTAAGGGAGCGAAAAGTTACAAGGCGAAAACTTACGGTGCTGTGAATAGCTTCTTTCTGCATAACAGGGCTTGTATATGTGAGAGTTGCATGCGGATGAGATCGGCAATTCGAGATGAGCCAGCCTTACCCTCCCTCTCAAACCTAGAGATGAAGTCTGTGAGCTGATCCCTGAGAGCCTTGCATTCAGCTACTCGAGGTATCTCCTTCGGTCCGTTCCTTCAACTCAAAGATGTACAAGCAGCCCCTCTTCGCCCAGCTAATACTCCTTCCACCCTTCTAATGCTCTCTCAGCATAGCCTCGGATATAAGCGCGTGTGCGCGCTATCTCTCCGCGCCTAGTAAGGTCTCTAAGTTTCTCCTTGCCTTGAGGGCTCTCAGCCATCTCAAGGCATTTCTCTAGTACTCCTTCATCTATCTTGCCTTCTTTAGTAACGGCGGCCAAGTTTTCTTCTAGTTCTTCTAGGGTGTTGGTCCCCGGCACTACGGTGCTGACCTCCGGGGATTTGAGTATCCATCTAAGGCCTATTTGATTGGGCGTATAAGCGCCAGTATCAAGGTCAGGAGGACAGAAATGGCTGAAGGAGATGCCGTAGTAGGGCCAACAGAAAGGCTTCATGGCCACTATGCCAATGTTTAATGCTTTACAAAGTGGAAAGAGGATGTCTCTGGCCTCTTGAAGATGATAGTTGTACGGGATCATCACTGAATCGAAACAATCATACTTCCTTATCAATTCAGCGACGAACCTTGGTTGATGGTCGGCAACACCTATTGAACCGATTTTCTCTTGGTCTTTAATTTCTTTCAGAACATCCATAACGAACTCAAATCTGTCACGTGAATAGCCACCTGCTAGCTCGTGAGCATTGAAAACGTCAATATGGTCCGCGTGTAAAATCCTGAGCCTTTCTTCTACTCCTTCTATGATGACCTCTCGCCATCTAGCTTTCGGGATGTCTTTCAATGTCCTAACGGGTCCCATGGTCTCAGCAGCTATGTGGACATCATCTCTTCGCCCAAGGGTTTCTAGGGCCAAACCTAGAGACTGACATTCCTCGACGACGCCGGTGTCGAAGTAATTCACTCCGGCATCTATCGCTTTCTCTATCAGTCTGTTTCTCGGACCCTGAGTCTCCGAGAGTTCCTTAGGACCAACCAGTTCCTCAGGTTTTCTCTTTCCGGGAAAATGATAGGGGTTGAGGAAGCGTGCATACTCATGGCCGCCAAGCCCCAATTCAGAGACTCTCAACCCTGTTCTTCCTAAAACCCGATATTTCATCTACTAGAAAGCCTCCGTCTTCGTAATGGACGCAGAGGAACATTTAATAAAGGTTACCCGATGCGGGGCGGGCTGGACTGGTAAGCGGGGGTCAAAGGCCGTTGACGCCTACGGTTGCTTCCTCCGAGCACACGGGGGAACTTGGCAGCCTCGGGCTCGCTAACTCGTGTTCGACGCATACGTTATGATGGCGTCCCTCACGTCTTCTCTCAGTCTGTGAATGCGTTCTACGATAGACTTCACTTGGCTCGTCAGCTCTTCGAGGGACCTTCGGTTTTCCAGCCCCGGCGTTGTTCCTTTCATAACCGTGGGCTTCAAACCGTTGAAGATCGAGAGGCTGGGGCTATGATTCCTCCTTGTGTTCACTAAGCCCCGCCATCCTCTTCAGATTCCTTAGAATAGGTATTTCATCCAGTTGTCTTTCTGAGAGCTTGTCCCGGATGATGCCTCTCGGTCTGTGACGTGGCCCTCTCGTTGCCATCAGTCTCTTAGGTGTGGCGATGACGTCGACCGTGAAATCGTGGTCTTCCATCGGCGCGTCTTCAACAATCTGTAGGTCATGAACGGTCGTCATTATTGGTGTCTCCTCGTCGACCAGCTTTAGCTCTCGGAGGATAGCGTACTCTAGCTCACTATAGCCTCCGCCTTTACCTATCCTCACCCCTTTTTCTGTTACGGCGACAGAGCCGCAGACGAGTAGGTCGACGAACGGAAGATCCTCTATAGGTGTCTCAGCAGCATGCTGGAATGATCCTTTGATAGTCGCCGCCGTTCTGTGAAGCCTCTTCGGGATTCTCGCTGGGTCTAAGACTAGAAATCCGGCTCTAAGCCTCGGGGAGGGCATGATCAGAATCTTGCCTGCTTCTAGTACACCTATACGCACCTCTAGTTGAGGCGAGTCAGGATTGACCTTGACCACCTCAGCCCGACCGAATTCATCCGTACCTATGATCCTTCTCGCAGCCTCCTCAGCCCCAGTAAAGTTGGGAATCTTTCCTCTGACAGGTCTCGGGAACCTAGCTACATCTCTTTCTTCAAGGAGACTCCAGACTTTCTCCCTCAACTCCCTCTTACTCTCAGGTATGGAGGTCGGCACAGTTCCATCCTTCTGGGGCTCGCCCCTGACCATCATGGTCTAGATCCAATAAGCGACTTTCCGCTCTGGCAGGGTGGGAAGGTTGCTCTGACCGCGATATAGCTTCTGCCTCGAACCTCTGACCACCTCGGGTTCCAGCTTCTCCTCAAGTCGCCCCCTTGAGTATCTTGGCCAGGACTTCCACGAGTCTCTCCTTGCGCTCGTACTGCAGGTCCTCGAACAGCTCTACTAGCTTGTTGATGAACCTCCTGTAGGGACCACAATGCTGTTCCAGGAGCCACTCGGCAAGGCCGAAGCACAGGGTCAAGCGGACGCCGTGGCAGTTGGCGCCACACTGCACTTATTTATAAGCAAGTGCAATCCTATGCCAACTGTGATTTCCACCGAGATCCGGGCGCTCACCGCCCTGTCGGCTGAGCGGAGAACCATCAAGGAGCTGGCGGAAGCCATCGGCGCCACGTACAGGAGGACCGCCCAGATCGTGAAGGCGCTCGTGGAGAAAGGCTTCGTCACTAGGACCGGGACGCAGGTCGGTCTCGCGGACACCGTCCACGCCGTGCTCTTCAGAAAGCTCTCGAGAAGATATGATATGGAGAAGCTGCTCGGCCATTCCAGGGAGAACGTAGCCCTGGCCCTCTTGGACGCCGATGATGCCAAGAGGATTCGGGAGAAGACCGGCTTGACCTACTGGACCATCAAGAGGGCCCTGAATAAGATGATGGAAACGGGGGCGGTGAGGGAACGTCAGGGGAGATACTATCTGGCGGATGACGAGGACCTCCGCCTCTTCCTCCGGTCTTGGAGGGAAGAGAAGGAAAGGCGACTGGTGGAGCCCTACGCAGAGGTCGTTTACGCCTCGCCGGAGATGGTTTTGAAGAGGGTTCCACACGGCAGGCACGCGAAGGGCTCCCTCACAGCCTTCTCACTCTTCGCCCCATACGGAGTCGAACTCCGGCCCATCTACGACTACTACGTTCAGCCTGAACGTGAGCCCACGCTGGAGGAGGTGCTCGTCCATGCCATAGCCTTCTCCACGGGCCCCGTCGAGTTAACGGACTGCTCTCTCCTGCTGGCCAAGACCCGCGGCCAGCTCGACCTAGGGAAGGCGAGAGACCTCGCCCGGAAGCTAGGTGTTGAAGCCCAGCTCTTCGACTTGGAGAACTACGTGAGGAACCTGACAGTCTCTTCGCCGGAGAGGTTCCTGCCGTGGAGCGAGTTCGCTGAGAAAGCCCGCATGTATGGCGTCGATGCGAGGAGCCTTCTCCCGCCTGAAGCCTTCCCCGACCTCTTCAAGCTCCTCGATGAGCAACTTGAACAGCCCGTGGGCCTCTACGTCTTCGGCGGGGAAGCTATGCGGATGAGGGGCTTAAAGATGGCGACGAAAGACGTTGACATCGCCCTGGAGGACGAGGCTTCCTTCAAGCTCGTGGAGCAGGCTTTGAGGAAGATGGGCTATCGACCCCTGGGCGGAAAGGAGGTCACTGCCGCTGACAGGAGGCTTGAGCCCTCTGGCCTATTCGTCAAGGGAGGCTACCCGAGGATGGACCTCTTCGTTCGGCGAATATGCAACGCGTTCCTTCTCTCAGACTCGATGAGGGCTAGGGCTGAGCCCCAGACGATCGGCAGGTTGAGACTGCATATCATGAGCAACGAGGACCTCCTGCTCCTCAAGTCCATCACCGACAGGGAAGGCGACATCTACGACATGATCACCCTGGCGAAGACACCCGGCTTCAACTGGAAGACTGTCATCGAGGAACTATACCGCCAAGAGGAGATGACGGGAAGGCACTTCTGCAGGCGGCTTCTCGACAGCGTCGAGGTCATAGAAAAGAGGTCGGGCGTCAGGGCTCCCTTCTACCATCAGCTCGCAAACCACTGCATCGACCAGGCCATCCTAGAAGCCGCGGAACGCTGGGGCGCAAGGTCACTCAGAGAGATCAGGCGGCTGGTGAGCTTCCCTGATTACCGGCTGAGACGCCGCATCGCCAAGTTGGTGAAGGAGGGAAAGCTAGCAGTCTCAGAAGACGGCTTGTTCGTGCGAACCCGGCTTGACTGAGGCAGTTGCGGGCTTCAATCGAGGAAGGTGACCCTGTCAGCGTATCTTGTCGGAATCACGTGGCTTCTCAGGTAGGAGAAACTGCCTAAGCCTCACTCTACGGTTTTGGTCTTCAATGCTCTGACAGGCTTGCGT
>Ga0315310_10003307_pt1 | contig 10030 bp, 4 predicted proteins | sample TDP5_MG_FD_203630 | JGI IMG/M metagenome (GOLD analysis project Ga0315310, IMG submission 203630) | Freshwater sediment microbial communities from Lake Towuti, South Sulawesi, Indonesia - TDP5 | ecosystem: Environmental > Aquatic > Freshwater > Lake > Sediment | place: Indonesia: South Sulawesi...
CTGGCGAGCAAGCCTTAAAAAAGATGCCTTCTAACTCCGAGTTGGTGCGTCATCTTAAGCCCAATGAAAGGGAAAAGCTCCTCCCCCTCCTCCGCAGAAAGGCCGTCCGCACCATTTCTGGGGTCACTATCGTCGCGGTGATGACAAAGCCTTGGTCCTGCCCTAAAGAGAACCCTTGCGCCTACTGTCCAGGAGGCCCGCCCTATGGGGTTCCTCAAAGCTACACAGGGCATGAACCGGCTGCCATGAGGGGTATTCAAAGCGGCTTCGACCCTTATGGACAGGTTAGGAGTCGTGTTGAACAGCTGGAGGCTATTGGGCACACCGTTGATAAGGTTGAATTTATTGTAATGGGTGGAACTTTCCCGAGCATGCCCCTCGACTATCAAGAGCGCTTCATTCAGCGATGCCTAGACGCGATTACTCAAGAGGAATCCCGGTCCTTGGTGGAAGCTAAGAAAGTCGCGGAAACAAGCCGGGTTCGCAACGTGGGAATCACAGTGGAAACGCGCCCCGACTGGGCTAAGGAGAGGCACGTGGATCACATGCTTTCGATGGGCGTAACCCGCGTGGAACTGGGCGTCCAAAACATCTACGAAGACATTTATGAGCTGGTGGATCGAGGGCACAGCGTTCAAGATGTCGTCGAGGCCACTCGTGTGTTGAAGGATGCTGGGCTAAAGGTGGCTTATCACATGATGCCGGGCCTGCCCGGCTCCAGCTTCGAGCGAGACTTGAAGGCGTTTCAAAGGATCTTCACCGATCCCAGCTTCAAACCGGACATGATCAAGATCTATCCCTGCCTCGTTCTGAAGGGAACGAGGGCTTATGAGTGGTGGAAGAGGGGAAGATATCGGCCGTACACCACAGAGGAGGCGGCTCAGCTCATTGTGGAGGCAAAGAGGATGATTCCTCCCTGGGTTCGGATCATGCGGGTTCAGAGGGACATCCCCGCCTATCTCATCGAGGCTGGGGTCAACCAAAGCAACCTCCGACAGCTGGTTTTGCAAAGGCTTAGGGAGCGGAGGATGAGGTGTCGTTGCATCCGGTGTCGTGAGGTGGGGCATCGATGGCTGAGGGACAAGATAAAGCCCAACCCAGAAGACGTTCAGATACTTACCATTAGGGAAAAGGCTTCAGAGGGGGAAGAGGTCTTCCTTTCAGCCGAAGACCCCGTCAATGACGTTCTCATCGGTTATCTCAGGCTACGCATCCCCTCTGATAAGGCGCACAGGCCAGAGATTATTTCTGAAACGACCTCCATAGTTCGTGAGCTCCACGTTTATGGTCCCTTGGTTCCTGTGGGAGGACGCATGGCGAGGGCTTGGCAACATAAGGGTTATGGTGAAATTCTTCTTTCTGAGGGTGAGCGGGTTTCTCGAGAGGATTATGATCGGAGGAAGGTGGTGGTCATGAGTGGGCTTGGGGCGAAGCGGTACTTTGGGCGGTTTGGTTATGATTATGATGGACCTTATGTTTCTAAGGTTTTAGAGAGGTGAGCTGTTAGGTTATTTGCGTATCTCTCTCTTTCCTATAGACCCCCTATGGTTTTCAACATACCTCGTCTAATAGAATCCAAACATGATCAAGCCCTTTATGAAATGAATATGTTTAAATTTGGAGACTCGAAGCTCTCGGTTCCCCCCTTCATTTTTCTTCGCTCGCGAAAGGAGCTTGTTTAAGCTTTGTCCCTTTAAGATTAAATCTTCCTCCAGCTCGCTCCAGCCAAGCCGGCTTAGACCCGAAAAGGGCGGACTGCCGTCTCAATTGAGGTTCTCCTGAAGACCCTCAACTACCGCCACCTGAGTTTATGACCAAATGGGCTGAACTACGCTTCATACGAGTCGAAGAACTGCGTAAAGCCATCGTCAAAAACTATGGAATAGACCTCTGAGACTTAGACGCTTTCCACCCATATTTTTTGGAATTCTTCCTCATAGATGGCGGCAACGTATGTGCTTCGTACAATGACGAGGTTTTCGTTGTTGTATTCTTGGGCTGATTTTGACCAGTTGAAGCTGCCGGTGAGGACTATAATGCCGTCGACGATAATCACCTTGTGATGCATGAGTTTAGAGTTTGTGTCGTTCCGGACCGGGACGCCTGCGGCTCGCAACGTTTGATATTCGCTGTATTCGGTGATTTGGGACTCTTCAAAAACCACCATAACCTCGACGCCTCGATGATGGGCGGTTATTAAGGCTTCGCCGATGGAGTCTAATGTGAAGCTGTAGATCAAGATGTGAATGGTGGAGTTCGCTCGCCCTATCCAGTAGATGGTTTGTTCTTCACATTTTCCCTTCGGAGAAAAATACACGCCAAGAATTCTAGTTTCCGAAATCTGCTCAAGTTCCGCCTTTAATTCTTCAATTTGTCCAGTCAAACTCTCAATAGTTTCATCTTTCTCAGCTAACTCTTCCTCTCGTTCAGCAATCTGCGCCTTTAACTGGTCGATTTGAGTTTGAAGGTTAGTGATTTTTGTTTCTAGTTCTCTAACTTTATCCTCAAGTTGGACTGAAGGAACCACAACGTGGACAGCGTAACCAATAAACAGCCCGACAAGCAAAAGCACTATCATGAAAGCTAGCTGCTTTTTCTCCATTTAGTCACCTCACAGTAGTTTTCTTCGCATTCTGTTGCTGGTCTCTAACGTATAAGTATTTAAATTTGTAGCACACGGGCTAACCAAAAGGGGCTTGTTTAAGCTTTGAGCTTATTCATCCCATGAACTTGGGTCATAACGTTATTTTCGTTTTTGAGTAGGTCCATAGAGGTATATACTCAGAAGAGTCTAGCCTAGGTTTTAATAGGATCCAAATATGATCACGCCCTTTTTGAGTGACCCGGAAGGTTGAGATGCGTAGCATTTAGGACAGTGGATATGCGCGTGCGCGCCACTTTTGTAAGGATTTGCGAAGAAAGTTAAGTCTTATCTGACATTGCCACTTAAGAACTTAGAGGGATCTATTTTAGATGAAGGGCAGTTTAGGAAATGGCAGAAAAGGAGTTGACCAATTTAAACGTTTATGGTTTACTTGAAACGCCAGTATGGAAGGCTTTAGCTGAGTTGGGGTTTTCTGAGCCCACTCTGCCTCAAGTTAAGGCTATTCCCTTCGTTCTAAGAGGAGAAAATGTTCTTTTAATTGCGCCTACTGGAAGTGGCAAAACCGAGGCCGTTTTGCTCCCTATCTTTTCTAATCTTATTCGTCGACCAGAGAAGCATGGAATTTCGGTTCTCTACGTTACGCCTCTTCGTGCGCTTAACCGAGACATGGTGAAGCGGCTTTCTTTCTGGGCAATGCATCTTGGCATCTCTGTAGAGGTTCGACATGGTGACACAGAAATCAAGATTCGCCGACGTCAGGCCCTTCGTCCGCCCAACATGCTGGTGACTACTCCTGAAACTCTTCAAGCTATCTTACCAGGCACTCGTATGCGGCAACACCTTAGGCATGTTCGCTACGTTATCATCGACGAGGTACATGAATTAGCCGAAGACAAAAGGGGTGTTCAGCTCACTGTTGCTTTGGAACGTCTTGTAGAAATCACCGAGAAAGAGTTTCAAAGAGTCGGATTGTCAGCTACTGTTGGAAACCCACGAAAAGTTGCAAAGTTTATCGCTGGAACAAATCGTTCTGTTAAAGTAGTAGAGGTTTCTTTGCCAAAAGGCTATCATTACAGCGTAGAATATCCAATTCCAAACGACCCTGACTATGATTTAGCTCAAAAACTGCGCACTGCTCCGGAAGCAGTCGCTAGAATAAGGCGAAACCTCGACCTCGTAAAGAAGCATACTTCAACCTTAATCTTCGTGAACAGTCGAACAAACGCGGAAATGCTAGGACACAAGTTCAACCAGTTAACCAAAGACATAGCGGTTCATCACGGCTCGTTATCAAAGGAGGAGCGAACATTAGTAGAAGATGAGTTTAAGGCTAAAGCATTGAAAGCCATAGTCTGCACAAGCACCTTGGAATTGGGCATAGATATTGGTCACGTTGACCTCGTTATTCAATATCTTTCACCTCGCCAAGTCTGCAGCCTCATTCAACGCGTAGGCAGAAGTGGTCATAAATTGGACATGACTTCTAAAGGTGTTATTGTAACAGCCTTTCCAGACGACATTATGGAGGCATTAACCGCGATACGCCGAGCCTATAAGGGTCAATTGGAACCCTTACGGATACATGAAAACGCCTTAGACGTGCTAGCACATCAAATTGTTGGAGTACTACTCGATAAACGCCGAACAACAATTGACGAGACGCTTGAAATCTTGCGACGAGCTTATCCCTACCGTAACTTGTCTAAAGCTAAGCTTTTAGATGTCACTAGCTATCTACATACATCAAGGAACCTCTGGTTAGAAGGCGACGCATTGAAGAAAACCAGAAAAACCCGCCAGTATTACTATGAAAACCTATCCATGATTCCAGATGAAAGACGTTATCCAGTTGTTGATGTCATCTCTGACCGAACAATAGGCACAGTCGGCGACGAATTCATGGCTTTAAGAGCCCGCATAGGGCTCAACATTATAATACGTGGAAAAGTTTGGCGCATTGTCCAAATTGAAGACGAAACGGGCACAGTTTACGTTGTGCCCTCCGAAGATCCGTTTGCTGCAATTCCAGGTTGGGACGGTGAAATCCTTCCGGTGCCGTTCACTCTTGCCCAGGAAGTCGGCAAACTAAGACAAAAAATAACTGAAGAGTTGAAACACGAGCGCAACCATGAAATGCTGGCAGAAAAGCTTGCCAAAAAGCTTTCCACTGACAAGTCAACTTTACTGAAGCCTATTGAAGAAATTCATGAACAACTCCAGAAAGGAGCACCAGTTCCAACTCATAATCGCATTCTTATAGAGGCTTTCGACAAGTACATCATTATCCACGCCTGCTTTGGAGAAACTGTTAACCGAACCCTAGGCTGCATCTTTGACGCTGTTCTCTCTGACCATGAACTTATGATTGGCTGGTGGAACGATGGCTACCGAATACTCGTTGAAACGCCCAGAAAAGCAGAGCTAGGCGACTTAGAAAAATTGCAAGCCACGCTGTTCGGCTTAACTGATGAAGAAGTGGACAAAGCCTTTGATGAGTATCTTAAGGCTCGTTTTCCATTTGCTTATAAGATGAAGTTTGTTGCCGAGCGTTTTGGAGCTCTTCCACGCGGCAAAACCATGGGTCCCGAAAAACTTGCGCAGTTGCCGACACGATTTGAAAAGACGCCAATTTATGAGGAAACCTTGCGAGAGGCCATGCTGGAGAAGGTGGACATTTCCACCGTGAAAAGAATTATGAAAGAAGTTGAGAGAGGGAAAATTAAAGTTAGCACGCTGTTTCGTTTAGAAAAGCCCACGCCTCTAGCCTATCATATCCTTGCAAAATATGCGGAAATCCCAGAGTTAATGGCGCCTGAACGTGTTCTGCTCACTAACATTGAACGCATGAGACGAGCAATAATGGCTCGAAAAGTTTCTCTGCTTTGTCTTTCTTGTGGTAATCAAACGGAAGAAAAGCGCATACGCGAACTGCCAGAAGAACTGGTCTGCGAGAAATGTGGCGCACGATTGTTAGCGCACCTTCGCCTAGGTCAAGACCCAAAGGTGGTTCAAGATATTCTTAAAAGAAGACTTGATGGAAAAGAGTTGACGTTCGAGGAGTTGGAGCAATTAACCTATGCAAGACGAACAGCCGACCTCATTTTAAGCTATGGCAAAAAAGCCTTGATAGCCTTTCAAGTTAGAGGCATTGGACCCGAAACAGCCTTTAGAATTTTGGGTAAAATGCATTATGATGAAGACGAGTTCTATATGGACCTCCTAAAAGCCAAAATCCAATACTTGAGAACTCGACCTTACTGGGAAGACAAAGAAAAAGGAATCGTCAAAAAGTAACTAATGTAATAAATAGCCTCCAAGTCGTACCTTCTAATTCAAATGGGTTCATAATCATCGCACTCCCCAATAGCCCTTTTACTTTCAGAAAATCATAAAACTTAAGTCAGATGCAAGACCTCCATCCCGAGCTGCTTGCCAATCTTTACTAATTGCTTTCGCTCTTCTCCAGCGCCTACTCCACATATTAGCCAAGATTGAAAAGGGCTTTCCAGAAGCAACGCGGTTGACATGAATTTTAGATATTAATTCTCGAGTCATAATACTTATCGAAACATTATATATTTTGTTTAACAAATCGCACAAAGGCGGTTAAATATTGCAACATAAAACCTTAGCAATCAATGGGTGCATCAACTGTAAGCAAGCTGTTTGCTCATCTAGGGTCTATTGTGTCAAACTTAGAAAGTATGTGGATGACACTCTATACTGTCCCGATTTCGAGCCGGAATCATTAGAATACAGACTCTACAGAAGGATGTGACTTTTCTCAGAAAAGCGAGTGACGACTATTAGTAAACGCGGGGGAACGAGTATTTTTTTCTCTCATATTACACGTTTATTGTGAGCCCAAGCATTAATAGCCACTGAGGCCGCGTGATAGACGGCTTCATTTGTTCGCGCGCAAGCGCACTAACCTTCTTTTTGGGCTCCCCAAGAATCAAAGCCACGTAATGATTTCGATGTCTACCTCATCTTTGCAAGCAACCTTTTGAATGTAACTCAACTTAAAGGATATCCAGCTGATGAAAAGAGGTTCCAAGCGGCGGACTCACTATTTGAATGAACTGAACGCCTCAGGGTCATTGAGGGACGACTCCTTCAGAAAGTGTATCTATAATTAGAATCGTATTTTCATAAAGCATTTTTGCATTAGGATAGAAATTCACTAGCAGGTTTTGTCGTTGAGAATCGGTTTCTTCGTCTGGGAATACCCGCCAAAGCTTGTTGGAGGCTTAGGTACCTACGCCGAGTATATAACTCGTGAGTTCGTTGGGATGGGCCACGACGTCACCGTCTTCACACTTAATCCGGGAGATCTGAAGACAAGAGAAGTATTCAGAGGAGTAGAGATTCATCGCCCCGTGATCGCAGACGCAAGCAACGTGTTCCCGATGTTCGTCGCCGAGGACCTGAAAAGATGGGGGACAAACATCCGCTTCTTCAACGACCTCTTCATTTACAACATCCTAAGCGCAACAAAGTTCATCAACGAACTAATCAAGAAAGAGGGTTACCACTTCAACATAGTGTGCGTTCATGACTGGTTAAGCAGCGTCTCAGGCGTCATGGTCAAAAATGAAACAAGGGTGCCTGTAGTTTTCCATGTGCATAGCACCGAATTTGGTCGGAGCGGTGGGCAAGGCTCAGAGGTCGTGTCTCATCTTGAGTTGGCCACTGCTGAGGCTGCGGATAGCATAATTACGGTCAGCCACGCGATGAGGGAAGATCTCACTCGGCATGGTTGGCCTAATTCGAAAATCAGCGTGGTCTGGAATGGAGTAGACCCTGAACGATACGATCCCAAGAGATGCGGCGAGGAAGACATAAAGAGGTTGCGTGAAAAATATGGTATCCAAGAGAGTGAGTGCATGCTTTTTTTCATGGGGCGACTAACATGGGTTAAGGGTGTGAGGAACCTGATCCAAGCCATGCCCCTGATCTTGGAGGAGTACCCTAAGATAAAGCTGGTTATTCTAGGTAAAGGAGAGCAGCAGAGAGACATAGCTGAGACGGCGAGTAGACTCGGAATAGGTGATAAGGTAATCTGCCATTTCGAGTTTGTGCCAGAAGAGGAAAGGATACTGCATTATGCTGCCGCTGACATCTGCGTTTTTCCATCCACCTATGAACCCTTCGGTATAGTCAGTCTAGAAGCCATGTCTATGGCAAAGCCAATAGTAGTTGGAGCCCATGGGGTGGTCGGTTTCCGCGAACAGGTTATAGCGTCTGGCCCGGATCAGAACGGGATCCATGTGAACGGTGGAGATCCGGCGGATATAGCTTGGGGAGTGAAGCAGGTGTTAAAGGATCCTGACAAGGCGAGAAAGTGGGGTGAAAAAGGGCGTGAAAGAGTACGACGATACTTCACATGGGGAAAAGCCGCGGAACAGACTCTTCAGATATACCAAGGTCTCCTGTCATAAACAAAGCGATTAATAGAATTCTAAGTCAGATAGGAAAGTTTCGCTGCTTTCCATTAAATACGCTGGCTTTCCGGTTTCTTTATAGGCAAGATTAATGAAGGCCCTTTGTTGCGGCGGCGCTGGTCGTTAACCTAGATCGGCTGCCCCATATCTTCGAACTCTATTTTATAACGGAAGTAGGAGCGGAGAAGTTCTGGAAGGTTCGCTATCTCGTTTCTAACCTGTTTCCACGTGTCGCGATCGCGTATGGTTACCGTGTTGTCCCTGAGCGCTTGATAATCTATGGTAACCCCCAGTGGGGTGCCCACCTCATCGGCTCGCGCATATCGCCTCCCAATGGAACCCGCCTCGTCATATTCCGCTGTGAAGCCTTCATTAATTAGCATTTGATACACCTGCCTTGCCTTCTCCGGTAAGCCGTCTTTGCTCACTAATGGATAAACACCCACCTGTATTGGCGCGAGATCGCGTGGGAGCCTCAACAACGCTCGCTCCTCCCTCGTTTTATAGGCGTATTCGATGGTGACGTAAAACAATCGATCTGACCCAAAGCTCGGTTCAACCACGTGGGGGACGAATCGCCTCCCCTTCTCCTTCACCCTCTTGTGGATGATCTCAACGTGCTCCGGCAGAATTTTGAAGGACTCCACCATATAGTAACCGTGTCTCTTGAATGATGCCTCTAGCTCCCTCGGATTCACGGCAGGGAGCAACCTGACGACCCTTGAAGCGTCCTCTTTGAAGACCGGCCCGATTTTAGACATGACAGGTTTAACGGTCACCGCCTCGGTCGTGACTGGCTTCTCATATTCCTTAAAGGCCCTCATGTCGACGCCGCTGAACTCCATGTGACGCCTTAGGTCATAATCCGTCCGATAGTTGTGACCTGAAACCTCCACCCACCCCCACCGATCCAAGTAAACCTCCTGATCGAAACCCTGAGTGGAGTAGTGAGCCCTCTCCCAGTCCAATTTTTCGATGAAGCGCTGATTGTCTTCCGGCACCCCCAACTCGGCTAGAAAGCGCTTGGATAGGGCCATGAAGAACGCTTGCCACTCCGCCTTTATGTACCCTCTGCTCAAGGCTTCCTTTACCGCGACCTCGATAGGCTCCTCTATGCCCCTCAACTTGTTTTCCGCCACTATCAGTCTTAGAGCTTCGTTCTCCACTTCCTTCAACATAGGGCAGTGGGGCTCCTCGGGATCGACAAAGAACTCGAGGTCCATGATCGTGAACTCCCTCAGCCTTACAGGACCCTGCCTCGGCGAGATCTCGTTTCTCAGCGCCCGACCAATTTGAGCAACCCCAAAGGGAAACCTCTCTCGAGCATATTCATATAGGCGCCTAAATTCCACGAAGATACCTTGAGCAGCTTCAGGGCGACCATAACCAATCGCTTCAGAGTATGGTCCGATGGTGGTGGTGAACATGGTCATGAAGTGCTTGGGTTCGCCAAATTCTCCGCCACACTCTGGGCAATGAACCCCTCGTTTACCGATCTCCTTCATTAACTCCTGAAGGCTGAGTTTTTCCGTCTCGGTGTCGCTCATTCCCGCAAACTCTTGAAGCATGTGGTCGGCTCGAAATTTTCGGTTACACGCGAGGCATTCCACCATGGGCTCCTTAAAGGCATCCACATGGCCCGAGGCTTCAAACACCCTCCCGGGCACAATCACCGGAGACTCGATCTCAAAAAGGCCGAGTCGGCGAAGGAAGAAGTCTCGAAACTTGTCTTCGATCCTTCTCTTTAGTATAGAGCCCAGGGGGCCAATCGTTATGAAGCCGCTCGCTCCACCGTAGATTTCGCAGGAAGGCCAGAAGAAGCCGCGGCGTCTCGCCAGTTCGCTGATGATTTCGAACTTGTCAGGGTTTTTCAGAAGCCTTCAACTCCGCACTCGTCTAATATTTACAAACTTTAAGGTGTTACTCGATAATAAATCAAGCGTCTATCTTTCGCAGAATCCTTCCAACGGGCACGCTTCGC
>Ga0315310_10003308_pt1 | contig 10030 bp, 13 predicted proteins | sample TDP5_MG_FD_203630 | JGI IMG/M metagenome (GOLD analysis project Ga0315310, IMG submission 203630) | Freshwater sediment microbial communities from Lake Towuti, South Sulawesi, Indonesia - TDP5 | ecosystem: Environmental > Aquatic > Freshwater > Lake > Sediment | place: Indonesia: South Sulawesi...
CTTATATCCTCCGCTTCTTCCTTAATAAGATGTAGCCCCCGAATCGGCCATGAATGGGCACCGGAGATGCAGAGTCACATCTTCAATGGCTGTTGAAATAACCCCTTTTCCGCCTCTTCGACCTCTGCAAAGGCTCGCACGGGAAATGAAGCGCCCCGAACAATTCGAGGAGGTACCGCATAGAATCTGAAACCGATTCGAGGAAGAAGGGATAGATTGCACAAATGCTCGACGATGAGAATATCTGAGGCAAGAAGCCTTGTGTGAACAGGGCGGCTCGGGTTTGATACATCATCTACATTCCAGAAGTCGACTCCCACAAAGATCGCCTTTGAGCGGATTAAGAGATCAGTGGACTTTTCCGAAAGAAAGGGACCTGGTTCCCAATAGCTCTCTGTTCCCCACCGCTTGTCCCATCCTGTCCTGACGAGCCCAGCCCTTCCATTCAGTTCTGAATAGTCAGCCTCTATGATGGTGATGGAACGGTTCGATGAAACCACTCCATCGAGAACGATCCCAGGAATTCCTGCGACTCTTTCGAGAGGAATCTGGTTCAGGTCCGCTCCGTCGGCATAGCGATGGAAAGGACTATCGATATAAGTACCGAGATTACAAACCATTTCTACCTTTCCAAGATAAAATTCTGCTCGATCTTCGTAATGGGAACGGGATGACTTATGGTCGAGAAAAGCCCCAATCCTAGGGCGGGGCAGGCCGGGATAGGCCATCATTCCGTCTTCGAGGAAATGGTTCAATTCGACAAACTTTTTCATAGTTTCCTCCATCGGAAATGGTTGAACGGGTGAGATAAAGACTCTATAATAATAACATTTCTTTGGGGAGGAGAAATGTCGGATGAGAGACAAGGTGCCGAATCTAACCGACTACGAAAAGCTCGGATCCCTTGTTAATCTTCTTCACGTCGGGCACGGAATCGTATCCTAAAATGGTCCTCCAACCCATGCCTATCCTTCGGCCCACATTGTGACAGTCAAGTTTGTGGACGATCTTCACTCCACGGATCTTCACCTGGCGGTGGCAGATACCGGACGGGCGAAGACTGCCTTTGGGAAACTCTTTGGCCAATGGATCTGCGGAGCTAAAGAGTAGGGAGATCGAAAAGAGAGCAAAACATTCTTAGAATATTCATCTCGAGTGTAGGCCCTTGGTCATTGTTGCTTGGTGGGGAGCCTATTGTTGCAGTCTGGACAGAATTCCGGACCTTTCCTGTCGGTATCCATTAGGGAATTGGAGAAGAACATCACACAGCGAGGATTTCTGCAGTGTGGCAATCCATAGGTGTGACCTAATTCATGAACGGCTTCTGTTAAGGCCCTCCTGTGAAAAAGGTTCCGATCTTCTGGGAGGTGATAAAATTCCTGTCTCAGGCGGGTGAGGGAGATGACCGCTGCCTTTTGGCTGGCTTCCCCGAAGACAAAATTCAATTCGGGGACATAGAGATCGTGGTCAACCATCGCCAATATTTTTTCATAAGGAGCATATTCTTTCTGCTCCATGAGGGTATTCAGTATGGCAGTCGACAAGTATTGATTTCTTTTCTTATTAAAGGCGTAGTCCGGGTCAGGCATTTCTTTGCCGATCGTCACATCTTTATTGAAGACCCTGCTCAAATCATTCTTCAGTCTCCCGATGATGCTAGGGTCTACTTCACCGACCGCTATTAACACAATACCCATGTGATGAATCCTCTCTTTCGCAAACACACGAGTGCCCAGGAGGAGACTCAGTGTGAGAAATAAAAGGCCAAAGGCCATTTTTGATAGTGGTCTCTCAATCTTCAAGCCCATGATACCATTGCATTGCCTTCTCGTTGTAGTATATGGTATGAACGAGTCCGTGGTTCCCCTTCACTTTGAAGCATCTTGTTGTTGTCCTGTCTTCAAGCCTTTCTTCAATCCATCATTCGAGGATTTCGACCACCTCGATTCTCTTATCCTGGAGAGTAAATGCTCTGGGAGTTTCTTCACCACGGTAGCCTGAATAGGCGATGACCTCAATCCTCGCGAAGGGCATAAGTAGCTTTTATCCTCCACCGGGGATGACCTCTTTCAAAATGTCTACTAGGAGTGAATCTCGATTCCTTTTGGTCATCTCAAAGAGCTCAATATCCTGCCTTCTCTTTATGTGTTCGATAAACCCGCTCCCTTTAAGGGCAATCGTTGAAATCATCCATTTCTCAGAATCCAATATTTCTTTCAAGAGGTCTTTGAATTTCTCAGAATAACACTCCATCTTCCCAATTTCGTCGATTACGATCAGATGAGTCGAAGGATCAAGAAACGGAATCGAGTCAAGAAAATCTTCAAAGCCTTCAAGATCAACCTTGTATTTGCCCACTCTGTAAGGACTCTTTATGTCTATATGAGAAAGAAGCCCCCTTCTTCCATCAAGGCTATTCAATTCAAATCCCGTTCTTATGTCTGCTTCCCTTATCTCTGCTGTATAAAAACCCACTGGATGGAGATCCTTCAGGGCCTCAACAATATTTTTAATCAGTGTGGTCTTGCCAACCCCTGGAAGTCCTGCGATGAGAATATTCTTTCTTGACAATGTTGTTGGTGCCATCCTTCACCCATTCGGCCGCGCGAAGCCCCGCCTTTGAAGGCGGGGTTGACAAGCGTGGCTCAGGGTGAACCTCGAGCAAGCCCCGGCCTTCAGGCCGGGGAGTCGAGAGGTTCACTTTCCTATATCCGTCTCAGAAAAAGCAGGAGCGTGCCGAGACTTTCTACTCATCAAATTCAGTCCGACACCACTTCCAATGACTAGGAAGGCCCCAGCTAAAAAGTTGGAAGTAACGGGATCTTTGAAAATCATAAAACTAGCTATCCCCGTAAATACAATCTCTGACATCAAGATCAATGAACCTTCAGAGGCCTTACAAAATTTAAACCCCTGGTTCATTATGACATGTCCTATCAGAAGCATTAATGCGAGCAAAAACAAGAGAATCCCTTGTTGAACATTGGGAACCTTGAAGTTCTGGATAAAAAAAGGAAAAGAGAGGATACCTCCCATCAAGCAGAAATAGAAATAAATGATCAACGGACCGTTCGACTGCCTTGCCTTGTGGATCAAAACCACCACCAGGCCGCCGGAACAACCACTTAAAAGCCCATAGAGGTAACCGATGTTAAAGGAATAGAGATGCGGGTCGGTGAGGATATAAATGCCCACTAGACCAACTCCAATGAGTATAAGCTCTCCCTTTTCAATTCCTATTCGGAATAGGAGAAGAGAGAAGAGGACGGCAAAGAGAGGAAAAGTGTATAAAAGGACGATGGCATTGGCCAGTGGAATTATGGCGATAGACTTTAAAAGACAGAAAAAGGAAAAGGTCCCGGTGAGACCCCTTAAGACAAGGAGAATGGATTGGTTTCCTCTGAGAGAAATCCCTTTTGAAGAAAGGATCGGCCAGACGATCAGCCCTCCCACGAGAAAACGTATGAAGCCGATTTGAGTCGCTGGGAACGAGGAAGAGGAAAGGAATTTAAAGAGGACATTGGTGAGAGAATAAATGAATGCTGCAAAGATCATCAGCCAAAAACCATTGGTAATGAAATGTCTAATGGTATTTTTCATCCTGGAAGAATAAGGAGATTCATCAGTAGAAGAGTACCTTCCGCTCGTTTGAAATTGAGGGGAAAGAATTTGTATCTTCTCTAGGGGAGGATTCATTCCCTTCTGTCATTTCCCCATATTCAGGGACCACGATCCCCCGTTGAATCATTATATCGTAAATGAGATTGGAACGGTTGATCACATAACGCTGATCTCCAATCGGGTTATATCTTCTCGGGCTTGGGAGGACGGCAGCCAGTCTTGCAGCCTCTTGGGCCGTCAATTCGGATGAGCTTTTGCCATAGTAATGTCTCGAAGCAGCCTCGATACCGAATATCCCTTCCCCCCACTCCACCACATTGAGATAAAGCTCAAGGATCCGCCTCTTTGAAAGGACCTTTTCCATTCTCCATGTAATGAGTGCTTCTCTGATTTTCCTCAAAGGATTTTTGGCCGGAGAAAGGTAGAGATTCCTGGCAAGCTGCTGACTGATGGTGCTTCCTCCAAACTTGAACTTCATCGTTTTGATATCTTTCTCAATTGCCTTTTGGATCGCCTCATAATCGAAACCTTCATGCCTCCAGAAATTATCATCTTCCGCAATCAAAACAGCCTTGATGAGATAGGGAGAGGTATTCGAAAGGGGCGCCCAGATCTGATTGATTCTGACCTTTTTCCCTTTCTCTGTCCATTCCCCCTCCCGATATTCCATAAAGGCGGTCTTTTTGGGGTTTTCCTTTTTCAATTTTGAAATGTCAGGCGTAAGAAGGAAGTATAGGAGGAGCAGAACGACAAAAAGAAAGACTCCTACAAATAACCATTTTGAATTCTTTATCTTAATCATGACTAGGAAAGTGTTTATGGTCAAATCATCAGTCTTTTGTCTTGATCACTTGGGTCGTAGGAATAATCTTATCTTTAGAGAGGACATTCCTTGTGGCACGTTTTTCAATCTGAGCGAAGCACTGGAGAATGGTGAGGAGTTCGGCCTCTTTCGCGAATCCAGCTTTGAGAGACTTCTCACCCTCGAACAAATGGGTTGTTTCTCTTCTCGTGTTGAATGGTCGAGGTGGGCTTGGGTCCATAGTTATGACCAGGGAACACAACTGTATCCCCAGGCAACACATAGAGTTTTTTCCGGATGGATGCTTCCAGTTTTTCCCATGAACTTCCTGGGAAATCGGTCCTTCCCACGGAGCCCACAAAGAGGCTGTCCCCTGTAAAGACCATCCCATCGGTGTAGAGGGACATCCCTCCCGGAGAATGGCCTGGTGTGTGGATCACCTTGAGTCCGACCTGACCCACCTGAATCACATCCCCTTCTTTGACTGTAATATCGGCGGGAGGAGATGGCTTGGCCCTAAACATCTCCAAGAGATAAGAAGGGGTTTGAGTAAGAAACATAGCATCCTGTTCATGAATGACAATTTTGGCTCCAGTCTTCTTTACCATCTCTGCATTCCCCATGATATGGTCAACATGGGAATGGGTATTAACGACATATTTGATCTTATCTAAATCGTGGGATTTCGCTTCTGAAAGGAGCCTATCTGCATCATCAGCAGGATCGATAAATAAAGCCTCCTTAGTCTCTTCATCTCCGATCAGATAGCAGAAAACCGCAAAATTCCCTATTTCGTATTGCTTGACGATCATCTCCTTCCCCCAGTCTCCAAAGGATCTTTTTATACTATAATGGATGAACCCTCCAACTTCAACTTTTAATTTGACAACTACCCCTCTAATCATTTAATGAAAAATGAAAGATTTTCGTTGTCTTGATAAGATGGACAAGAGATAAATCTTATGAAACTTAAAGAGGGTCTCTATGCCTACCTTTGGCAGAATCCTTATGAGAACAATTGCAATACTTACGTGATCGATGGAGAGATGACTGTTCTCATCGATCCGGGTCATTCCCGTCACCTCATCAGGGTCTTCGATCAGATGGAGGAGGATGGACTCTCTTCGGAAAAGATCGGCCTTGTAATCCTCACCCATTCCCATCCAGACCATTTTGAAGGCCTTGAAGCCTTTGTTGACAAACCGGTCAAGATCGCCATGAGTCGGGTGGAGGAGCAGTACCTTCTGGGAAGCGGGAGACTGCTTTTTGATATGATGAGAATGCCCATGCCGAAATTCCGTGTCGACTTTTACTTGAAGGAAGGAGAACTCCAGATAGGAGAGCAGGCCTACCAAATCTATCAGACCCCAGGCCATTCTCCAGGGTCTCTCACGATCTATTGGTCAGATAGGAAGGTCCTCTTCACCGGAGATCTCATTTTTTATGGCGGGATCGGAAGGACCGACTTCCTGGAAGGAGATTCCAAGCTATTAATGGAAAGCATCGAGAGGATGTCCCAATTGGATACAGAACTTCTGCTGCCCGGCCATGGGGACATCGTGATGGGGAAGGATTTGGTTCTTCAGAACTACGAATTCATCCGACAAAATTTTTATGCCTATCTATAAACTCCTCAATTGCTCTTTAATATCTTCCAATTTGCTCCTGTAAAGTTGATTCAACTTTTCTAATGCTTGCTTCCAGAGGTGATGCGCTTCGGTATTGGGTTCTACGGCGCTTCCGTAGATTCCATCTTCTCTCAATATTTCAACCAATTGAGCTCTTGCCTCCTCTTTGATACGCTCTTTTTCCTTTTGATACTGGGAGATCAACTGGTGATGCCTCTGTTTCAACTCATCAAGGCTTCGATGCTTCAGCGATTCAATTCCCTTGAGAAGCCTTTCATCCTGATTGTTCATCGAGAGGCCATCGATCCATTGGGAGAGCATGGACTCCCTTGCTGTGGTCTGGACCCTTTCATCCATTCTTTCAATTTCCTTTAGAACTTCGGTCAATGGAAGATGCCCATCCCTGTAGCGGTTTGAGAGAGCGTCCACCTTGTGCTCGATCTCTTTCCGCTTGATCTCTTCTTTCTCTTTTTCGGAGATCGTCATCTTCTTCGTTCGCTCCATCGCCAATTCTAGTGTTGACTTAATGTCCGCCATCAATAAACCACCATCCTCTACATATCGATCACAACAATAAGTCCGAGAATTAAGGAATTCAGAAGTTATTTAATTCGTAATTTCTCAATCCCTTACTCCCTAAATTCAAATAAAGTTTGGATTCAAAAAAAGAAACCCCAGGTTTTATCCTGGGGTTTCTTTTTCTTTCGCCTAATGGGTTTCTTTCTCAGCTAAGAACGGTCACGTTCGTAGCCTGAAGACCTTTTGGACCTTGGGAAATCTCGAACTCTACTTCATCGCCCTCGTAAAGAACCTTAAATCCATCCTTCTTAATGGCGGAAAAGTGAACGAAGACATCACTTCCATCGTCTCTGGAAATGAACCCGTAACCTTTCTTCTCATTAAACCATTTAACACGACCTTTGGCCACTACAACTCACCTCCTCTCCTTTCTGGACTGACGTAAGTTGTAATAGCCTTTGGTCCTTACTAAAAAAGGCCACAAAAGCTTTAAACTTAACTTTCGTGGCCTCTTTTGATCCAAACAGATACTCCTTACAACTTACAATTGCCCTTGATTATGATGAATTCCTTTTTAAAAGTCAAGTCTTTTTTTCATCTTGTTTTATGACATTGAAAACGGGACATCTCATCAGTATCAACGTCCTAGGTTGAGCTGGCGGACATCCGGGTTGTTGAGCAGGTCCTGTCCTCTGCCCTCAAACCGATTGTTTCCCATCTCGGGCACATAACCATAGTCCGAATATTCAAACACCATGGCCGCCTTCTGCTCCACGATGAGACAGGGAAGACCCGATTCTTTTATTTCCAAGATTTTTTCAAAGACTGTTTTGACCCATTTTTGCGAAAGGCCGAGGGAGGGTTCGTCGAGGAGAAGAAGCCTAGGCTGGATCATCAAGGCTCTCGCCAAGGAAAGCATTTGCTGTTCGCCACCGCTCATCTGGGAAGCCTTTCTTTTCCTCACCTTCCGCCAACCATGGAAAGAGAAGATAGACCCTTTCCAGAGCCTTCTGCTTGTCCGGCTGATCTTTTATCGTCCAGGCGCCCATATCAAGGTGTTCTTGAACGGTCATATCCGGGAAGACAACTCTTCCCTGAGGATTGAAGGCCAGCCCTTTCTCCATTTTCTCTTTTCTTTGTCAAACGGGTTTGGGATCCCATGGGAAGAAATGATTTACTAAATGGATAGAATGAAACATAATAAGAAACGGAGTTGAAAAGATGGGATTAAAACTTCTTTTAGGGTATTTGATTTTCGTCAGCCTTTTTCTAAATCCTCTCTGTTCCTATTCAGAGGCAGTCTATCGGTGGACCGATGAGAAAGGGACGGTTCATTTCACGGACGATCCTTCGAAGATCCCTGAGAAGTTTTCCGAGCAAGCGGAGAAAATAGAAGTCTCAGAGGAAATGATGAAAGAAGCGGAGAAACCCGGAAAATCAGAAGAAAAGTGGGACCGGGTGAAAGATTATTCGCATGATCTTGACAGGAAAATTGAAGTAAAGAGAAGAATGGAGAGAAGAATTTCTGAATTGGAAGAAGAGCTCAGGTTATCGGAGGAGCGTTTGATGAGGGTTGAGGAGTACGAGAAAGAGGATTTTCAATACTATCTGCCCTATATCGATAGGAGAACTGGTAAATTAGTTCCCATAGCCTCTCCATACTACGAAGAGAAAAGGGGGCTGGAGAGAAGGATTGAATCGATCAATGCAGAATTAAGGACCCTTAAGGAAGAGATTTCGAACCTAATGAGAAGTCTATGAGAATTTCAACTATTGAAAATAAAAGAGGTTTTTCCAAAATGGCTAATTTCTTCTCATTTTTCTATTGACAAGAATACATGTGTTATATTATATTGCATTTATCCTCAGCCAAAGGAGGTCTTATTTGGGCCAAACCAAGGTTGCACGAACGATCTATATTAAGGGAGAGCAGTTGGAGGCCTTAAAAAGGTTGTCTGAAAAGACCAAAGTTCCTCAGTCCGTCTACGTAAGAGAAGCTTTGGATATGCTCTTGGAGAAGTATTCTGACCAATTGCAATTTGACTTCATAGATTACTTTAGGAAATAGAGCAATTCAAAGGCAGATTGAGAAGGTAGGATGGGAGATCGTTTTCGATTAGTTTACTTGAAATCGACAGGATTAGAAAAATCCACATTGGATAAACCCTCTTCGTCTCATGATCGTGAAGCGGTTTCGAAGATCATCCCTCCCACCACTGAATACAACCTATCTGAGACATTCACCTCCAAAGTCATTCTAAAAGAGGTGAATTCGGATTTGGAGCATCCTGATCCGAAGGTAAGAATTGCAGCCATTCGCTATCTGGAAAAGTCCGATCCTTCTATTGCCCTTCCTCTCCTTCGGGAGATGTTGTCCGATCAAGATACCGATGTAAAAGTTCAGGCGCTCTCTTCCTTGGTAAAATTTGAAGAGCCAAACTTAATCTCTCTGCTCAAAAAATTTCTGAGGGACGGAGATCCCAAAATGAGGATGGCTGCCCTGCGAGGGATATTCCGGAAAGTGGAGAGGATTGATCTAAATCTCCTTCTTCAATTCCTAAGTGACGAATCTCCTTGGGTGAGACGAAAGGTGGCCACCCTATTGGGATGGACCCAGATGGAGGGCGCCTTTCCCATTCTGATCGAGTTGTCCAAGGACCAAAATCCTGGGGTAAGAAGAGCCGCCCTTTTTTCCCTGATCACGCTTTATCCAGAGGAGAGCGAGAATCGATTGTTAGACGCGATGACCGATTCAGACCCCGATCTTCGAAAATGGGTGAGAGGTACTTTGGAGAGAATGGCGGCAAGGCCATCCCAGGGAAGAGAAGGCTTCTTCCCGAATCGAGGTTAAGGAGACAGCGATTTCATGGCGACTCATTCGCTACCCCTCATTCAACGAGCTCAGATCTTGGGAGATACTACCTACACACCGATGTCCTTTGCGAAGCTGCTTGGGATTTCGAAACAGGAGCTTCTCGAAAAAGAGTCGAAGGGAATCTTCCCTCCCGCCAAAAGGAATTCGAAACAGGATCGTTATTATAAGCCGGAGGATGTAGCGAAGTATCGGAACTATCTCGGACTTCCCTCGCCCATCAAATCGATCAGAAAGCAGCTCTTTCTCAATTTTAAGGGTGGGACAGGGAAGAGCAGCATCTCCGCCTCCTATGGGTTTCGTCTGGCCCAGATGGGGTTCAGGACGCTCCTGATCGACTTGGACCCTCAAGGCCACCTCACGCAGTGCCTGGGCCTCAACAACGAGCAATATCCCAAAACCTTGTTCAATGCCTTGATCGAGAAAGAGGATATCGAGAAGATCATTGTCAGAACGGACCTTCCCACATTGAACATCATTCCCTCCAACCTGAATCTCTCACCGGTTGAACTCTCTCTCTTTTCGATGAATTCAAGAGAATTTCGGTTGAGAAGATTGCTGAGCACCATCGAAAAGAACTATGACCTG
>Ga0315310_10003309_pt1 | contig 10028 bp, 9 predicted proteins | sample TDP5_MG_FD_203630 | JGI IMG/M metagenome (GOLD analysis project Ga0315310, IMG submission 203630) | Freshwater sediment microbial communities from Lake Towuti, South Sulawesi, Indonesia - TDP5 | ecosystem: Environmental > Aquatic > Freshwater > Lake > Sediment | place: Indonesia: South Sulawesi...
CCTTGAAAAGATGAAAAATGTGCTCCTTTTCAACAGAGAAGAACTCCTTAGCATATCGTGGCTGTCCTACAGTTAGAAGAATTATGTACTGAAAGAAAAGAGTACTTAACAAGTTTGGAACAGTTACACATAAATGACCTGATTTTTCGGTTACTCTTATTAGTTCACGGAAAGCCAGCTCATAGTTCGCTACATGTTCCAATGTTTCTGAACAAATGACAATCTCGCCAAATCCTTCTTTAAAAGGAAGAAATTGAGCGTCTCCAATTACAAAGTCTACGTGAACTCCGTATTTTCTCGCTACATCTTTTGCTTTTCTAATAGCCCCCGATGAAATATCTAGACCTACAGGACTTGCCCCTTCCATAGCAAGTCTAATGCAGAATCCCCCAAAGCCGCATCCAACCTCCAATATGTGCTTTCCTCGAACATTGTGCGTAACACCTTTCAGCATCGTTGAGATTAGCTGATACCATGGATCGGTGAGTAGAGTTTTTCGCTCAACCAAATCTGCTATATGATTTCTTTTTGATGCCACTTTGACCACCTTCCTTCAAAATTATCGCGTTCTCATATGCTAATGAGATTATTTCTAAGTCTTTGAGCGCATCATTACCTGAAGGAGATGGCGACAAATCGTGGGTTACACAGTTAACGAAATGTTGAAGTTCATCAAGATACGGCAAGTCAAATTTAGGGGTAATTCTCTTTGTCATGAGCTGAATGGCGGTAACTATTTTGTTGGAGGGCATATGATAGGCAGAGGCGTGTCTGACCGTTCCAAATAGTTCAACTTTTATTTGTCCCTCTGCAGAAAACCAGCCAACATTTATGACAAAGATTTGTCCAGTTGCAAATTTAATCAAACACGTTGCATTGTCTTCGATGTTCAAGTTAAATCTGTACCCTAGGTAGCTTTTGACATCAGCAACTTTTCCAAAGTACCATCGGACCAGATTTATTAGGTGTGAACCTTGATCTAATAGTGCTCCACCTCCAGTCAATTGCTTTTCCCACCACCAGGAAGGAACAGGTCTGGGAATTCGGCCTTCCGCTCTATGGAAGAAAGGACCGGATCCTATTGCAAGGGCATATCCCGATTGAACTTCGCCAAGTATTCCACTGTGCTCCTTTTCTTTGAGAACACGAAAGGAAGAACAAAATCTGAGGTGGTATCCGACCATCAATTTTACTCCATTTCTATTGACTGTTGAAACTATTTCTTTGCCTTCAGTCACATTTCGGGCCAAGGGCTTTTCTAGAAAGATGTCTTTACCCACTTCTGAAGCCTCTTGCACGCAACCTGCATGGAGATAGGTAGGCAAAGCGACAATAACGGCATCTACGCTGCTATCTCTTAGAAGCTGTTGATATTCTCTGAAAATCTTTTTGACACCCATTCTTTTGGCGAAATTTCGAGCTTTCTTTGAAATATCAGAAACTGCAACAAGCTTGGCATGTTTTAAATTAAAGCAGTTTCGAAGATGAGTCTTACCCATATACCCTACTCCAATCAGACCCAGTCCCACTTCTCTCATGATATCACACTCTACTTCAACGTTATCTTCAATACTTAGATACTAGTCGGTCAAACCTAAGCGACTATTCAGGCCCAAGGTGGTCACGAGATTATAGCCGAAGTTCATGATCTTGTACATAGGACCTTCTCTAGGGTACCGTTTCTTAAAATACTCCAAAGCAGTCCCTTTGGCGATTAGGGAAGTATTCCCAACCCCCTCTTTTCTAGCAAGCATGACATGCCCGACTGATCTGGGGTCCACTCCGACTATCTTAGCCGCTGCAACATCTATCGCCACTGGATCTCGACTAGCCATCACGAGATTCATTTTTAAAGGTGTTTTTCCTGAAACTATAATTCCATCAACAATTACTAATTCAAATTTCAGAACTTTGTTAAGTGCAACAATGACTTCGTCGAGTTTCCGATGATATTTGAACTTATTTGGGTAAGGATTGCAGCCATAGATGTTCTTCAAAGCACAGGAAACTTTGGTTTTAACATGAGATTTAATCTTAGGGACGTTTACTCGCAAGTCAGCCTTCTGAATTGTTCGGGGCACATTGAAATAATAGGATTTCTCGCCAGATGTAACTCTGATTCTCTCACTTTCATCTTCTGAAAGATTGACTAACGCTATTCCGCGATGTTTAGCCATTTTTTCATAACCTAGAAACTTGAATGAATACTTGCATTTCATGGCTGACGCGTCAGACTCCACGATTGAAAAATCGATGTCATGCGAAACTTTGTCGCGGATTACATCGACCAGCGTACCCACAAAATTTGGATCAGTTGTTTGACCTGTTGAATAATCCCAGTAATAGCACATGTTGGGCTTTATAACAACCCTTCTTATATCCTTAGCAAATCGATATTGAATCAAATCAAGAGCATCTGCAATAGCTTGCCCCAAATACTGGGATTCTCGAACGTGAACGAAACTAACCAAACTCATATTAATTTACCTACCAAAAACTCAACTATTTGTATGCGGATCTCATGAAATCGATTTGACCCTTAACAAAACCCAAGCACCAAGCAGTCATTTTGAATGTATAGTGAATTGGTAAGAGAAAAATCGCTTTTTGGCGTGTCAATCTGTAAGCGATTACAGAATGCAATAGTCCTCCAATAAGGGCTGCGAGAGGAATCATCTTGTGAATAGAAAATATGCTTCTGTTCTTACGGTACAAACAATAATTACCGTAGCCATAACGGAAATACTTATTCCAAAGAGTTTTCCATGTTTTGTTTCGTTCCTCGTAAAATATGGTTTTGGTTCGATAAATTGACCACTGAGCCGCTTTGATTCTGTATGCTGCATCTTGATCCTCTCCCACTCTTTTAAGATTATCGTCGAAGCCGCCGATTTGCCTAATTGCATCAATGCGATAAATGGATCCGCCAGTTCCTGGAAGTTTCAAGTTTGTTTTCCACGCATCTTGGGCAAGTGCATCTTCTACTACAAATGCAATATTTTCCAGAGTTGAAACCAAATTTTCTTCTGTAGGCATTCCATACCTTGCTTTGGCAATTCCCACTTTACTATTTTGCTCCATGAATTCAACTTGCTTTCGGATGTGATCTTTTGGCAATGTCATATCTCCATCAACCCAGACTATGTAGTCTCCGTCAGCGTTGTTAACTACCACGTTTCTCGCTGGTCCCAACCCTCTCCATTCTTGACGATATATTTTTACTTGCATATCCATTTTTGAAACGAAGTCTGATATAATGGAAAATGTCCCATCCTTGCTTCCGTCATCTACGAAAATCACTTCCATAAGTTCATGTGGAAAATCTTGATTAATGACGCTTTCGATAGCTTCTTTAATGTAAGCTTCACAATTTTTCACACAGATCCCTATAGTAACCTTGGGTTTCATCACAGAACTTCACCATTTTAAGAAACTTGTCTATACAAATGTCGTGCAGTTTTCATAAAATCTAAACTAGCCTTCTCTTTCAACCCCTCGTGTCAGATTAGCTCACTCTGTGAGAGTCATTTAATCTATTCTATCGTCCGGTCCCAAGTTCAACAGTCGCTACTCTGATATCGCGTTAAAGTTGATCTTTCTTCATTTTTAATTATGCGAATTATGTGTTCACCCGCTTTTCCGTCTCCGTACGGTGAAGGATTCTGAATATTTCTGTTTTCGCCAGCAAGATACGTCTCTACCTCGTTAAGTATTCGATTAGCGTTTGTGCCAACAACCTTTGCGAATCCCGCGTCAACAGATTCTGGACGTTCTGTACTCTCTCGTAGAACAAACACAAATTTTCTGATACAAGGTGCTGTGGCCTCTTCTTGGATTCCTCCTGAATCAGTCATTATAAATGTGCATTTCTTCATCAATACAAGAAAGTCTAAGTAACCAACCGCAGAAAGAACTCTAACATTGCCGGATTCGGCGATTTCTTTGTTTAATTGACCTATTTTTTCGAGACTTAATAAGGTTCTAGGATGGGCAAGAAAAACAACCGGAACATCTATTCTAGTAAAAACTTTTATGATGTTTGAAAGCACTTGTTTATTGTCTACATTTTCTTCTCTGTGGACTGTGGCTAGAGCAAAATTGTTTAAATCTATTTTTTCCATGATTCTGGATCTTTTTTCTGCGATAGGCATGTATTTCAAGCAAGCGTCAATTACAGTATTTCCGGTAACATGTATACTACCCCAAACATGCTCTTTTTCTAAGTTTTCACATGCAATTTTGGTTGGTGCAAATAAGTAGGTAGAAATGTGATCTACTAAGCGTCTGTTATGCTCTTCCGGCATTCGCAAATCGTTGCTTCTTAAGCCAGCCTCTATGTGTCCTATCGGGATATGTTGTTTCACCGCAGCAAGACTTGCCGCTAGTACTGTATTCGTATCGCCTTCTATGAGTACACTATCTGGCTCCTCCTTAATCATGACTGTCTCTAAGGCCATCATAGCTCGGGCAGTTTGAACCGCATGAGTACCTGATCCCACCTCTAAAAAGTAATCGGGCCTCATTCCTAACTGCTGAAGAAAAATTGTGGACATATTATTGTCGTAATGCTGTTCGGTATGAACAATGAAATGCCTTAATTTGAACTTTTTGCACGCACCAATTATAGGCGCCATCTTTATGATTTCGGGTCTAGTGCCAACAACGATCATCGCTCTCAATTCACAATCTCCTCAGGCAGGCAGATTGCGCGCGCATCATTCAAGCTTCTTCAAGGGCAGAGGGAATAACATCACCGACTATCTTGTGGTACACTCTCAGTAGCCAAAATTGGATGCCCCACAAACGCCTTGAAGAGATGAAATTTTCTTTTGGAAAGACTTTTTCGAACTCTACAATAGTTTCTCCACTGGTTGTAATGCCGTCCAGATTTCCAAGTTTTTCTTTCATGGCAACTTTTAAAAACCTAACTTTTGATGGGTTGTACCCCATTATCTGAGAAGCAATCCAGTCGATTGAAAATGGATCAACGCTCGCCATAATAAGACCTAACTTAACCGGGAAACGACCCAAACCAACTAATCCATCAACAATCGTAAGGTGTGGACGCAGAATCTTATTTATGCCCACAATAGCTTCGTCCAAAAATCGATGGTAAACAACCTTTCTTGGAACACCTACACAACCAAAAATATTCTTCATGGCACAAGTGATTTTAGTAGCCCGCATGATTTTCAATTTCGGCACATTAACGAACAGATCAGATTTCAACAACACCTCAGGAACCTTAAACGAGATTTCACGGTGATTCACATGAACCGTCTTCTCCTCCAGACCATCATTAGAGAGATTAAAAAGCTCCACCTTCTTTTCCTCAGCTAACCTTTCATACCCCAAAACAGGAAACGCGTATTTGGTTCGCATAGCCGAAGCATCGGCTTCAACAACTTTGATATCAACATCCATGCCGCATCTTTCACGAACACAGTCTATAACCCCGGCAACAACCCGTGGATCAGTAGTATATCCAGTAGCTGCATCCCAATAATAACACAAGTTTGGCTTAATAGCCACCGATTTCACCAAACCATTCGGCTTAAAATCTATAAGATCCAAAGCTTCCGAAACAGAATTCTTTATTTCCTCCACTGAACTCTGTGCCCGCACCAGACTAACAACACTACCCATTTGATTATCACACTCTAAGCAGCTGGTTTTTCCGAGACTTCTCATATGCTTCTTCGATAAGTTCCACTGTTTTCATCCCATCATTCGCAGAAATCAACGGATCAGAATCATGTTTAATGCAATCGAAGAAATGCGCCAACTCCTTATGGTATGATTCATAGTAGTACGTATAAGACAAAGGATGGATCTTTTTTCCAACAATTCTCCGCAGAAGATTTTTGGTTCCTTCCTTTATAGCGTGTAAATATAGATTGCGTGGCACCAAATCGTCACTAGACAAGTATCCCGCGTTACCATGAAGAATAACCCGAAAATCATATTTTGGAAAGATGGTTTTTTGATACCAACCAACGTTAATTATGCCTTTTGTCGAGGAATTAGAAGAACGCAATATCACTATTGCGCCATCCTCAACGGGAAGGTTGAACTTGTGATCCAAGCAAGAAAAAATGGTTTCAGAATCTCCTACGAAAAAACGAAACAAATCAATCATGTGGTAACCCAGATCCAGAAGAGCTCCCCCTCCAGCCTTCTTTGGATCAAACCACCAATCCGACACAGGGGCGGGAACCGCTGGATGAGCAAAAGGTCCGTTTATGACTTCTTCAATAGTGGCGACTTCCAAAGTTCCAATATAACCCTTTTCTGCGCTTTCTTTCATTTTTTCAATAGCATTTACAAACCGCAAGTTGTGTCCAATCATAAGTTTCTTGCCGCTCTTCTGCACAGACCTGACAATTTTGCTGCATTCTTTCACCGTACAGGCCATTGGCTTTTCAGTAAAAACATTCAATCCAGCCTCCAACGCTAATTGAATACTTTCAAAGTGTAGGAAATTGGGTAAGGACATGACGACTGTGTCGATGTTAGAAGAATTGTTTAACAAATCATGGTAATCACTATAAAGCTTATTTACCCCAACGGATTTCGCTTTGTTAAGCGCCTTCTTGGACGGATCCGACGCAGCAACTACCTTAACATTATCTATATGTAAGCAATTCATCATGTGAAGCATACCCATCCGCCCTAGACCAATCACTCCAACATTTATCATTATACCCAACCCACACTCCTTTCACAGTGTGTTGCAACTAAGTCGCCAGCTCAAGAATCGTTCAGGTTTTGTCCCATGCCACGATTTTTCTTCGTTTTATGCACGAAATAAGTGAGTAGAAAAGTATGATGTTATCAAGTGTTATCTCAATTAGGTAGCTTCTTATCGTTGGAATCAGACTTGTTGCGAACAGGAGAATAACCAGAGGAATGAGAAAAATTGGGTAGAGAATAACAGTAACCAATGTGACAATTAATAAAGCAAAGAAAACAACAGGGTTAAAAACAAAAAGGAATATCTCGGGAATTGCTATTCTTTTTGGAAGCAGCAGACGCCCCTTCAACAAGAGCGTCAAAGATTTAATCCATAGCCATATTAAGTGGCTCGCTCGACGCATTTTTACTTTAATTTTACCTTTGAGGTCCTCGGGGAATTTCGTTATGAACCTTGCTTCTGGCACAAAAACGGTTCTAAAGCCGTTTTGAATAACACTTAGAGCAGTACCGGAATCATCCGAACCTGATTCACAATCGAATTTTTGAAATGCGCTTCTCTTGTAAGCACAAAACCCGCCTTCGAATCGTATCGTGGAATGTATTTTAGATTCACCCAGTCTTAGAATAGACGTTGATTTGAGGTAGTTGGTTTCGCCTTTCGTCACCCACGACTCTCTTGGGTTTTCGAGTACTCCCGAACCAGTGATAGCGCCTACCTTGGGATCAGACAGGTAAGGCAATGCTTTAATGAGGATGTTTGAAGGCCAAAAACTATCAGCGTCTGACACAACAATTATATCGTTTGTAGATACTGGAAGAGCACTGTTTAGAACCCCTGCCTTTCCGACACGTGGATTTTGCTTGACAACTTTGATGTTTAGTTCCGGATGCCTTTTGCTAAAATGGTACACCTTTTTTAATGTTCCATTCGTAGAAGCGTCATCCGCCAAGACAACTTCAATTTTTTCTTTTGGGTATGAAACCTTGTTGATGTTCTCCAGCTTTGACTCAATAATCTCCTCTTCATTATGTGCTGGAATCAATATCGTTACCGCTGGCTGGAAATCATTGTCAATTCTTAGCCCCCATGGTTTGGTCGTAAAAAATTTTGGGTAGGCGTAGCAAATGCACGAACCTACAACGAACGTTAGGAATAAAACTAACCAAATAGTCAACATTTCAATCAAGGCGTATCCTCAACCTCAAGCATATGACGACAAAATTCAGTCTTGGGCAAATCTGGTATTGTACAGATCAAAAGAATCAAGTCAGATTCCATATTTTTTATTTGTCAACATAGAATATCTCTTCATTTTTCAGAAGCTTTCCAATTTCTTCTATAAGAGGTCTTTTTTGTCTGCTCGATATAATTGATACCTCGCTCTTGAATTCTTTTACTGCTGCCTCCTTCAGAGGCAGAAACTCGGAAATATCAACACGCATCATGTTGCGACTAAAAAGATTAAAAAAGGCGTCTATTAGTGGACCGATCCGCCCAAACTTTTGTGTAATTGAGTATCGGTATCCCGTTGTATGGACCCCCAATTTCTTAATCGAATTTTTCACTATGCGATTTGTTACACGATGATCTATATGATAATCTTTTTCGTAAGGGAAATAGACTTCTGCGGGAGGAGGATTTTCTCTTAATATTTCGATAACCTTTTCTTGGGCTTCCCTCTCATTTTTTTCAAGCATCCCATCCTCGAAATCCAGAAGCAACAAATTCTCTTCTTTCACGCCCAAAATTCTTGTCGACCTTTTCACCTCTTCTTTCCTAATTTCCTTCAGCTCGCCAGGCGTCGGATCTGAATTTATGCCCAACACTTTAGAAAATGCATGTTTGCCATTGGTCATGACAACAATGATGACTTCATGCCCTTCGCTTATTTTCTTGGCTATTATCCCTCCGCATCCCCATGTTTCGTCGTCGGGATGCGGAGCAAATACTATTATTTTTTCCTTATTGTTCAAATTATATTTCCTCCAAGCATGGATTATTTTAATCGTTTAAGGCTTATGTAACCTCGTTCAATCAGTTTTTTGGCCTTGAGTATGAGCTTGTACCTTGGCAAGAACGACTTGTCAAATATTTGAACTCTTTCCAGATTGCCTTTCCACTCTCTTTTCCATCTCCAAATTCCCCAAGCACTTGTCCCTTCAGTTGGAGGAGGCTCAGAAACTAATCCCATTTGATATTTTGAATATCCGGTTTGACATGCCCATTCCATAACATTCCAGTGCATTATATCGTTTGACCTAACTTTCCACCCTTCACTAAATGAGCCAGCTGCCAATGCATAAACAGTTTTTCCGTGAATCACAACAAAGACTCCTGAAACGCTTTTCCCTTTCCAACGCGCCAAAAAAACCTTTGACAGTTCTTCGGGTTTGTATATTTTCCAGACAGCCTCAAACCACGAAAGGGGATAGCTTAAGAAGCCTGCTCTTTTCTCGGCAGCTTCTAACATTGAATAAAAAGTAAGTAGGTCTCCATGATTGTGTGATTGAACAACCTCAACTCCTTCTTTCATGGCTTTCTTTATGTTTCTTCTCTTATTGTGGGCAATATTCCTCCAAATTTCGTTTACGCCTTTTTCAAGGTTCACGACATATTCGTTTAGTTTACCAGCTGAGGTATAGCCAAGTTTGTCGAACACGCTGTGCAGTTGCCAAGCTTCAGGCACCAATATATGTACTTGTATTACCCTATTCTTTTTACCGTAATCTTCTAATGCTTCAAGGAGACCTTCAACCAACTGCAACCTTTCCTTGTTTTCGGCGTTTACCACTGGCCCGCGCATCACTCCGAGGTTCATGCCAAATCCTAAATAGCTTGAATAAGTTCCTTGAACTATCCCGACTGGTTCTCCGTTGCATGTGATAGCCAGTCTAGCAAGTCTTGTTTTTGGAAATGCCATTTTGGCTATTTCGCCATACTCGAAGCACTGTTCAAAATTTCCATCAGGAAACATGCTTAAGAAGGATTTCCACAATTCAGCCGATGAATCTTCAACAATCGAGTACTCAGACATAAAATTCAACTCTTCTCAAACTTAAGGCGGTTTAAATGTTAACTATGTTCAGTAGTCAAGTGTCCTCCAAATTTGCTGATAAGGAATTGGGAGAAACCGTTTTGCATAGCCCACTCATACATTTTGGCAAACGAGCTCTTGTAAACCATTCTCGCAACAAAGTTTTTCCTAACTCCTGTGGCCCAACCCGCCTTATAAGGTTCGAAATCTCTAGTCAAATCGTATTCTCTAAACCCCCTTTCAATGCATTCTTCAATGACATACATTTTCAATAGGTTTCCAACTCCATAACGTCCA
>Ga0315310_10003312_pt1 | contig 10022 bp, 7 predicted proteins | sample TDP5_MG_FD_203630 | JGI IMG/M metagenome (GOLD analysis project Ga0315310, IMG submission 203630) | Freshwater sediment microbial communities from Lake Towuti, South Sulawesi, Indonesia - TDP5 | ecosystem: Environmental > Aquatic > Freshwater > Lake > Sediment | place: Indonesia: South Sulawesi...
CTATGACTACGGCGCCCAGCCCCATTGCCGTCGCTGTCAAATACACGTTCTGACCTACGTGACCAGCCTCCATGTCCACGTATCTGACTCCTCTTGAGCCATAGATGCGTGTTGTTCGCTCATAGACAGCGGCGACGACGATGTTCACAGGTGCCTTGGCGACCCACTGCTGACTGAGCGCAGCAGTTGAGAGTTCAGCCCTGAAATCTCCGGAAGCAACGAGGATGATGGTATGGTCTCTCGGATTATATCTATAGATACCAGCTCTCAAATCCCTGACGCAGTTCTCCCCAACAACGGCATAGATCTCCAGAGGATACGTCCCCCCTGCAGAAGGAGCAGCCCTCAAGCCCCATCTCGGCTCAGTTATCCCCTGCGAAGCCCACAACAATTGAGAAAGCTGAAGGCCATCCAACGGTTTGTCGAGATACTCTCTCTTGGACCGCCTTCTGAAGATCGCTTCTTCAACCGACATGGTTCCAGCTATGACCGGGCTTGGCAGCTTGAGAACACCGGGCTGTATCTCGACGATTTGTGAGGACGGGCTAGGACGTTGCGGAGAGATCGGAGGTCCAGCTCCAACCCATCTGTAATAGACGAATGCGGATAGTGCTAGCGCCCAAGAGCTTGCGATGAGAACAAGAAGAAGCAACATCTTCGCCCGTGTAAACACATACATGGCCCTCAACACCTCTTCCTGTCAAGAGCTCTCCGCGAGGCGACTATTCTCCGTTATGGTTATCAGCTCGCCCGAACTTGTACAAGGTTTCACTCCTCAATGCCAAGGAATCGACATGCTAAGAAATGTCAAGCATCTGTTGTGGGATGTTGACGGGACATTGTACAAGTCACAGCCGGATCTCCTCGACGCAATTCAATATGAGATCTACACACGTGTGGCAACAGGTTTGTCGACTTCCTATGAAGAGGCAAGGAGCAAGTTCTTGGCTGTATATGCCCGTCTTGGCGGAGCGACTGCGACAGCGGTCGAACTGGGTCTGGATCGAAGATTGATTCAAGAAGCAGTCGACTCAGTTGACAAGACAAAGTACCTTAGGCCAGATCCTAGGCTCAGAGACATGTTTGAAGTGACGCTCCGAAACTTCACTCATATCATAGTGACTAACACCTCTAGGAAAGGGACTGCTCGCACTCTCGAAGTTCTAGGTCTGTCACCGCAGATCTTTCAAGGAATAGTGACAGCGGATGACGTTCTGCGATCGAAGCCTGATGTCGAACCTTACGTGAAAGCCTTGGAGACAACAGGTTGCCCGGCTCATGAGCACATCTCGATCGGAGACAGAGAGAAGGTGGACATACTGCCCGCCAAGAGGCTGGGGATGAAGACAATACTTGTCTGGGGGACTTCTGAAGTGGCAGATGCGTCCATGCCAACCGTCTACGACGTACCCACCGTGCTAGTATAGTGTTCTTACGATTTGAATGGCGGAGAGTTCTCTGCATAAGCCGCGTCAAGAGTTCACAAGCATTAAATAGAAATCGCGTAGTGCTAACGCGAACACTGCAAAGGCGCACAACAGCAAGGAGAAGCGAGAAGAATTGAGTCAACAAGGAGTTAGACTGGAGTTAGGAGTTCTGCTGTGCGTTGGCATCGCTGCGGCGTCGTTCGTGACATGGCAGTTCTACAAGCCAATCAGTGCTCTGATGTGGTCTTTCATATTCAGCATAGTGCTAGCCAACATTGCAGGCCTTTCACCGAGGTTTCGTGCGGGAGTCGACTTCTGTTCTAGCGCCTTGTTGAGGGCCAGCATTGCGGCTCTCGGTCTGACCGTGAGCGCATATGTCTGGCTTAGGGTTGGAATAGGGGCCATAAACGCGCTGGTTGTTGTGGCATTGGCATATGTCCTCGGCATGTGGATAGGAAAGAAGCTAGGCTTGAATGGATCTCTTTCAACGCTGATCGGTGTTGGAACCTGCATATGCGGAGCGTCTGCAATAGCGGCTACAGCACCGGCCATCGGTGCCCGTGAAGATGAAGCTGGACTAGCCCTCGCGTGCATCACCCTGTTCGGACTGCTGGCCATGTTCTCGTACCCATTGCTCTACATGGGTACGTTCATAGCATCATGGCTCGGTCGAAGCGATGTGGCGTTTGGCATATGGTGTGGCACGGGCATACATGAGACAGCTCAAGTAGTGGCTGCAGCAGCTAGTGTAGGCAAAGCAGCTTTGGACGCCGCCCTGCTTGTAAAGTCAATTCGAATATTCATGATTGGCCCTGTCGTAATGGTCGCGTCCTATCTTCACGGACGAACCGGTTCCGATCTGAAAGGCAAGGCGAAAATAGTAGTACCGACGTTCGCAGTCATGTTCATCATCAATTCACTTCTCTGCGCGGCGCTGGACTTTGCCTCTGCCCTAGATCCTTCAATGCCCGCGATCAAGGATTGGCCCACCGTGAAAAGCGTCCTCTCTCTGTACGTAGTTCCCTTTCTGCTTGCAACATCCTTTGTAGGAGTGGGAATGAAGGTTAACCTGGCCGCAATACAAAAGATGGGGGCAAAGGCCTTCATCGCAGGCCTAATTACTGCGATAGTCACGGCTCTTCTGGCCTTGCTTCTGGCAGGAACATCACTGGCACTTTATTAGTGGCCAGACTCCCCTAAGATTGGAAGCTGGACGCGCACTGGCCTTGGAGTCTGCGTAGTTATCTATCCTTTACGTAGATCGCCGTCGTGCCCCTTAGAATGACTCTGACAAAGGAATGATACGGACCATCTGTTCCAATTTCTCTTGAGAAGAATGTCAGGTGCACAACTCGGCCGATTTCCGGCCGACCACTCACCAAGTTCACGATATCATATGTCCTTATCTTGTCAGCAAGTTTCTTCGTGTCAAACTTGTACCTGAACTGGCCACTGCTTACCTGTATGACGCCCTGTTCGAGTACGGCTCCAGGGATTATCGCTGCGAAGTATACCTCAGAAGCACTACTCTCCCCAGTGATCTCAAATCCGTCCAGTGGCGAGAAGGATTGTTCGCCCCGCATCTTCAGAGTCATTCCTTTTCCGGGTGCGGTTCCGTTCTCTATCACGAAAATGTATCCTCCCATGTCAGGTAGGCCGGGCACTCTACCCTCGTGGCCATTCCATGTAGCCCTTACAATGTACGACCATACTCCCGGCTGGTCGAGAGGCCATTTCTCCTTACCCACGAAGTATCCGAATCGGTCACCCTTTCCTTCCGCTACTCTCTTTGAGCCATCCGGAGCAGTCAAGGTAAATCGGACATCACATGGGACAACGGGATCTATCTGTAGCACGGCGCCGAAAATGGTGCCTACTTGGTAGACCATGCCTGGTCTCACGGGCACCAAGAAGAACCGTGCAGGATTTCCGTCAGGGCTCGGCAGATCTTCGTCCCCCGGTCCGATGATACGGTTGTTGCTGGTTCCTTTGGGTAGAATAAATGCGCTGGCTTGATAGCCGGCATATGCCGGTGCCTGTCCTTTGGGTCTCAAGACAACTCCTCCTAGCAGACGGTAGATGTCACCCGGCAGGTCACCATTATTTGATGCACCTATTTGCCCACCGAAGTTGGTCCGACTCGTCGGCCAGTATGGGGCTCTAGTGTTGTCGTGAGCCACTAGGAACCTAGACATGAATCCCGGTCTGGGTGCTGATCCATAGAAGTATTCCATATCTGTGATGTACTCAGGAAACATCTCGGGTAACAGGCCGTTGCTCGTTTTTATGCGTAGGTTTGACCGGCCTATGCCCTGCAAAGCCGGATCGTACGGCACATTCTTTTCCTTCACTTCATAGATGAGAACCGGCTCAATTTTGTTGGCGCCTTGTTGCTCGCTGGCTATCAGTATGGCGTCTCCTGAGTTGTAGGGGAAGGTGATGTGGTCTAGAAAGCGGAAGTCTCCGGTCTCGGGTACGTAGCCCTCGAAATGCTTCTCGCCACGGTCCACAAGTTTTCCCTGAATCAAGAGCTTCTTTCCATGAGCTATGATAGGAGTGTCCTCAGGATATACAACTCCTGCGTGTCGCATTGCGCACACCCACAGATGCCCTTCAGGGTCCCAATATATCGCGGTCACCCGTGCATGATACTCTCCAGGCACATCGAGCGACAGCGTCTTCATGCCTTGTGCAGCACTAAATACTCCTCCCGGCGAAGCCTTTCCCGTTGAAACAACTGTACGAACATTCCGAGGGTCAGAGTTCACGTACAGGTCTGCCTTAATGGTCACATCGGCGGGCACCGCAGGGGCAAATCCAATGTCGCGCCCGTACCTGTTTCCAACGTTGTATGGTTGCCCCTGAAAAGTGGCGGTCGCCATTGTCATTCGTTTGGCGATCCAGAAGGAGTATTTTCCGCCCCCTTCGTAGCGGTTGCCCCACAGATCTTCAATCCAGCCCCTGGCCTCGACGGTATATCTGCCGTATACCGGAGGCTTCCATGAGGTGAGCTTCGGGTTTTTCGTTGTTGCTCCATTTCCTCTCCTCGCCACAAACCGCGACATTCCGAGATCCACGGCGCTCCCATCTGGAGCAGTCACTTTCACCGACCACTCGCCGCGGTCGTAACGCCACGGAATGTTGCGCTGGAAGTTTATGTTATCCATGAGGAAATTGGGTTCGAGGCTGTAGCCAATAGCGTTCCCTTTTGCATCAAACCGCGGCAGTATTATTTCGTCGTGGATTATGTGCCGTGGTGAAATAGCGACCCTGCCCTGATCTTCGTCCGCTATGACTCCGCTATAGCCGTTTGAGTTGTAGTCCCATAGCAGGACCCAGTAGCATCTTCTTCGGATCTGCGAACCATCTACCTCTCTACCCGTAACCTCAATGCCACTTGCGGGGATTGGTGGCGAGTAGACACTTGAGATATCCGTCAATTCTCTGGGTCGTTGTCCGATAGCGTCTCCGTTGAGATTGAATCTGCGTTGCCCTGACCTGAAGCCAAAGTCCAGCCTCAGCCTGTATATGCCTGGCGACAAATCCTTGGGCAAATCGATACTAGCTGATACTGTCCCAGAGTACCACCCAGCGACATCATCTTCCTCGCTAAGAGCCGCAATCGGTGCTTCGAGCATGACATCGATTGGGGTTCTTTCGGCGTAGCCTGTAAAACGTGAAACAGCCGAACTACCACCGCCCTCTATCGGAAGCCCTCCCGGCGTAAGAATGGTAGATACTCGCTCATGCCAAGGCACGCGTTGTAGTCCCACCGGGTCGAAGTCTCTTTCAGCTGTTACCAGAATGCATAGTTTGTCGATCTTTGGGGTAATTCCTTTGAGCGAGGCTACAAGTTCTCCAGAGAAGCGCAATTTCATGCTTATCCTGACTCTTGCGCCCGGCGTCCACGAAAGAGGCTGATACTCGACGTATGCAGACCATTTCCCGTGAGTGGCATCAGCAGTTGTGTTGAATCTACCCTTTTCCCGAAAGCTCAAGGCATCGAGCAGAACTTCAGCCGGATATGTCTCGGCAACTGTCATCTCAACCACACTCGGATTGGCTCTTGACCCGGGAACCGCAGTTGCCATGATCGAACTCGGCCTGAGCGAAACTATGACCGTTAGGGTCCCCAGGATCATCAAAGCCGAAATGCCGAAAGCGAGACACACCTTCTTTCGAGTCCGCAATGCGATCTCTCCCCGTCCTCCTTCATCGCCCTATTCACAATTGACCAGGCGTTGAGCAAGTAGGATACATTGTGAGCATCTGCAAGGTAACATGGCTACTCCTTGATAGATGGCACATGTAGGCTCCTTTGGAGCAAGGCTATCCAAGCAGAAGTCATCCTCAAGAAGTGCTCGTGACTGAGGAATATAAGGCATATGAATGATTGTTGCCGTGGTGTTCATGCGAAAACGGTTGAAGATGTGGTGGAGGGTCAGTTTCTTTCTTCTCGGCACCACTACCGTAGGAGACAAGAAGACAAGAGACAAGAAATAGGCACCAACCGAATTCACATCAACATCGCTATATCAAATGCTTAATACTCCAGATTGATTGGCTACGAAGTTCCTGTTAGAGGCGGGTTTGGGTGGAACCCAGCGAGACAAGGAAGAACAAGTCGCCGACAGCCACAGTCAGTCGAAGAACTTTTCTCAAACTTCTGGCAGCCGGCGTGTCAGGGTTCTTTGTAGCGAGACTATTCGATCTCCTCGCGACCAAGACTATCGAGACCCACACGAGCACGGTGACCGCCACAGTCACCAAGACAGTTACTGCTGCAACTACTGTCGGACCAGCTTCCAAATCTGCTAGAGTGGTTATGGTTAGAGGAGCTCCGAATGTTGGCCCTCAGGCGCTGGTTGACAAGGCTCTCGAATTGTTAGGTGGAGTAGAGAAGCTGGTTCCAATGGGAGTAAGCGTTCTAGTGAAGCCCAATGTTGGTTTCTACGAGAAGGACGCTGTCACGGATCCCCAGGTAACCGCTGCTGTCATCAGGTCTCTGAAACGAGCCAAACCTGCTCGAATAGTTGTTGGGGAAAGTTCAGTGCGAGGATATGACACGGAACACGCATTGCGTGTAACGGACATGAGGGGCGTTGCTGAGGAAGCTGGTGCAGAATTGCGGGATCTGAGAAAGGATCCGGCAGTAAACGTTGGCCTTCCCAAAGGTCGCGCAATTACCTCAGTTGACATTTTCAAAACCGTTCACGACAGCTCGTACATTGTGAATATACCAAGACTGAAGAGACATTCAGCCACAGTCACAACAATATGCCTCAAGAACATGATGGGAACTCTTCCTGACAGTGAGAAGGGGCGATTCCATCAAGTCGACCTTAGCCAATGCATAGCAGACCTAAACTCCGTCGTTCGCCCTAATCTTGTTGTCATTGACGCAACGAGAGCGATGACGAGGAGAGGTCCGACCGGAGGTACTATGGTTGATCTCAATCTTGTCATAGCTTCTCTGGATCCCGTCGCAGCTGATACAGTTGCAGCAGAGGAGCTCTTCAAGGCTGAAGGTGTGTCCGATCCTCGTGGTGCCGTTGGCAGAATAGAACATATTCAGAGAGCAGCTGAATTGGGGATCGGTGTTGCTGATAGCTCCAAGATCGAAGTCCTAGAAGTGACGCTAAGCTAGAAATACTCCAATTCGACTTGGACTGAGCTGTGCTATGAAAAGACGCGAATTTCTGAAGCTCTTCGGCGTCGGAGTGGCAGTGATCTCACTCTCCGACATATTGCCTAGAGTCATAAAAGGAAAGGAACTCGTCAGGCCCCCGGGCGCTCTTGTCGAGGACGCCTTGAACGCGGTTTGCATAAGGTGTGCTAGATGCGCTCAGATCTGCCCGACTGGGGCCATAGTTCTCGCAAGTCTAAGCGACGGATTCAAAGAACTTGGAACACCAAGAATTGATGCTCTAAGGGGACCCTGCGAAAGGGTTCAAGGCAGGTGCGAAGGGCAAGCAAAATGTGCAGAGATCTGTCCGACACGAGCGATCCTCCAAGTTGACAGAAGAGCTCTCAAGATGGGCTCGGCAATCATCAACGCCGATAGATGCATGGCTTGGCGTGGAGGATCCTGCCTAGTCTGCTACGAGGTGTGCCCAGTTCAAGGCGCGATATCTCTGATAGATGAAGCTAGGCCAATCTTTCACGCTGACATCTGCGTCGGGTGTGGAAGATGCGTCTACGCGTGTCCTGCCCAACCTAGGGCGCTATCACTTTCTCCCAACGGTGAGAGGAGGCCTTCGTCAGCATGAGTCGAGCGCAACTGGTCCGAGCAGTCAGGCTGTCACTACCGATCTTCGCTCTTGCAGCCATTGTTCTAGGCCCGGTCTTCCACCTCGTCTACGGTTCAATCTGCACTATAGGTGTAGGCTCGATTACTCTCACGTGTCCGCTGGGCTTCTTGCAAGTGAGCCTCGCATCGCGCAGCATGATTCTTGGACTTCTCGTTCCAGTCGCAGCAACCCTTGCCTTCACAATTCTTTTTGGAAGGATCTTCTGCGGTTGGATCTGTCCAGCCGGAAACCTGACGCAACGTTTCGGAGAAGCTGGCCTTCTCAGGAGAGCTCCCAGTCTGAGACTGACGAGTCTTTTTGAACAGATCCCCACACGGCTCGTCCTGCTCGGCTCAGTTCTCGCAGCGAGCGCCATATTTCGATATCCTGTCTTCTGTGTCATCTGTCCAATCGGAATCATCTATAGAAACGTGATCTCGCTCTTCCAGTATGGTTCAGTCGGCCTAGACCTCATATTCATTCCTGTGATCGCGGCATTGGAACTTGGCCTGGCGCCATGGTGTAGTCACATATGTCCGCTAGGAACAACCTTGCGAATCTTCGGCCAAAAAAGCCCGTTAGTTCCCATAGTGGACAAGGCCAAGTGCATAGGCTGCTCGATCTGCACAAAGGTCTGCAACATGAAAGTTCCGTTGCTTCAAACCTCAAACTTGGAAGACTGTTCCAAATGCATGGAATGCAGTTTGAGATGTCCAACAAGAGCGATAGAATGGAGAAAGAAAGCCAAGCCCTAGACAGCTGAAGGCTGCAACAGGGTGGCCATTCGCAGAAGGCACTTCTCTGTATTGGAAAACAATATGAAAAGCAATGCATATGGATTGTGCGGCCACAAGATCCCGGGAATATGGGACGTACCCTAATAGGCCGTATTCGTGGTCAGCAACCTACATTAGTTGAGACAAAAGATACGATGATCTTAGCCTAGTTCTATCTTCGTTCCGATGCCGGCCTCAAGTGCCTTTCTATGCGCAAGGTTGGCTGCAGCTGCATCTTGTATCCCCAGGCCGACTGATTTGAAGAGCGTTATCTCATAATCATTCTCTCGTCCAAGCTTCAGTCCAGCAACGATTTCTCCAAGCTCAGCGTGAATGTCACTTCGGTGTATCACGCCAGATCGCAATGGGATGATGAGGTCGCCAGCTTCTTCCAGCGCCGCTTGGAGCGAGTCTACGACGATTTTTGACCTGCGAACAGCAGAATCGTCCAGTTCTCTTGCGTCAGGTGTGAACGACCCTATTGCGTTGACGTGAGTTCCGATCTTCAGGTAGTCTCCGTTGAAGACTGGCGTTTTTGATGTTGAAGCGGTGACTACTATGTCCAACTCTTCTACGACTCCTTCAGGATCGTCTTCAGTACGTACGTCTATTCCTAGGCTTCGGCTCGTCTCTTCAGCGAACCGTTCACCTCTGTCTCTAACGATGTCGTAGACAACGGCCGAGTGCACGTTCCTAACTTCTCTGATGGCCTCAAGCTGCGTTTTGGCTTGAGTCCCGGCGCCAAAAATCCCAACGACTTTCGCATCTTTCCTAGCAAGATACTTTGTGGCAACGCCACTTGCGGCTCCGGTTCTCATAGCCGTAATGAAGGTTCCCTCCAACACGGCCTCTGGCTTACCTGTCTCTGGATCGTTTAGAACTATGATAGCCATCACGGTGGGCAAGCCGTACTTTGACGGGTTGTTCTTGTATGACGTGACGATCTTAGTTGTCAGGGCGTTTGCGCGGCTTAAGTAAGCTGGCATTGCTCCCACCCATCCTGCTCTATCACCCACAGTAAGCCCAACCCTAGTGGGCATTACAGCAGTTCCGGAGGCAAGTTCCTTGAAAGCTTCTTCTACCGCGGCAATCGTATCCCGCATCGTCAACACACTCTCAAGGTCCTTTTTGGAAAGAAAGAGCACCAAAGCTCCTCAGCGTTAAGGTCTAGGTCTCTGAAATAACAGTTTTTCGTAAGCGCGCCCAGTCTGTTGACGATGTCACGTGAGATCGAAGATGCTACCCATCTAACACTGGGCGAATCGATACTCATGCAGAGGTCAACGTTACGGCCTTCAGCATCCTGTCGATAAGAATGCTCTGAGTTTGGAACAGCTTTGCAGGTGGCAAGTGTTAAATAGAAATCGTGAGCAAAAGGCAAGCTACGTACCAAAACCAAAAGAGAGGTACGATAGCAAATGAAAAGTGTGGAAAAAGCGGAGACTACTATGAAACGACGTACGTTCATTGGACTTACGGTTGCTGGAGGCATTGCTGCTGGTTTTCTCGCTGGATGGCTTGCAAAACCT
>Ga0315310_10003313_pt1 | contig 10022 bp, 12 predicted proteins | sample TDP5_MG_FD_203630 | JGI IMG/M metagenome (GOLD analysis project Ga0315310, IMG submission 203630) | Freshwater sediment microbial communities from Lake Towuti, South Sulawesi, Indonesia - TDP5 | ecosystem: Environmental > Aquatic > Freshwater > Lake > Sediment | place: Indonesia: South Sulawesi...
TTGAACTCGCCGTGGAACTGCGACGCAAAGAAGAAGAACTTGTCCGGTAGCTCCAGTGTCTCTATTCTTTGCAAGTCTTCGCTTTTAGCTGAAAACACCATTCCATGCTTGTTTAGTGTATTCCAGTATTTTGGGTTCACTTCCCAACGGTGACGGTGGCGCTCGTAAATCTCATCTGCACCATACAGCTTGTGAGCTGTGGTGCCCTTTTCTATCACGACTTTGTGAGCTCCTAAACGCATGGTTGCTCCTTTCTGTTTCACCGACGTCTGTTCTGGCATGAGGTCTATGACTGGATGTGGCGTTTCAGGATGAAGTTCTGTGCTGCCGGCGTCTTCAAGTCCGCAGACGTTGCGCGCGAATTCTATTACTGCTAGTTGGAAGCCTAGGCATATGCCGAGGAAGGGCACGTCGTTTTCTCGTGCGAAGCGTATGGCTTTGATTTTTCCTTCGGTGCCTCTGACGCCGAAACCGTATGGTATGAATATTCCGTCGTGGTTCTTTAGGCGGTTGATGTTGCTGGAATCACGTTCTAGGGTTTCAGCTTCGATGTAGTCGATTGACACTTGGGTTTGGCAAGCTGCTCCAGCATGGTGGAAAGCCTCATTCATACTCACGTAGGCGTCGACAAGTCCGACGTATTTGCCAACTAAGGCGATTCTGACCTCGTGTTTCGGGTTCGAAACTGAATTGACAAACTGCGTCCAGCTGTTCCAATCTGTTTTGCGTTTGCCAAGTTGCAGCCGTTCGCAGATGTAGTTGCCCATCCCCTGTTCATCCAGTATGAGCGGCACCTGATAGATGGATGGAACATTGTAGCTGCAGAAGACGGCGTTCTCAGGTATCGTGCCGAATAATGCAATCTTGGCTGAGGATTCTTTGTCGATCATTTTTTCGCATCGCGCCACGATAGCGTCTGGTTGGATACCGATTCTGCGTAACTCGTTTACGCTGTGTTGGAGAGGTTTGGTTTTCATTTCTCCTGTAACGCCTAGAATTGGAACTAATGCGACGTGAACGTAGAGGGTGTTTTCGTATCCTTCTTCGAGGCGCATTTGGCGTATGGCTTCTAGGAAGGGTAAGCCTTCTATGTCGCCGACTGTTCCGCCGCATTCTGTTAGGACGATGTCCCAGTTGGATTCTTTGGCTACGTATCGGATTCTGTGTTTTATTTCGTTTGTTACGTGTGGTACTATTTGGACGCATTTACCTAGGAAGTCGCCTTTGCGTTCTTTTTCTATAACTGTTTGGTAGATTTGTCCAGTTGTGATGTTGTTGTGTTTGCATAGGTTTTGGCTGAGGAAGCGTTCGTATCCGCCTAGGTCGAGGTCGGTTTCGCCTCCGTCGTCTGTTACGTAGACTTCGCCGTGGATGTATGGGTTCATGGTGCCGGCGTCGACGTTTACGTATGGGTCCATTTTGATGGCGGTTACTTTTAGGCCTCGTGTTTGTAGCATTTTGCCAATGCTGGATGTGAGTATGCCTTTGCCGACTGAGGAAAGCACGCCGCCTGTTATGAAGATGTATTTGACCATGGTGCTATCCAGCAATAGCTTAGCAATAGCGCCATAGCTTATTATAAACTCTTTCTGAAAGGGATGGTTAGTACGAGTCTGGAAAAATTTTTCAGAGTGAAAGCGTGGCTTTTCTGTTTGTTATTTTGGGGTTGTTGTTGTTTCTGTATGGTGTTTCTGGGTCTGTTTTTGCTGGTTTAGCGTGACGTTTAATGTTGTTATGCGTGAAGTTTCATGTTGGTGTGCGTGGTGTTTAGCTATGTTGAGCAGCAGTGCGCACGAAAATAGATTTCAAGAGAAGAAGGCGTTACGCCCCTTATACCTTCTTCTACCATTGTTGAGGCACATTTTTTGGCTGAAGCTGTGCTAGCGTCGTTGTGAGTCTGATTAGAGGAGAAAATTGATTTAGATCATCGGGGTTCAAATCCCCCCTCACACTTTGGGATACAGCAAACGACATTTTAGCTTCATATTTGAGAAGTTCTAAATCATCTTCGAATCGAAATCTCCTCGAATTCTGAAGCGCAAGGATGGCCGTCGGCCACCATCATTTTCTTTTCATTTGTCTTTGCGATGATGGAACGTAGTGTATTGATTTCGTTGTGTGAGCATATAGGGATGCTGTGGTCCGAAAGAAGTTTTCGCATGAGTGTTTTGTCTACTTCGCCTCTGTTCTTATGAAGGCATCTTCTAACAAGGTTATACCTAGTAAGAGCCGTTGGCTCGGGGGGCTTGATCTCTTCTGCGATGGATGTTAAGAAAGCGTTAGACGCAACCTGCATACCCTCTTCTGATCTTCTCAAGCAGATTTTGGTCAGACCCATTTCTATTGCAACAGCTTCTCTTTTATCGGTAAGCAAGTAGCATGTTCCAGCATTATTAGCGAATTTCGGTGTCTGACGTATGAAATCAATAGCTGTGTCAACAGACGTACAGTTCTCCAAGACTAACTGCATAACTAGCCTTGAGGACAAGCCTCTGGATGATGGTAACTTCTTCGGTTCCCAGCCAGCGTCTCCGATAAACAAGCCTGCGTTGTTCGTTCCTTCTTCAACCCCTAACACTGTGATGGTGCCACCTGCAAAAGAGAACTCCGCGTTCTTTCCTGTGACGACCCGTAGTTGGTTGCATTTCTCAAAATCTATTAGGAAGTCGTAGTTTCTGCCAACAATAGGTATCCTATCTCTTGTTGTGCTGCCAAAGGCAGAGATGATTGTACAGTTTGAAGAAGCGCCGACCGTAAATGGATAAGCGGTCTCGAGGAGTATTGAGTTGTATGGCAGTTGAGCGCCTCCCGCAACACCTCGAATTTCTTCCAGCAACTCCGGAAAATGCTTTGCCATGACTTTTCCATTTTCTAATGCCAATCTAAGACCATACTCAAGAGTCAACCCTTCTTCAGCTAATTTTTGTTCAAAGAACGAGAGGCTGCGAATACAAACATCCTTAATCATTTTTCCCAAGGCCAAGCCACGGGCAAAACTGCTTTTGCCGCTTAGTGCAATGTATTTCAACCAATGTTTCCTCGGGTGTCTACATGATAAACCGCTTTATGAAAATTTGGATTTCGCATGAAATTCCGAGAATTTAAACTGAGTTTTAAACCCAACCCCCGCACCTAGATTTGCATTTAACGTTTGAATTCTCGGTTTTCATTTTTCATGCAAGGTTCGCACCACCCACAAATCCTAAAACTCAGGCAGAAGACGTTATGATAGGTTGTTATGATGGTAAAGGTAATTGTTGTCTATGAGTCGAAGTATGGTAACACCAGGCGTGTAGCGGAAACAATTATGGAGGGTATCAGAGAAGTTCAAGGAGCGGAAACTGTGCTCAATGAACTTAAAAAAGTTGACCTCAACAAGATAGTCGAATATGACGTAATTCTGATAGGTTCTCCAAACCACTATGGTGGGCCAACTAGAAACGTAAGTGAGTTTATCGACAAGCTAGAGAAACTCAACTTAGATGGAAAACATTTTGCTGTTTTTGACACATACTTAGGGAAAGGTTTCTTCGAAAAGGCAGCGAAGAAAATGGAGAAGAGAATAAAAGAAAAGGTGCCCGGCTTGAAACAGATAGCTCCCAGGCTTTCAATAGCGGTTCAAGGATCGAAGGGTCCCATTGTGGAAGAAGAGCTTCCTAAATGCAAAGAGTTCGGAAAGAAAATAGCAACTCAACTTAAAACTTGAACTTATCCATAGTTCTAGATGATTTTGGGTCAAATTTCCAGATGCACCAGAAACCGAGAATTTAGACCTCAACCTACCCACGGTATAATGGTAGCCCGGGAGAGACCGTTGCTTAGGCTATAATTCATACTTTTTAGTCTAGGGAGTTTCGCCCATCTTCCCTTTTTTTCTTTTTGATGCGTTTGGAGTGTGACTTGATGATTAGAGTTAAGATTCAGTTGACTTATCGTTTGGTGCCGTATGAGATTGAGGCTAGTGATCAGACTGACATAATGTATGTGCTCGGCGAAGGTTTCCTGGGCAAAGTGATTGAGAGGATTCAGGATTTTATTGATGGTTGCTTCGAGAAGGCTCAAGGGGCTTAGGTGATTTTCTGGCTAAGCATGCTCTGGGTGGGAGTAAAGTTTTTTCGGGTTTGAAGTCAAAAGTCAAGTTTGACTTTGCTATTGTTCGGACTCGTGTTATTCCGATTTTGAAGCGTGTTGAGGTGGGTGACTATCCTGCTAAGATTGGGCGTGTTTATGGTTGGAGTAAGCAGCATGTTGGTTATTATTTGAAGAAGCTTCAGAAGGCTGGTTTAATTAGACGTAAGGTTCGCAGTCGTGTTGTCTTTTATGAGTTGACTGAGCGAGGTAAAAGTTTTCTCGTGTCATGTGAGGGTGTGGTTTTTGGTTCTGGTGTGTATCGGTTGCATCGGTGTCAAGTTAGGTATGGTGTTGTTGCTGAGGGTTTGTTGCCAGTTGACTTTCGTAGAGTTGAGATGGTTAATTGGACTGCTTTGCTCGGGCTGGAGCAGGGTGTGCGTGTTCGTCGTACTAGTCGTAGTTGGATTGTGCACGTTGAGACTTTGTATGGGCGTCATCCTGGAGAGCTTTTCACTTTGGCGAAGAATTCGGCGGACCGTGTTGCGAGGTCACTAATGCTGAAGTATGGTTGTCGTTTAACTGAGGGCGAGGTTTGTCGTGGTTATAGCGCGCGCGCTTTAGGGGTCGATTTTCGATTATTTTGAGGGTTTGAGATGGTAGCCCAGGATAGCTTCGAACTCTCGCTTCCGCGCTAAGCTTTGAGGAAAAGCAACCCCGAACCCGTTTGAGTGAGGGGACAGGCAGCTCCATTATCGACCCAAACATTTCGTGTTCAGAACCACTGAGACCATGAATGGCGTACTCGTCCTAAGAAGTAAACCCCCAAGAGGTTTTCTTTAGAGGTAGCATTTGCATTATTAACCTTTTGTCTGGTTCTTTTGGACTTGAGTCTTCACTAGCCCATTGTTTATACTGCGAATATTTTCTGATGAGTATACACCACCCATTCATAAACAAACCCCTGTTTTCATAATAATTTAGTAAATTGACTCCGCATTTAACCAGAAGCCCTTTTAGAGCAAGCCATTCTCCTGCTCGCTCTTCATATTCGTCAATAAGGAGCGATACTGTGCTACCGTTTTCTATGTTTTCTGAGCCTCTTACTATTCTTAGAGAGTGTTGTGTAGAAAGAAACATCATTGAAAGCAAAGCAGATGGGCACTACATGAGGAAAACCGTCATTTGGGTCAATAGTTGCCATTCGAGCTACTCGCTGTTTCCTAAAAAACTCTGCTTCAGTTTCAGAGAATATACTTTTACGAGGCATGAATTCATTCATCTGCACGATCACCTTCTTGCACAAAATTTCCTGTCCATTTGTGAGTTCTCTTTTGATAAAGGAAATATGGAAAATATATTGCTTTTCGGGTAATCTCGAGTGAACAAGACTTGGTTTCATTACACCATTTTTCACATCTTTGAGCGGTTTCTTTACCTGCGTAACCTAAGCCACATTCTTCGCAGAGAAAGACCGCTTTTTTGTCTATTCTTATTTCTTTAACCATTGAGGTTCATTCGCCCTGATCTTACAATTGGTCAATCACCGAAACCCAAGCCTTTTTCCATAAAATTCGTAGCGTCGCTTGATCCTTGGAAATTCTTGCTTGATTTCACTGATCTTACCGGCCAAATCAGGATAATCTTGAGTCCACTTTTCGAGATGTTCCTTGCAGCAGAAGAAGTTTGTTAAGGGACAGCAGTCTTCTGCATCATGCGCTTTTTGACGTTTGGGCTTTCTTTTAGGGCTCCAAATCACAGTATCAAAATGTGACATTCTTACGATCTCATCGTTTATGATTTCGATCGTCAATTTTTGTTTGCACTTCTTACATTGAGATAAAATTTTGATGTCTTTGCTGAACATGATAGGCACTCCGAGTGCATCAACAGCACACATCGCGAACAGTTTTTTCCCGTCTTCTAAGCTTATTTGATGCCTTGTAGGTATAAGAGATAAAGGATAGATGCTTACGATTTCTTGGGTTCCTCTTTTTCTTAGAAGAAGATCCTTGTTCTCAAGTTCTCTTAGAGCCCGAACGATGTGGTCTTCAGGCTTTATGAGAGCAGATTGCATTTCATTTAGAGTTGGAGCCTTTACAGTCTCCAAAATGGTCTCAAAGATATATCTCAAAACTTCTATTTCTTCTGGGGTTAACGTGGCACTGTATTGCTCCTCTTCAGCGGATTCGCTTGAACCCATTTGTGTTGCACCTAATCAATCAAGAAATCAGACCTAGCCTCGTAAAGCATGTGTAACAAGTTTGACAAGTTTTCTCGCCTCTTTCCCATCATGATCTTTTGTGGCGTCAAACATCATTAAAGAAATACCGCACAATCTATCGCTCTCCATTAACATTTGAAGGGTTTTTTGAAATTCCTTTGATGACAGACCATCAGGCACGGTAAGGGCTTGGGCTGAAATCACAGAAGCATCGAGTACATCTATGTCCACATGTAAAAATACCTTATCACAGACATGTTGCAGGTCTCGAAGCATGTTCTTAACAGTCTGCTCGACACCAAGCGTTTTCAATGCTTTCCTAGTATAGACCCTAACCTTCGATTCCGTCAACGCCATTTTCTCCATTTCGTCGAGATCGCGTACACCGCATAAGACGATGTTCTCCTCGTGAAGTATTGGAAAATAATCAAACATCTCTACAAGCTCTCTTGCCCCTCTGCCTGCGGTGATTGCGACATCCATTCCACCAATTGTTCCTGAAGGTGTCGTTTCAGGCACGTTAAAGTCGCCATGCGCGTCCATGTAGATCAGTCCAATTCTATCGCCTAGTGCCCTCTTAGAACCTTCAATTATTCCCATCAAGACGCTATCATCTCCACCAATTACAAACGGAAAATATCCGTCTTCTACTGCACTCTGGATTCTTGTCGCCAAAGTTCTGCATAAAACCACAACTTGTTCAGGGTTCCTAAGTTTAGGGTTGTTGATATTCGTAAAAGGCAGTTCAGTTTCCAAATCACCTAAATCGTCGACCTTAACACTGATTTTCTTTAACGCGTCCACTATTCCTGTTTTGCGCAGAGCCTCAGGACTTTTGTCTGTCCCGGATCCAAATGAGCTTACGTTGTAGGGAACGCCAATAATACCAATTTTCGAAAGCTTCATGTCCATCTACTAATTGTCTTTTGTGCTGTATTTTTAACGAGTCTTATCTCGCGCCACTTCATTTTAGTTATATGTAAACAACAAATTCGCATATCTTGTCTCCACGACCAATTGATTTCTCTAGCTCAACGTTTACGGGTTTCTTTAACGCTGTTTCGAAAATCTTTTTCACCCAGCCTCTGGAGCAGTGGCAGAATGTTCCCGTAAGATTCACCACTTTATTTCTTACAAGGGGGCAACCACATTTGGTGCAAACAGTTTGAATTGTGTTATCTTTTCGGGTCCAAGTGCCACACCAAGGAATTTCCCTGTTTACTCTAGCGAGAATTTCTTCCTCGTCTGCAGACTCCTCAGCGATTCTTTTAGCAATTTCGAGGTCTCCGTCTGAGCGAGCGCAAGCTTCACCGCATAATTCCATAATTTTCTCTCTAGTTTCTAGGTCAACTTTATCCAAACCATTTATGATTGAGTTGAGCAGTTCGCCTGTGCGCTTCAACAATCTTGTTTTTTCATCCAGCCCGTCTAACATTATTTTCATCTCCTTGTTGCTCTTCTAAGGATAAGTTTGGAGGCTTTTGTAGGGCATGTTGTGACGCATAATCCGCAACCATAACAACTATCTTCCTTCACTACGGATTCTTCATTTTGCATTTTTCTCGCGCCGAATATGCATCTTTTGATGCATGCACCACATCCATTACAAAGGTCCGTATCACAAATTGCGATGTAGTCGGACTTCGCAACGAAGAAAGTTTTACCATACTTTAAAAGTGCCTGCAAATCATGGCAACAACAGGGACAACAGCTGCATATGGCATAGATTTTCTGACCAGGCAGATACAACGTAAGATGGACCAAACCGGCTCTATCTGCAGTTTCAAGAACATTTTTCGCCTCTTCTAGCGATATTTTCTTCGCGTATCCCCGAGACATCAAATACTCAGCTTCTTCATCTAAGAGAAGACATGTGTCTAAAGGATTGTTGCAGTTTCTGAAAGCCACACGACAGCCACATTTTGCAAGAGCAAAGAATCTCGTCTCTTTCAGAATTCCGATGGCTTGTTGTGTTGACAGTACATACTGAGTTACAGGAATCGCCTTTCTCACTGGTATGACCTTAGAGGAATACTTTAACTGCCCACTTTTTATGGTTCTTTCAGTTTTTCCGATTCTTGTAGAAATATAGTATTGCCGAAGCATGTGAAGGTTCTCGAATCCTAATACGTCATATCTTTGCTCTTCGAGATGCTGTCGGATTATATCGTAGAAACTTCTACATCTGTAAGCTTCTTGATCATCAATTGTTTTCCTATAAAGAAATCCTCTCTGGTAAAGCGACTTAAGTTTTGAAGATATTCTCTTCAACTTCTTTTCTTCAAGTCCTTTTGCTATAGCCGAAGCAGTTTGAAAATATTCAGTTATCGGAAGCAAAATGCGGCTCTCTTCGTGTGATACTAACTTGGTTAAAACCTGCACCAAGTCATCGGGAACCTCTAATTTCTTCTTTAGGGTTTGGTATTCTTCCATGATCACTTTCTCCTTAAAAAGTTCTAAACAATAAAGAAATTAGAGAAAATTCGATGGCTTGCCGTATGTCTCTTCGTAACAAATCTCTTGCAAAGCATTCCTTGGTCGAGCTCGTGGTTTTTCATCTGCAACGCCTATTGCTATGATGCAGACAATACTTGTTTCTTCGGGTATTTTTAAAGCTTGTTTGACAGATGCCGTGTTCTCCGGAACCCAGTCGGCAAGCGCCCCGATCCAACAGGTTCCATAGCCTAATGCAGTCGCAGCTAAGACAAGATGCTCTGCGGCAATCATCGGGTCTTGCAAGTACCAGTCTGGTGCAATATTTTGATCGCCAAGAACAACTATGACAGCGCTAGCTTTAGCAAAGTGATCTTGAGGTCCAATGGATTTGGCAATAAATCCTTTCATTTTTTGGTCTTTTACTACTATGAAACGCCATGGTTGGGCATTTCTTGCAGATGGCGCAAGTCTAGCAGCATTCAAGATTTTTTTAAGTCCTCCTGTGGCATGTCGCATGGTTTGTATTTTCGTATGCTTCTTCTCTTTTCGACTATTTCAAAGAGAATCTCCGCAGAATTAGGTTTTTTAACAGCTTTGTTGTCGTGACGAGTTGTCGCTACATTATGGGTTTTATTTTCCTGCATTGGAATGGCCCTCTTATCCTACAACCGCAAGGTAGTAGAAACATATTTAGAGGTTCTCTGACAAGAACTTATCAGAAAACGTAAGGTGAGAACAATGGACAAAATTGACAAATCTGTCGCGGAAAGCCTCGTCACAAAATTTAAAACGTTCGGTCTCTCAACCTATGCGGCAAGGACGTATCTGAACGCTTTTGTCGCATCCCAGCGCATCCGCTAGCTACCTTTGCAAAGAAACTGGCATACCAGACTCCAAAATGTACTATGCTCTCAGCGAACTTGCCAAAAAAAGCATGATAATTGTGCAGACAGGAACACCGAGCATGTACAAACCAATGCATCCATAGGGAGCAATAAGCAATCTAAAACAACAACTTGCTTATGACACAAACCAAAAGATAACACAAGCGGACGCTCTGGCAGAAATCCTTTCGCCAATTTTCGAGAACGCCGAAGGAAAAGAAGAAATTGAGTTAGCCTATGTAATTCGCAGACGAAGAAACATCGTTAAAAAAATGAAAGATCTTATAGGTTCTGCCAAAAAAGAAGCTGCAATCTTCATTTCAGAAAAAGATCTACTGGATGAATTGATTCCATCAATAAAGGAAGCAGAAACTCACGTTAAAACTAAATTAGCCTTGAATGAAAAACTC